>Ga0255182_1000641_pt1 | contig 21586 bp, 19 predicted proteins | sample Atl_UVDOM_RepA_8_FD_188420 | JGI IMG/M metagenome (GOLD analysis project Ga0255182, IMG submission 188420) | Freshwater microbial communities from Altamaha River, Georgia, United States - Atl_UVDOM_RepA_8d | ecosystem: Environmental > Aquatic > Freshwater > River | place: USA: Georgia...
CAAATAATCAACAAGTCCCTGCCTTTTAAACACCGCAAAAATAAGCCTGAAACCAAAGAAAGAGTCTTTTCAAAAGCAGAATAACAAGACATAATAAATGAGTATTTTCCACAACTTAGGGGATCAAATGACAAAGGCAGACCTGATCAATTTAGTATCTGAAAAAGCTGGCATAACTCGCGTTAAAGCAGAAGCAGTTGTGAATACTATTTTTGATACGATGGTAGAAGCATTAATGAAAGACGATCGCATTGAGATCAGAGGATTTGGTTCATTTGTTAACCGTGAATACGATGCCTATAAAGGAAGGAACCCTCGAACTGGTGAAGTTATTTCTGTCGATGAAAAGAAATTACCCTTTTTTAAAGTGGGCAAAGAATTAAAAGAATCTTTGAATAAATAGATTTTTATTAAAACCGATCAGGATTCTTGCCTGATTCAAAGCTATTAACTTTGAATCAGCAAGAATCTACGATCTAACCCCCGACATGAGCCAGTAATCAAAACACAACAAACAAAAAAACTTAAACCCCCAATGGTTTTTTATTAAAGTTCCCCAACCTTAATAAAAATATAACCATTTCTTAACTCACACCTGGCTACGTGCTTGTTGTGCTACTGTTGTAGCGACTTATTCTGTCACTTTCCACATAAAACTCGCGAGTTTGAAAATTCAACTAAACTGTCTATGGACTTTACATTTCTTAACGCCATGTAAAGCCTTTCGATACCTAGAGCAATACCTGCACTGGGCGGCATTCCGTATTCAAGAGCTTGAAAAAACTGTTCATCTAGCCCAACTAATTCTTGTCCTGCTTTTTGCTTTTTATCTAAATCATCTAAAGACCTTTGTCTCTGTATTTGGGGATTATTCAACTCATGAAAAGCATTCGCAAGTTCTAGGCCTTTCCAATATATTTCGAAACGTTCAGCCCAACCATCTTTATCAATTCTGGCTAATGCAGCTTGATACGGTGGATATTTTTCGATGAACACGAGCCGATCAGCAGGCCAACGGTATTCAATTTTATCCATAAAAATTAAATAAAAATAATCATCGATCGTTTCTGCTGAGGCCACATCAACACCTAATTGCAATGCAAGATTTTTTAACTGTTCTGCAGTTGTGTCAGGTTTTAGCTCAAATCCACAATAAGTTTTAAACAAATCTGCAACTGAAAAAGTTAGAACTTCTTTTGGTTTTTCAACTTTTAAATTATCACACAAATACTCAACGAGCTCGATAGCATCATGTTTAATATTAGCCAAATAAGACATTGATCGATACCATTCAAGCATCAAAAACTCTGGATGATGCTTTTCTGTTTTTTCTCCGTTGCGAAATACATGTGCTATTTCAAAAATTTTTTCGGCACCCATGCTGAGTAATTTTTTAAGATGTAGTTCAGGAGAAGTTGGTAAATAAAATTTTTTCCGGTTTGAACCTATAACCAATTCAGTTACGAATGGATCAAGACTTGGTTCAGTCCCCGGGCAATCAACAAGAGTCGGCGTTGTAGCCTCTAAAAAACGTTTTTCAACGAAAAAGTTTCGCAAGAGTTGCAAATACTCGTAATAGCTTTTTTTCAAAGTCCACGGATGTTCTTCGGCTTTATAAAAACCAGGTCTATTCGTCAAATTTGGAGCTAATAAAACAAACTGACCTGCTGGCATAAGAGCAATAAGATCACCATCAAGCAATATGTCTCGACCGGTAAAATCTTGAGCATCTCGAGCTTTAAAATCAGCTAATTGACTCACCCCTAACCGTAACTGATGCACTCGGCCGTACTGCAGAAAACCACGTGGGCATTCAGGATAGGCATTCCAGTATTTTTGCAAATATTCATCTCTTGTTTTGATCATTCTTAAAAGATGACTTATAAGAATGGCCTATGCAAACACAATCTTTATCAATCGCTTTACCTCACAAATTTGAATCTTTTTTTAAAGAACAATTTAATCTTTATAAAAACCAAGCTGACTTTGTGGCCTTTAAGCTCATTTCAGAAACGACTCGCGATTTAACAGTCCGAAATGGAAAACCCGAGTCTCTCACATCATTTCACGATTTAGGAATAATGATTGAAGTTATGGTTAGCGGTCACCTCGGATACTCTGCAACTTGCGAATTAACTCCTTATGGTATTCAGCAGGCTTTTCAAAAAGCTGTACATACGACTTCGCAATCTGCAAAATACTCAGTGGCTCAGTTTGATCTGTCTGTTAGACCTCAAGCTATTGGTCAATATAAATCTGTTCGACAGAAGGGTCTTGATCAAACTGCCTATTCAGAAATCTATGATTTTTTAAAAAAAACATCTTCTCAATTAAAAGTTTCTAATAAAATTGTGAGTGCAACTGCTGATGCTATGATTATTGAATGTCGCCAACGATATCTGTCGTCAACTGGTTCTGATTTTGAACAAGATTTTAATATAATTGTCAGTTCGTTTGGCGCTATCGCACAAGAAGGCTCAGAAACACAATACCGCTCTTTACACGGCGGTCGCGGAATATGTTTTCAAATTGGCTCAGAATTTTTTAATTTAGATCATTACCTGCCTTTGTGTGAACGCACTGGACAAGAAGCTCTAGAATTACTGACAGCAGACAACTGCCCAAACGAAACTTTAGATCTCATTTTAGCACCTGACCAAATGCTTTTACAAATTCATGAATCAATCGGCCACCCACTTGAACTTGATCGCATCTTAGGTGACGAACGTAATTTTGCAGGTTGGAGTTTTGTTCAACCAACTGATTTTGGTCAATTACAGTATGGTAGCCCCATCATGAATGTCGTTTTTGATCCGAACTCTGAGAATGAAATGTCAAGCTATGTATTCGATGAAGTCGGCAATAAAGCGATTAAGCAATACCTGATCAAAGATGGCGTTTTACAAGCTGCACTCGGCAGTTTAGAAAGCCAATACCGCAGCCAAAGACTTTTTGAAAACAAAATAACTGGTGTTGCGAATTCACGTGCAAGTTCTTGGAATAGACCGCCAATTGATCGAATGGCTAATATTAATCTTGAAGGTGGTCAATCAACACTTGCTGAAATGATTTCGCAAACTGAACGAGGAGTTATCATGCACGCCAATCGTTCATGGTCTATAGATGACTATCGTCGTAAATTTCAATTCGGTTGCGAATATGGACAACTGATTGAAAACGGCCGCATAACTAAAACTCTTAAAAATCCAAACTATAGAGGCGTTACGGTACCATTCTGGAATAGCCTAAAAGCACTTTCACAAAAAGATAGTGTCGAAACATACGGATCACCCTACTGTGGAAAAGGTGAACCAAGCCAGATTATTCGAGTTGGTCACTCATCTCCGTATGCACTTTTTAATAATATAGAAGTTTTTGGTGGCTAAAATGATTAAAAATTACATTCACAATTTATCACAAAATATTTTTAAATTACTTGAATCTAATGAACAGCTCAGTTTGTTCTTACATTCAGAAGAAAGTACTTTTATCAGATTCAACCAATCAAAAGTCAGGCAGAACACACAAGTTCATCAACACGAACTAACACTCCAATTACACAAAGACCAACGTTTAATTAAAATGTGTCTAAATTTAACTCTTAATGAGTCATTAGACCTAGACGCTGCTCATAATTTGATTTTAGAAGCTCGTACGCAATTACCTTTAACTGATGCCAACCCACAGTTTTTTAGAATCAAAAACAACGGTCATTCTGAAGTTATCAAAAAATCAAATTACCCAAATGTGACCGAAATCCCTGAAATTATTTATAAAAATTTTTCGCAAGACGATCTGGCGGGGCTTTGGTGTTCTGGGCCGCTTAGACAAGCTTCGATCAACTCTGAAGGGCAATTTCATTTTTTTGAAACTGATTTTTTCTTTTTTGATTATTCTCTATATAGTGGTCCTCTTGCAGCCAAAGGCTATTATTCAGAACATGATTTTAGTGAAAAAAATTTTTCTAGCCAAGCGTATGCAACAAAAAATAAGCTTGTTCTATTAAAGAAACCAATTCAAAAAATTCCGCGTGGACAATACCGTGTCTATCTTGAACCCATGGCTGTAGCAGAAATTTTAGGAACAATGTCTTGGGGATCGTTCAGTCAAGGCAACTACAAAAAAGGCGTTGCTCCTTTAAAAAAACTAGCTGAAAAGCAATTATTCTTTTCACCAAAAGTGACAATTTTAGAAAATTTTGAACTTGGATTAACTCCTGAATTCAACTCTATTGGTGAACTCAGTTTACCCCACATCAAGCTTATTGAGCATGGACATTTAAAACAATTTTTAACAAGTTCAGCAACAGCTCAAGAGTTTGGTCTAAATTCAAATAATGCAGATGTTCGCGAGATACCTCGTTCAATTGAGCTTCTTTCGGGCTCAATGAATGCCGATCAAGCTTTACAGGAACTTAACACTGGAATTTATATTTCAAACTTACATTACATTAACTACAGTGATATTCAGTCGGCCCGTATAACTGGTATGACGCGATTTGCATGTTTCTGGGTTGAAAATGGTGAAATTGTTGGACCAATTCAAGATCTGAGATTTGACGAATCACTCTATAATATATTTGGCTCACAACTCATTGAATTAACTGAGCAAAGTTCTATTTTTGTGGACATAGGAACATATCAAAAAAGAAATTTAGGTGCTATGAAAGTTCCCGGAGCATTGGTTGATAAATTTAATTTTACTTTATAATTATCACTTTTCATGATTAATTAAGTCTATTCAAACAAATCGGTAACGAGGAGAAAACTATGGCATTAGGCAAAATTCAAAATTTAATTCAGAAAATTGCTCATACTGACAAAGTTAAACAAGTGATTGCTGAAGTTCAAGCAGTTAGTCATGATATCCAAAATAAGGTTCAAAAACTATCTGCCGATGAAGCTGTAAAAAAATATAAAGAGCTCGCAAAAAAAGTAGTGGCTGCCGAAAATGATTTACAAAAAGAAGTCACTAAGGTTGTCGCTCAAGTTAAAAAATCTGCTGACGAAGTTGAAAAAAACTTTAAAACTTACAAAGCTAAAGCCCAAGCTCAAAGGTTAAAAATCGAAAAGATGATTTTAGCTAAAACAAAAACTAAAACTAAAACTAAAAAAACAGCCAAAAAGAAAGTTACTACAAAAAAAACTGTAGGGAAAAAAACTAAAAGAGCATAATTATTATAAAATTATATTTAATCCTTTTATGAATTAAATTATTTTGCTAAAATCTTAAGCCATAAATACAAGGTTTTTATAATGAAAGCAGCATCCGTTATTAATTTAAGAGAACTTAGCTCATGTCATAAATGTGGACATAAAGATCACAATATTATTTGCTCGGTAAGCTCGGATGTACTAGCACTACTGGATGCTGCTAAAATTAAAACAACGTACAAACCACACCAAACCATTTTTTACCAAGGCAACGATCCACTCGGTTTATATACTGTGTCCGAAGGTCTTGTTAAATTAGAAGCTGTATCAGAATCTGGACAAGCTCACACAGTCAGATACGTTGGTGCTGGTCATGCTATCGGTTATCAATCTTTATTTACTAACGAAAAATACAATGTTTCGGCAACAACTGTCGAAAGTTCGATTGTTTGTTTTATTCCAAAAAATGTGGTCATGGATATTTTTAGTAAATTTCCAATGGCTAGCTTTCAAATTATGAAGGCACTCTCGGAAGATTTAAAGCTGGCTGATTCAAAATGGACAGATCAAATGGATAAAGATGTCCCACAAAGAGTCGCAGAAGCTATTATTTATCTACAAGATCATTTTGAACACCAAAACTGGACCCGAAAAGAAATTGCCGAATGGGCGGGCACTACTCCTGAAAGTGTCATTCGCACCCTAGCTCAGTTTGAAAAAGCTGGATTTATCGATCAAACAGAAGGTCGAAACATCAAAATTTTAAACAGATCTGGACTGATGAATAAATAATTCTATTTTGTTTATGACATAGATCATAACTCTAGCGCTTTTAGCATGTCATATTTATTCTTGAAGAGTTATGGAAAAAACAAAAACGAGTTTAGGCGAGAGCATCCAGCATTGTCAATATTGCGGAACCAATACAATTGGTGGTCAGCGCTATTGCTGCGCCGCTTGTGAAAAGCTTGATTCTGATTTTGCATTTGTCAAAGACCACAAAGAATCAAATCCTTACTTATACCTAGATAAACCGGATTACGCGCAAACCTTTATAAATGATAACCAATATCATTTTTTTATTGAAAACTTGCAATGTTCTAGTTGTGTTCACCTTATTGAAAAAATACCTGATTTCTATCCTGATTGTAAATTGGCCCGAGTCAACTTTGGTCAGAATCTATTAACGGTCGAACTCACTGACAAAGGGCAATTATCGCAAGTTGCAAAACTCATTGAAGATCTTGGATATCAAGCTTATCTCATTAAAAAAACAGATTTAGAAAGTAAATCTCGAAACTTAAAAAATCGAGATGATCTTAAAAAAATTGCAGTCGCTGGCGCTGTGGCCGGAAATCTTATGATTTTTGCATTTGCTATTTATGCCGGAGCTGATGGCATAGCCTTACAGTTTTTTAGATGGATGAATCTCGTTTTATTTTTACCTTTACTACTCTACTCAGCCCAAAGTTTTTATTTTGGGGCGTGGAATGCACTCAAATACAGAGTGATTCATATCGACCTACCTATAGTCATCGCACTGGTCTCAAGTTTTGCTTTTTCAACTTACAATCTTTTTATTGGATCAAATGATTTCTACTTTGACTCAACGGCCAGTTTTATTTTTTTAATATTGTTGGCTCGGTATTTTGTGAAAATGACACAACAGTATTATTTATCTCCAGTCAGATTGGGTTCAAGCTTAGTCAATCAAAAATACACACTTTTAGATCAATCACCTATAGTTGCTGAACAAATAAAGGTTGGAGATGTCTTTAAAGTTGCTCCTGATCAAATGATCCCCGTTGATGGAGTTTTGATTTCTCCTAAAGCATTGATTGATACTTCATACTACAATGGTGAATCCATGCCACAAGTGTTTACTGAGGCATTGCAAGTCTACTCTGGATTTAAAAACCTGTCTGAATCCATTTTGATTCAAGCTGTATCAACCATGCAAGGCTCTCAGCTCAATAAACTATTAACGCAAACTCAAGATCATCTCTTTATTAAAAATAATTATATTAACTTATCTGACAAACTAGCTCAGAGACTTGTTACAGCTGTATTTAGTGTTGCTGGTTTATATTTTATAGGTTGGGGTTATTTTCACTCCTACCAAGAATCTTTCAATCGCGTCCTCGCTTTAATTGTTGTCGCTTGTCCTTGCGCTTTGGCTTTTGGTAGCCCACTCACAATGGCTATAGCGTTTAAAAAAGCACAAAATAAAGGGATTGCTCTTCGAAATGCTAATGTATTTGAAAAACTAAACCACATTAAAAATATCTTTTTTGATAAAACTGGCACTCTAACACAGGGAAAACTTACACTCGTTCAAACTTGGCCAGATCAAATTAATGAAGAGTTAAAATCAATCATTCTAGGATTAGAAAAAAAATCTTACCATCCAGTTGCTTTTGCCCTCAGAGCTGCATGGAAAAATACTAATGTTTCTCCATCTTTAACAAATATTAAAGAAACTTTTGGATCAGGAGTACGAGGACAAGTTGTTATTCCAACAGATGTTCATGATTTGGTCGATACTTATGAAATAAAGTCACTACCTGAGAATATGCACGAAGATGATTTGGCAGTTGTTGTTTTAAAAAATGGAACGGCTGTTGCCCGACTTTATTTTAATGATGAACTTCGACAAGAGTCTAAAGATCTTATTCACAAATTACGCAACCGTCATTTGAACTGCTACTTACTTACTGGAGATAAAAAATCTCGAGCTTTTCAAAAAGGCCAGGCTTGTGGTATTCAATCTGATTTTATATTTAGTGAATTGTATCCGGAAGAAAAAAAAGAAATTGTCAAAAAATATCATTCAACAATGATGATTGGTGATGGCCTAAATGATGCTCTTGCATTAAGTGCCAGCGATATCGGAATTTCAGTTAAAGGCAGCTCACATCTGACAATTGATAGCTCTGATGTTCTTTTTCTAAGAGGTGGGCTTGAGCCACTTTTGGAATTATTTAATATTGGCCTGCAAGCTGATCGCACTCTTAAAAGAAATTTAGCACTTGCTCTCATATACAATATTCTTGCAGGTACGAGCGCACTTTTTGGTTTAATCAATCCATTCTGGGCAGCTGTGCTCATGCCCATGAGTACTATTATAGTTTTATTATCAAGTTTATTTGGTTTTATTGATTGGAGAAAAAAATGAGCGTACTTATATTAGTTATTCCAATGGCGCTTGTTTTAGGGGCCGGATTTTTATACGCCTTTTTCTGGGCAACATCGAGTGGTCAGTTTGACGACCTCACAACACCTTCGATGCGCATGTTAGATCAAGATTCAAAAAAAATTCAAAACAATAAGGAGAACAACTTATGAATTCAAACAGGACAGACAACATCGTTTACGATGACGATATAGTAAAGAAATTTACCATCGTCACACTCATCTGGGGAACAGCAGCATTTTTATTTGGTTTAATTGCAGCATTGCAGTTGGCAAATTGGCGCTTCAATCTTAATTTAGAGTGGATTACATTTGGTCGATTAAGACCTCTTCATACAAATGCGGCTATTTTTGCATTTGCAGGCAATACAATCTTCGCTGGGATTTACTACTCAACACAGAGACTTCTCAAAACAAGAATGTTTTCAGACACATTATCAAATATACATTTTTGGGGTTGGCAGTTGATCATAGTTGCTGCCGCAGTTACCTTGCCACTAGGTTACACACAATCAAAAGAATATGCAGAACTTGAATGGCCAATCGATATTGCTATCGCTGCAATTTGGGTAGTTTTCGCAGTTAATTTCTTCATGACTCTTAGACAGCGTCGCGAAAAACATTTATATGTTGGTATTTGGTTTTATATAGCAACCATTGTTACTGTAGCAGTCCTTCATATTGTTAATTCTATCGAAATTCCAATCACTGCTTTAAAATCGTTTCCAGTTTGGGGAGGCATACAAGATGCTTTAGTTCAATGGTGGTATGGACATAATGCAGTTGCATTTTTCTTAACAACACCATTTTTAGGATTAATGTATTACTTTGTACCAAAAGCTGCAAATAAACCAATTTACTCTTATCGTTTATCGATCATTCACTTTTGGGCTTTGGTTTTCATTTATATCTGGGCTGGCCCACATCATTTACTTTACACATCACTACCTGAATGGGCCCAAACATTAGGTATGATTTTTTCTGTCATGCTATGGGCTCCATCTTGGGGTGGTATGATCAATGGTTTAATGACATTAAAAGGTGCATTTAAAGAATTGATCAAAAACCCAATTATCAAATTTTTCGTGGCCGCTTTAACATTTTATGGAATGAGTACTTTTGAAGGTCCATTATTATCAATCAAATCCGTATCTGGATTAGGACACTATACTGATTGGATTATCGGTCATGTTCACTCAGGAGCTTTAGGTTGGAATGGACTTATGTCAATGGGTATGTTTTTATGGCTAGTTCCACGTTTATGGAATACACAATTATACTCAGAAAAATTGGCTGAAACTTCTTTCTGGACTTCATTGACAGGTATTGTTTTGTACTACACATCAATGGTGACTGCGGGTATTACTCAAGGTCTTATGTTAAGAGCGATAGATAGCCAAGGCCGTCTTGTTTATCCAGATTTCGTCGAAACAGTAACAAAAATATTACCACTGTATTGGGTTCGTGCAATCGGTGGTTTATTTTTTATCGTTGGCTTTCTTATTACTGTTTATAATATATATAAAACAATAAAATCAGCACCTGCTACCCAGGAAAATAAAGTTGTTGCAGTGACTAAGACAGGTTGGGATGAACAACCAACAACAACTCACAGAAAACTTGAAGGACTTGGATTTGTCTTTACAGTATTAACAATTGCAGCCATTTTAGTTGGATCTGTTATTGAAATTTACCCTACACTCTCTATGCATAAATACGTTAACCCGGAACAAACTACAGAGCCATACAGCGCTTTAGAACTTGTTGGTCGCGGTATTTATATTCGCGAAGGTTGCTATGTTTGCCACTCACAACAAATTCGCCCTATGGCTTCTGAAGTTTTACGCTATGGTCCGGCTTCGACCCTTGAGGACTCTATGTGGGATCACCCATTTCAATGGGGGTCAAAACGTACTGGTCCTGATATAGCACGCGTAGGGAAAAAATATCCCGACATGTGGCACTATCAGCACATGATTAATCCACGCTCAATCAATCCAGACTCAGTTATGCCAAATTATCCGTGGTTGGTTGTTAAAAATGCGGATTACTCAACAATCAGAAAAGAATTATCTGTTTTAAAAATGCTTGGCGTGCCTTACGACGACAAAACCGTTGGTGATGCAGACATCGTCGCTCAAAAAGAAGCAATTGAAATCGCTAAAAATTTAGAATCTGCTGGAGCACCTGCTGGATTAGAGAAAAAAGAGATTATTCCATTGATTGCTTATTTACAGGCACTTGGGCAAAAACAAAAAAATAAAAACTCTTCTTCTGCCTTGAACACAACAGGACAATAATATGAAACAACTTGCATTATCACAATTTACAGACACACATCTAACAGTCATCGCGATGATGATTTTTTTAGGTTACTTTTTGATTATAGGAATAAAAGCTATATCAATGAGTTTTAAACAGGTCGAATTGTACTCTAATATGCCACTACAAGAAGATATCGAGGTTAAAAATGAGCGATAACAATAAAAACGATCAAGAACAACATTACCATGAATATGATGGTATCATTGAACATGACAATCCACTTCCTAATTGGTGGCTGTGGACTTTTATCTTAACTGTCGTATTTGCATTCATTTATTATTTACATTACGAAGTTGCTGGTGGACCAACTCTTCAAGACGAACTTAAAGAGTCTATGGCCCAGATTGAACAAATTAAAAAAGATTCTGGTTCTAATACTGGTGAAATCACAGAAGCTGATGTTTTAAAAGAACTTAAATCACCGGACAGTTTGAAAGCTGGATCAATCGTTTATGCTGGAAAATGCGCTGTTTGCCATGGTGATAATTTAGAAGGTAAAATTGGTCCAAACCTAACAGATAATTCGTGGATTAACGGCGACGGTAAAGCTAAGTCTGTGGCACATATTATACAAACTGGTGTTCCTGCTAAAGGTATGCCACCATGGACAGGATTGTTGACTGATGATGAAATCAAAAAAGCAACAGCATTTATTTTATCTAAGAAAAACACAAATCCGGCGAACGCAAAACCAGCTGAAGGAAAAATTATTGAGGATTATTTTTCAAATAATTAATTTCTGTTAGGTTTTTTAAGGAACTTTTATGGCAAAAAAACAAATATCGGCAGATATCCTTTCAAGTATTGATGAACACGGCAACCGGTTGTACTTGCAGCCGGCTGAAGTCAAAGGTTTCTACCGTGACTGGCGAACTAAGGTTCAAGTCTTGCTGATGTTTGTTTTTTTAGCTACCCCGTGGACAACAATCAACGGAATGCAGTCTATTCTACTGGATATTCCTCAAAGGGAATTTTATATTTTCGGTTTTTTGTTTCGTGCTCACAATGCTCCACTTATATTCTTTCTTCTTTTCGGTGGAGCTATTACACTTGCATTTGTCACAACAGTTTGGGGTAGAGTTTGGTGTGGCTGGGCCTGTCCACAGACTGTTTTTATTGATGGAGTATTTCGCAGAATCGAGTATTTCGTCGAAGGAAACTATTTAAATCGACGAAAAATGCAAACTGAACCAATGACAGTTTCTACATTTACAAAAAAAATCGTTAAATGGATTTTATTTACTCTCGCTTCATCTCTTATTGCACATAGTTTTCTAGCTTATTTTGTTGGCGCTAAATCATTTATTCAAATTATTGAGGATGGTCCTTCAGCTAACATGACCGTATTTATTGTTGCACAGTTTTTTACTGCTTTATTTTTATTTGATTTTGGTTGGTTTCGTGAACAGTTCTGCACAATTATGTGCCCTTACGGGCGCATACAAGGTCTTCTATTAGACAAAAACTCACTCGCTGTTGCTTATGAAGAAAAACGTGAGGCTGATTGTGTTAAATGTAATCGTTGTGTTTCAGCATGTCCTATAGGAATTGATATCAGAAATGGTTTGCAAATGGAATGTATCGCATGCACAGCCTGCATTGATGCCTGTGATGAAATTATGGAAAAGGTCGAAAAGCCAAAAGGTCTCATCAAATACAAAACATTAGACGATCAACCTATTAAGTTAACTAAACCAAGATCATTATTATATTTAGTGGCGATACTATTGTGTATTGTTGGCTTAAGCTATAACCTCATAAACCTAGAACATTCAGAGGTATTTTTAGTCAGAGCTAAAGACGAACCTTTTAAAGCTTCTGAAGCAGACATCATCAATCATTTCAAAATTCATGTTACGAATCAAAGCTTTGCTATTCGAAAATATAAACTCAGAACTGAAAATCACGAAATGATTGAACTTATTAAAGCACAAAATGAAATTACTTTAAAACCTAAAGAATTTCGAGAATGGCATGTTTTTGCAAAAATCAGTCGGACAGAATTCAAACCTCAACTCAAAATCAAATTAACAATTTTTGATTCGGAAAATGAAAAAGACTTCAGTCGGACTTTAGAAGCCGAATTGCTAGGGCCGGCGAATTAAAATGGACAAATCACTTTTAGTATTAAGCAGCTCAATATTTACCGCTGGCCTTATCGGAAGTTGGCACTGCGGAGTAATGTGTGGGCCAATGGCTTGTTTTTTGGCAGCAAAAAAACAGCTCAAAACATATCAGCTTGGCCGCTTAATTTCGTATACCGCAGCAGGAGCCAGCGCTGGATCAGTCATGGGCATTTTTTTTCAGTCCTATAGTTGGCTAAAATATCTTTCTGTAATTGGATTAAGTTTCTTACTTATTTTTATGGCATTTAACACACATAAACAGTTTAAAACTCCAGAAATCTTCGGAGGCTTTTACAAAAAATTTCAGAACTCGGGATTCTTTCTTGGTTTTTTTAGTTTTCTTTTGCCTTGCGGTTGGCTATGGACATTTGTGGTTTCAGCTGCGGCCACCAGATCTGCTTATGCTGGGGCACTCGTCATGTTTATTTTTTGGTGCTCGACAGTTCCAGCTCTGACAACAGCTCAAATTGTAATCAAAAAAATGATTGAGAAAGCTCCATTAAAAACACAGCAAATCTCATCAATCGTATTGCTATTTGCAAGTCTATACAGCCTAGCAACTTTTTGGTTTTTACACGGTTAAACTTGATTACGATTCAAGAAAAATAAATAATCTATTATGTTTAATCAAAATGAGAAAATAACCTTAACACAATATCTCGAAGCCACGCTTTTTGACCGTAAAAAATTTTTTATATCGTTTATTTACATGGGCTACGTAATCGGTCTTTTCCTTACAATTTACACGTATTTAATAAGTAAACACTCATTTAAATCAACTCTCATTGTGTATGCTTCGGTTATGACGCTTTTAATTTTAATTAACCTTACTGTTCTCTATTTTATCTCAAAAAAAATGATTTCGAATCGTGATAAAGCTATTAAAAATTTTATAGAACAATGGAACGAACAAACACCCTACATCATTGGAAAAATTAAAAAAAATCATGCTCTAGATTTTTTGATACCTCGAAAAATACGAACGTTCGTAGCAACAAACGGACAAAAATACAAAATATCATACTGCATCGAAACCAATCCAGATCAACTGTACCGACTTTACGAGACCCAACGCAAAGGACCATATGATTTTGCATTTATCGTCTTGCCTGATCATATTTTCGGCTTAAATAAACGCCCATAAAATTAGCCACAAAACTCTTAATTCTTAGCACAAAAAAGACTTAAATCTGTACAATTTTAACTCTCTGGGCTAGCCTTCTCAAGAATCATTTACCCCTATGAAGGAGCTGACCATGGATTTAAACACAAGCCTTTCTCAATTATCAACTCATCAAGAATTTACGCGCCGACATATTGGACCTTCTGTTGAAGACCAACAAGCGATGTTAAAAGAACTTGGTTTTACAAACTTCGATGAAATGATGACTAAAGTCGTTCCTAAATCGATTTACAACACGGCACCAATGAATATTGGTCAAGGCATTTCTGAACACGATATTTTAAATCAACTTAAAAATATTGTTTCTGAAAATAAAGTCTATACTTCTCTGATTGGTATGGGATTTCATGACACAATTACACCGTCACCAATTTTACGCAATATTTTCGAAAGCCCAGCTTGGTATACAGCCTACACCCCTTACCAACCCGAAATCTCGCAAGGCCGCTTAGAAAGCCTATTGAATTTTCAAACGATGATCGCTGACTTAACGGGTATGGAAATTTCAAATGCTTCATTGCTTGATGAAGGCACTGCTGCTGCTGAAGCTGTTATCATGGCTCAATCTGTCTGTAAGAAAAAAGATGCTAATGCATTCTTAGTTCACCCTTCAACCCACCCACATGTTATCGAAGTTTTACAAACTCGTGCCGAACCACTTGGCATTGAAGTCATTATTCAAGATCCAATCAAATATGATTTTTCTAAAGAAGTTTTTGCAGCCGTTTTTCAATACCCATGTACTGATGGTACAATTGAAAATTACAAAGCATTGACAACAAAATTACATGACCATGGTGCACTTGTTATTGCGAGTGTAGATATATTAGCTATGACAATTTTGACACCTCCAGGAGAATGGGGTGCAGATATGGTTGTTGGCAACTCACAACGTTTCGGCGTCCCGTTGGGATTTGGTGGACCGCACGCCGCTTTTTTAGCAACAAAAGACGCTTACAAAAGATCAATGCCAGGTCGCTTAGTCGGTGTATCAGTTGATGCTCATGGTAAAAAAGCTTTACGCTTAACATTACAAACGCGCGAACAACATATTCGTCGTGAAAAAGCGACTTCAAATATTTGTACAGCTCAAGTTTTACTCGCTAACATGGCTGCCATGTATGGCGTTTACCATGGCCCCAAAGGCTTGACTAAAATTGCCACTCGCATTCACAAGTTAGCAATGATAGCAACAGTTGGTCTTGAGAAACTCGGTTTTAAAACACAATCAACAGCTATATTTGATACAGTTAAAGTTAATACGCAAAATGTTTCTGACATTATTGCTCAAGCTGAAAAACTTGAGATCAATTTACGCTCTTATAGTGATGGCGTTGGTTTTTCGATTAACGAAACAACAACTTTGGCGACACTTGAAAAAGTACTTATGGCTTTTAACAAAGGACAAAACCTTAATTTTAATTTGAATGATCTTGATTCAGCTGCAAAATCAAACATCCCTGCTGAAATGGTTCGCACGTCAAGTTTTATGACTCATCCAACGTTCAACTCGTATCATTCAGAAACTGAGTTAATGCGTTATATTTATTCTTTACAAAATAAAGATGTCACATTAACTCATTCAATGATTCCCCTCGGGTCATGTACAATGAAATTGAATGCTGCGACTGAGCTAATTCCAGTTTCGTGGCCTGAAGTTAATAAAATGCATCCGTTTGCGCCTAGCCACCAAACTCTTGGTTACCAAAAATTAATTAAAGATCTTGAACAAAAACTTTGTGCAATTACTGGCTTTAATGCCGTTTCACTACAACCAAATTCGGGTGCGCAAGGCGAATACGCTGGCTTATTAGTTATTCGTGAATACTTTAAAGCTAAAAAAGAAACACACCGAAACATCTGTTTAATTCCGTCATCAGCGCATGGAACAAATCCAGCTTCTGCTGTTATGGCGGGTTTTCAAGTTGTTGTTGTGGCTTGCGATGAAAACGGCAACGTCGACGTTCAAGATTTAAAAACCAAAGCTGAACTACATAAAAATAATTTAGCAGCGTTGATGGTTACATATCCGTCGACTCACGGCGTATTTGAAGAGGCGATCACTGAAATTTGTGAAACTATTCACAAACACGGTGGTCAAGTCTACATGGACGGTGCCAACTTAAATGCTTTAGTTGGTGTTGCTCGTCCTGGTCAATTTGGCCCTGACGTTTCCCACATGAATTTACATAAAACATTTGCTATTCCTCACGGCGGTGGTGGTCCAGGAGTTGGCCCTATTGGTGTTGCGGCACACTTAGCGCCATATTTACCAAAGCACTCGTTAGTTAAAGAAGCGGGTCCTCAATCAGGCGTGAGTTCAACAACGAGTGCTCCTTGGGGCTCAGCAAGTATATTACCAATCAGCTGGAGTTACATTACAATGATGGGTTCAGAAGGTTTAAGACAAGCAACAGAAGTCAGTATATTAAACGCCAACTATATCGCAAAAAAATTAGCTCCTTATTACCCTATTGTTTATAAAGGCAAAGAAGGTCTCGTTGCGCACGAATGTATTATTGATATTCGTCCGCTTAAAAAATCACACGAAATCGATGTGACTGATATCGCAAAACGCTTAATGGATTATGGATTTCATGCGCCGACAATGTCATGGCCTGTTATTGGAACTTTAATGATTGAACCAACTGAATCTGAATCAAAAGCCGAACTTGATCGTTTCATCGATGCTATGATTCAAATTCGTAAAGAAGCTGATGCTTGCCCAGATGTTATTAAAAACTCTCCACACACAGCTGATGTTTTAATGGCGACGGAGTGGAATCATAAATACACGCGCGAAACAGCAGCCTATCCGCTAAAATGGGTAAAAATGAATAAATACTGGCCACCAGTTGGACGCGTTGATAACGTTTACGGCGATAAAAACATTGTTTGCTCTTGCCCTCCACTGGATTCTTATCAATAATTTTTATTGAATAGAACTTATGACATTTAAAAAAAAAGTTTTACTAATTCGTTTAGATAAAATTGGAGATCTGATCTGCACGTTACCAGCAGATCAGATCTTAGATGACGGACATGCATCCAATAATACTTTTGAACCTGTCTGGGTTGTTCAAAAAGGTCTCGGTCAAATTATAGAACTCGGTGAAAAAAAACGCCAATACATCGAACTCGACAAAAATAATCAGAAACAAGCGCAACAACAGTTACGTCAATTTTTAGCTGTTAACAATTTTGAAATTGCCGTGAGCTTTCAATGCCCTTGGTGGGTCAATTATGAATTATTCAAAGCTCGCATCAAAAAAAGAATAGGTGTCTTAAGTCAGTGGCATAGCTTTTTATTTTTAAATCATGGTGTAAGACAAAAAAGATCACAAGCCTTAAAACATGAATTTGAATATAACTTAGATCTGGTTTTACAAATTACAGGCCCACTCCCCCAAGAAGCATTAAATCACCTGTATTTTTATTTTAAAAAGCCAACTCATTCAAATGTCATTTCTAAATATAATTTGCCGCTGACATATTCAGTTGTTCACCCTGGCATGATGGGATCAGCACTCAATTGGAAACAAGAACAATACATCGAATATATTCGAAAACTTATTTTACAAGGTAAAACGATAGTCGTAACCGGAACACCTACGGATGAACCTTACTTATACAAAATTAAATTAGCCTTTGCATCCAATAATCAAGTTATTTGGTTACAAAATAAATTAAGCATGCAAGAGCTTATTGAAGTTATTTATTTCAGTGAACAAATCACAGTTCCATCAACAGGTGTGGCACATATTGCCGCTGCACTTCGCAAACCCGTTAAAGGAATTTACTCACCAATTCAAGTGCACCATCCGCGCAGATGGGCCCCCCGTAGCGAAACTGTGACCATTTATACACCACCAGCCCAATGTCCAGCACAGTTCAAATGTCTAGGTGATCGTTGTACTGAGTACAATTGCATGGATAAATTATCCTTAGAAGAATAACCTAATACTACTTCAATTATTTTTATTGTCATGAGTATGGGGAACTACAATGTCAGCTGAAAATTTACGACCGACGACTTTTAAATATCATTTCACAACAAAAGACAATCGAGAACACACTTTTGAAGTCGTTTTGGATGGCCGCACACACAATATTATACAAGACAGCGCAACCCTTTCCGGGCATTTTCAAAAACCCGATTGGACTAAACTTGATCACCACAAATGCTCACACTGTCCTTATAAAGCTGAATCAATGCCACACTGCCCGGTCGCTTTGAATATATCTCATGTTGTTGAAACATTTCAAAACGATTTATCTTACCATGTCGCACATGTGACTGTCGAAAGTCCCGAAAGACGTTATGATAAAAAAGCAGACTTGCAAACAGCATTACAATCACTGCTTGGCCTAATCATGGCAGGATCTGACTGTCCTCATATGAATTTCTTAAAAGGCTTGGTCAAAACACATTTACCATTTTCAAATTTGCACGAAACAACAATTCGTATCTTTGGTTATTATCTGCAGCAGTCACTTAAAGATAAAGAGCAATCAAATTTAAGTCTTAAAACACATGCTGAAGTTCTATCGTCTAAATACAGGCAGCTTTCTATTTTAAATAAATTCATGATTAAGCGAGTTCAATCAATCAAGGCCCAGGGCGAATGCGTTCAAAATGCAATTATAATTCTTAGTAACTATGCGACACTTATTCCTCTAGATAATCTCATCGATCTTGATTAAATTGTGTTCGCAAATTGACCAAAGTCCTGTCAAAAACATTGACATTCAAGAAAGCAATTAAGTGACCGCAAAAGCTCTCCGATAGAGCTTTTCGAGGTCACTATGGAATTTAATCATTCAAAAAAAATAATCATTGTACTTATTGCTCTAACAGCTTTTTCTGGTTGTATGAATGGTCTCAGTGCCGTCGAAAATTCAAGTTTACAAGCGACGCAAGCTCTTGGTTGCTCAAACTTTAAAAGTAAAGTTTTCGATTCAATGTATGATTATCTCGATGGTCAAAAATCATCACCAAGCCTAGAAGATTTTATTAGCGCGCTTAATTCACAGATAGATCAAATTGCAAAAGATCAAAACATACAAGACACTGAAAAAGTTTCTCAACTCAAAGAAGAGATGGCTAAACTCTACGAAACTTTAATCGATCGATCTAAGAAACTCAAAAAAGTTCAAACAGCACGTCAACACTTAGAAACAATTATAGAACTCGAAATGCAAGACATCTCAACTACGGAAAACGTAAAGCTTAATACAGAGTTAGCGCAACAATTTAGCAAGGTTGAATCAATTGCGAAATCAACTGATGTTCAATGTAGTTCAAATCAACCTACAGCCCCAGATTCTTCAAATCAAAATGGGCAAGCAACAACACCGCCATCAAGCGGCAGTGATAATGCACAATTGCCACCACAAACAAATCCAGACGTTAATAAAAAAAATCGAATTATCGCAGGTTCGAAAAATGTCATTGCTACAGCTTATCAAAGCTGCCAATCGTTAGATATTCCAGAAATTTCAGCAGCTACGCCAAACGTGATTGGGATTACAAAGTTAAAAGACAAACACCAAGATGGAATCGGCGGGAAACGTATTATTTCTGATTTAAAACAAGTGCAAAACACCCATCCATATATCAAAGTTGCCGGCGGAGAAACGAATGGCTGCTTCAATGTACGCAATAACCCGCTGATTTATGATTACGGCGGAGAACCATCAGTTACAAGCACGACTATTAACTTTTTCAAAGACAGTGGCACAGGCACATCTGTGTTGGGCGTGGATTGTTCTGCGTATGTATCTGCTGCAATTGGTGTTGCTGGATTAAAATATAATCCATCTGTTGACAATAAACCTATTTTTATTCGCCAAAATTCTTCTAAATTTATAAATGCCAATGCATCTGGTTTTAAATGTTTCTCTAACGTTATAGCTAGCCCTTCAGAATCCATTAAACCAGGAGATATCGTTGGCGTTCGCGGACATGTTGTCATGATAGATAAAATTGGTTCTGATCCGTTTGGATTAAAAAAACTTAAATCAGCCAATGATTGCTCTAATATGAAAATTGATAATTTTGACTTTATCGTTAGCCAAAGCTCACCAAGTAAGAATGGAATCGGGATCAACAGATATGTCGTCCGTGATTATTTAAAAGAAACCGGTCCAGGTAAAATGCAAACTGCTTTTATCGGTATTGCTCAAGCTGCATGTCAAGCTTACTTTAGCCAAAAAAATGTGCCTACTCCAAGCCAAGATTACGGCATCATCAGACATAAAGGAACATCTGAATGTTTAACGAGTCAGGTACAACTCGCAAATCAAAGTTGCGTAAGTCAATGTCGTGAGTAGAAAACATTGTCAAAAGTATTTATTCATTAGATACTTCGTTCTATGACTCAATTTACAAAAAGCTCTGATATTTTTCAATTTATCAATCAACCACAACACAAAATACAAATAGTGGTTGATGCTATTCAACGACTTTCAGATTTTTTTGTAACCAAACCTGACGATCTAACACCATGGGATTACGAATATTGCCAAATTGCTTATCGCTATTATTACTTACCATTAAATTTTATTCGCAATTACGAAGTCATCATGCGTGGGCTACAAGTTGATTTCTTCAGAGACATCACAACAACAATTGATTGGGGAAGTGGTCCAGGAACAGCCTCGCTTGCACTTAGCAAAGCCTTACCGTTTAAACTACAAAAACAGCTGCTTATTGACCAGTCCAAAACTGTTCATCGCCATTTTCAAGACATTCATAATGAACTTTCGAATCCAGAAATCAAACCTGATTTAAGCCTAAGTCACTTAAACATCGATTATGCAAAATCAATTTTGGTTTTATCTTATAGCTTAACGGAAATGACTGAGTTACCAAGCGGATATGAACAATTTAATTCACTTATGATCTTAGAACCATCAACGCAAGATGATGGACGTAAACTTCAACAATTACGTGAAAAATTGATTGCTGATGGTTATTACATTTGGGCCCCTTGCGTGCATCAACAAAAGTGTCCTTTGCTGCATGAATCAAAAACTGACTGGTGCCACGATCGGTTCCACGTTAAAGCACCAGCTTGGTTTTTAGATTTTGAAAAGCATTTACCATTCCGCAATAGAACCATCACAACAAGTTATTTACTCGCAAAGAGAACGCAACATATTCAATTTAAAAAGAATGAAGCTCGTACTGTTGGTGACTCAGTCGAAGAAAAAGGTAAAACCAGGCAACTCGTTTGTCGCTCATCTCAAAGAGAGTTTCTCGCTTGGATGCACAAAAACAAAAATGTGCAAATTATTCCGCGTGGAGAGCTTATCGAATTACCTGAAGACATCGAAATAAAATCAAATGAATTACGCATCAACAGCGAAATTATACTGACAAAAAGTGGACAATTAAAATAAAAACTGATCCAATTTAAGCATGACAAAAATACAAATAACAAAAGTATTCGGCTTTGTGACGGTTCTTGTTCTCTCATCTTGTTCTAACCTTAGCACAAAACTCACAACAGCAACAATAAGCCCATCTGAAATCACAGCGGATGGAACATCTCGTTTAGATGTTATGTCTTCACCGTCACAAAACTACACATCTACATCAGATG
>Ga0255182_1000642_pt1 | contig 21574 bp, 19 predicted proteins | sample Atl_UVDOM_RepA_8_FD_188420 | JGI IMG/M metagenome (GOLD analysis project Ga0255182, IMG submission 188420) | Freshwater microbial communities from Altamaha River, Georgia, United States - Atl_UVDOM_RepA_8d | ecosystem: Environmental > Aquatic > Freshwater > River | place: USA: Georgia...
GGCAACCTGCCTTATTCGCTGGTCACGGCACCGTAGGCACCGAAGGCCTGTTCCAGATCGCCGTCACGCACCGAATAAGGCAGGTTGCCGACGTACAGTTTGTTGCCCATGAATGGGACTCCTCAAATACAAGAAAACACCGCGATGGAGTCCCGAAAGCGCATTCATCAAACCTGAAAACACCGGCAAGGGGAAGCGAAACTGACCTGGTCACCGCAACAGACGACTGGAAAAATCCAGTCCCGGCCATTATGAACCACAAAGTCATTCAAAACACAAGCCCGTCGGTTTTCAGGGCGGCGCAGCCAGCAGGTGTGTGGCCGGCACCACGTTTGACGGTGGCCGGCCCATCGCCTGCACACCCTTGCCAGGCGCAAAGGCGCCGGCGTGAAACGGCTCAGTGGACCACCTGGGCGAGCGCGCCCTGGGCGTAGCGCTGGGCCATCACGCTCAAGGTGTGGCCCTTGATCTTGGCGCCTTGGCCTTCGCAGCCGAACTCCAGATAACGCTGCTTGCAAATGGCTTGCGCAGCGGCGCGCGCGGGCTTGAGCCACTCGCGGGCGTCGAACTTGTCGGGGTTTTCGACCAAGAATTTGCGGCAGGCGGCCGTCATGGCCAGACGGATGTCGGTGTCGATGTTGATCTTGCGCACACCAAACTTGATGGCTTCCTGGATTTCCTCGACTGGCACGCCGTAGGTTTCCTTCATCTGGCCGCCGTACTGGTTGATCAGCGCCAGCAGCTCCTGCGGCACGCTGGAGCTGCCGTGCATCACCAGATGGGTGTTGGGAATGCGGGCGTGGATTTCCTTGACCCGCGAGATGGCCAGGATGTCGCCGGTGGGCTTGCGGCTGAATTTGTAAGCGCCGTGGCTGGTGCCAATGGCGATCGCCAGCGCGTCCAGTTGGGTGGCCTTGACGAACACCGCCGCCTCTTCGGGGTCGGTCAGCATCTGGCTGTGGTCGAGCTTGCCCACGGCGCCAATGCCATCTTCCTCGCCCGCATCACCGGTTTCGAGGTTGCCCAAGCAGCCGAGTTCACCCTCGACGGTCGCGCCAACCTTGTGCGCCATCTCGACCACGGTTTTGGTGACGTTGACGTTGTAGTCAAAGCTCGACGGGGTCTTGCCGTCTTCCATCAGCGAGCCGTCCATCATGACCGAGCCAAAGCCCAGGTCGAGCGCGCCCTGACACACCTTGGGGCTGGTGCCGTGGTCTTGGTGCATGACCAGCGGGATGTGCGGCCACTGCTCGGCCGCGGCCTGGATCAGGTGCTTGATAAAGGGTTCGCCCGCGTATTTGCGCGCACCAGCGCTGGCCTGCAGGATCACCGGGGCGCCGACCTCGTCAGCGGCCTGCATGACGGCCTGGACCTGTTCGAGGTTGTTGACGTTGAAGGCCGGAATGCCGTAGCCGTTTTCGGCGGCATGGTCCAGCAGTTCGCGCATCGAGACGAGTGCCATGGGGGTGTGTTCCTGAAAATGATGAATCCCTGCAACCGGCGCTGTAACCGGTTGGTAACCGCTCTCGATTTTAAGCGTGCGGGTATGGATCGGTGCAGGATCGTTGCTGGCCTGGCCACGGCAGGCACAGGGTGGCACGCTCCAGGCCCTTTCAGCGGGCCCGGCAGATCTTGAGGGTGTTCGTTCCGCCGGGCGTGCCCATGGGCTCGCCCACGGTGATGGCGTACACGTCGCCGGTCTGCACAATGCCGCGCTTTTGCAGGTGCGCTTCGGCGTCGGCCAGCGCGGTGTCGCGGTCGGCGCTGGTGTCCATCAGCAGCGGGCGCACATTGCGCATCAAGGCCATTTTGCGCTGGGTGCTGACCTTGGGCGTCAAAGCGTAGATCGGCATGCGCACGCTGTGGCGGCTCATCCACAGCGCCGTCGAGCCCGAATCGGTCAGCGCCACAATGGCCTTGGCCTTGAGGTGGTGGGCGGTGAACAGCGCACCCATGGCGATGGCATGGTCGATGCGGCTGAAGTGGGCGCCAATGAAGTCGTCTTCGAGCGGGTCGTGGTCGGTTTTTTCGGCCTCCAGGCAGATGGCGGCCATCTGCTGCACCGTCTCCAGCGGGTATTTTCCGGCGGCGGTTTCGGCGCTGAGCATCACCGCATCCGTACCGTCGAGCACCGCGTTGGCCACGTCGCTCACCTCGGCGCGGGTGGGCACCGGGTGGACGATCATGCTCTCCATCATCTGGGTGGCGGTGATCACCAGCTTGTCCAGCTCACGGGCGCGCTTGATCATGTGTTTTTGCAGGCCCGGCACCGCCGCGTTGCCCACTTCCACCGCCAAATCGCCGCGCGCCACCATGATGCCGTCCGACACCCTGAGGATATTGTCCAGCTCGGGAATCGCCTCGGCGCGTTCGATCTTGGCGATCAGGCCCGGCTTGTGGCCGTCGCTGCAGGCCACGTTGCAGAGCTGGCGCGCCAGCTCCATGTCGGTCGCGTTCTTCGGAAAGCTCACCGCCACATAGTCGGCCTTCAGGCCCATGGCGGTCTTGATGTCGTCCATGTCCTTGGCGGTCAGGGCCGGCGCGGTCAGGCCACCGCCCTGTTTGTTGATGCCCTTGTTGTTGGACAGCTCGCCGCCGAGCTTGACGGTGGTGTGCACCGCGTCGCCCACCACTTTGTCCACCACCAGCACGATCAGGCCGTCGTTGAGCAGCAAGGTGTCGCCAGACTTCACATCGCGCGGCAGTTCCTTGTAGTCCAGGCCCACACCGTGGATATCGCCGGGCTCGGTGCGCGAGGCATCCAGCACAAAGGGCGCGCCCGGCTCCAGCATGACCTTGCCCTCGGCGAACTTGCCGACCCGGATCTTGGGGCCCTGCAGGTCGGCCATGATGGCCACCTCGCGCCCGGCACGGCTGGCCGCTTCGCGCACCAGGGTGGCGCGATCGATGTGGTCTTGCGCCTTGCCGTGGCTGAAGTTCAGGCGCACCACATTGACCCCCGCGCGGATCATCGCCTCCAGCAGTGCCGGGTCGCTGGACGCAGGCCCGAGGGTGGCAACGATCTTGGTGGCGCGAGAGGGCATGTGGGAACTCCAGAAAAGGGGGTTGTAACCAAGTTTCGATTTTCTCACGGCCACGTTACAAGCCGGGCTCTTTTTGAAACCGCCACCGGGCCGGAATTGAGCGCCAAAGCGTCCATTTCGCAGCGACAAAGCCCCTGCGGATTTGATCCTTGTCAGGTACGGGTTATGCAAGGCCCTCTACACTCGGACCCTGTTGGCGTGTTGGCGCTGCTGATTCCCGTGCGTTTCATGACTGTTTCCGTTCCCCCCTCCCCCGCCGAGCAACCCATTCCCCTGAACCAGCCGCTGCCGCACCGCAAGGTGATCCGCGAATGGCTGATCCCGCTGGCCCAGCGCACCACGCTGCGCGCCTTCGTGTTGCTGGCGATCGACTATGCCCTGTTCTTCGCCCTGATCACCGCCACCCTCTGGTTTGACGCCGTGTGGGCCAAGCTGCTGTGCGGCCTGGCCGCCGGTTTCGTGATCGGCCGCCTGTTCATCATCGGCCATGACGCCTGCCACCAGAGCCTGACGCCGCACCGCGAGCTCAACAAGGTGCTGGGCCGCATCGCGTTTTTGCCCTCCATCACGCCCTACAGCCTGTGGGATACCGGCCACAACGTGGTGCACCATGGTTACACCAACCTCAAGGGCGTGGACTTTGTGTGGACGCCCAAGACCGCCGAGGAGTTTGCCGCGCTCTCGCCCATGCAGAAACTGCTCGAGCGCGCCTACCGCAGCGGCTGGGCGCCGGGCCTGTACTACATGATCGAGATCTGGTGGAAACGCGAGTTCTTCCCGAACAAGAGCCACATGCCCACCCGCCGCCCGATCTTCTTCAAGGACAGCCTGCTGGTGGCCGTGTTTGGTGCGCTGTGGATCGCCGTTGTCGCGGCTGCCGCCGTCGCCACCGGTCAGTCGGTCTGGCTGAGCCTGCTGCTGGGCGTGGCCGTGCCCTTCTTCTTCTGGAACAGCATGATCGGCTTTGTGGTTTATGTGCACCACACCCACGTCAAGGTGTCCTGGCACGACAACAAGGCCGCCTGGATGGCCGCCGCCCCCTTCGTCTCGACCACGGTGCACCTGACCTTCCCGTTCAACATCGGCGCGCTGATGCACCACATCATGGAGCACACCGCCCACCATGTGGACATGAGCATCCCGCTCTACCGCCTCAAGCAGGCGCAGGCCAAGCTCGAGGAGATGCTGCCCGGCCGCATCATCGTGCAGCGTTTCTCGTGGAAGTGGTACTTCGACACCGCCCGCGCCTGCAAGCTGTATGACTTCACGCGCGAATGCTGGACCGACTTCAAGGGCACCATGACCAGCCCGGTGCGCGGAAATCTTCCGCCGGTGGCAGCCTGATCGAATGACTGCGCCCTGCGGGCGCATGACACCGCTGACGCATGATGGCGCGGCTACGCCGCGATGACTGAAGCGCTATTCAGTCATCGGCGCGTAGCGCCGTCATGAAGGCGAAGCCGAGATCATGCGCCCGCAGGGCGCAGTCATCCCAGGCAGCGCGCAGTCATCAGATCAGGGCGCTGTAGGCCCCACCATCGAGCTGCAGGTTCTGCCCGGTCATGAAGCCGGACGTGGCGGCGCATAAAAACGCACAGGCCGCTCCGAACTCCCGTGGATCGCCCAGGCGGTTGGCCGGCAGTGTGGCCGCAATCCGGGCGCGCGCTTCTTCGCGGCTGATGCCCGATTCCTTCATCATCCGCTGCGCCATGTACTCCTGACGCGGCGTATCAAAGCGCTCGGGCAGCAGGTTGTTGAGGGTCACGTTGTCGATGATGGCTTCGCGTGCCAAAGCGCGGGTCAGGGCCGTCAGGCCGGCGCGCGCTGCGGTGGACAAACCCATGGCCGCATGCGGCGTCTTGACCATGGCCGAGGTGATGTTGACGATGCGCCCGAACTGGCGCGCGCGCATGCCGGGGATGACTTCGCGCAGCAGCAAGGCGGCCGACAGCAGGTTGCTTTCCAGCGCCGACAGCCAGGCCGCATGGTCCCAATCCGCCAGCTGACCGGGTGGTGGCCCGGCGTTGTTGTTGACCAGGATGTCGGGCGCCGGGCAGGCCGCGATCAAGGCCGCGCGACCAGCCTCGGTGTTGAGGTCCGCCACCACCGCATGCACAGTGGCCCCGGTGGTCTCGCGCAGGCGGGCGGCGGCTGCCGAGAGCTTGTCGGCGTTGCGGCCGTTGAGGAAGACCTCGCAGCCTTCCTCGGCCAGCGCCGTCGCGCAGGCCAGGCCTAGGCCCTGGGACGATGCACACACCAGCGCCTTGCGGCCTTTGAGTCCCAGGTCCATAACGTCTCCTGATCAGCGCTGCAGGCTGGCAAAGGTGCGACCTTCGCGCACCAGCTGTTGCAGCAGGGGGGCCGGCTGCCACCAGTAGCCATATTCGGCATGCAGACGCTCGATGTCTGCCAGCACGTTCGCCAGGCCGATGCGGTCGGCCATGAACATGGGACCGCCCTGCTGCGCCGGGAAGCCGTAACCGGTGATGTAGGTGATGTCGATGTCGCTGGAGCGCAAGGCAATGCCCTTCTCCAGCAGGCGGGCACCTTCGTTGATCATGCCGTAGAGGCAGCGCTTGAGGATTTCGTCCTCGCCGATGGGGCGGCGGGTGATGCCCATGCGTGCCGATTCTTCGATGATGAACTGCTCGACCTCGGGGTCGCGGTGCGGCGTGCGGTCGCCCTTTTCATAGCGGTACCAGCCCTTGCCACTCTTCTGGCCCAGGCGCCCCAGGTCGCACAGTTTCATGATCAGGTCGTTCCAGCGACGGTCCTGCGGACGCGTGGCCATCTGCGCCTTGCGGGTCTGGTAACCCACATCGTTGCCGGCCATGTCGTGCACCGCAAAGATGCCCATGGCGTAGCCGAACTTCGTCAGCGCCGCATCCACCTCGTGCGGCAGCGCGCCGTCTTCCACCAAAAAGTGGGCTTCGCGGTTGTAGCATCGGAACAGCGCATTGCCGATGAAGCCCGGGTAGATGCGCGCCAGCACAGCGATCTTGCCCATGCGGCGGCCCAGGTCCATCAGGGTGGCGATCACGTCGGCTGCGGTCTGGCTGGCCCGTACGACTTCGAGCAGGCACATCACATGCGCGGGGCTGAAGAAATGCGCGCCCACCACGTCCTGCGGACGCTTCGTCACGGCAGCGATTTCATCGACGTCCAGACCGGAGGTGTTGGTGGCCAGGATCGCGCCGGGTTTGGCGATCGCATCGAGCTCGCGGAAGATGCCCTGCTTGAGCGCCAGATCTTCGAACACGGCCTCGATGAAGAGGTCCGCCTGCGCGGCCTCTTTGAGCTGCAGGCTACCGGTGATGCGGGCCAGGCGCTGGGCCATGTCGTCCTCGGTGAGCTTGGCACGCTTGACGCTGGTGGCGTAGTTGTCGCGCACCCGCTGCAGGCCGCGCTCCAGCCCTTCGGCACTGGCGTCCACCAGCACCACCGGCATGCCCATGTTGGCCAGCGACATCGCGATGCCACCGCCCATGGTGCCGGCACCGATCACGGCCACCTGACGGATCGGGCGCAGTGGCGTGTCCGCCGGGATGTCGGGGATCAGACGGGACGCTTCTGAAGCTTTCTTGACGTGCGCGGCGGCACGCGCGCGCTCGTCTTCACTGACGGTGAAAAAATCGAAATGGGTCATGCTGTTCAAGCCTGATTGCTGGTGATGGGTTTGGCCTTGCCCTCGACGAATTCGCGCAGGCGGGCTTCGGCCTCGGGCGGCCGTGCGCGGGCCGAGTTGAGCTGCTCGACGAACAGGCCATCGTCGTGCGACATGTCGTGGATGCGCGGCAGCACGTTGATGATCATCCAGTTGGTTTCCACGCTGTTCTTCGCGATGCGTTCGGCCAGCGCCTTTGCCTTGGCCAGGGCTTCGCCCGCAGGCACCACATAGCGCACGACGTGTTCCTGCATCGACTCGGCGGCGTTGAGCAGACGGCCGGTCAGCATCATGTCCATCATCACGGTGGTGCCCACCACGCGCTGGATGCGCACGGTGCCGCCACCGCCCACAAAGATGCCGCGCTGGCCTTCGGGCAGGCCGCACATCACGCTCTCGTCGGCCACGCGCACATGGGCGGCCGTGGCCAGCTCCAGGCCGCCACCGACCACCGCACCGTGCAGGGCCGCGACGAAGGGAATCGGGCCGCGTGCGATCAGGTCAAACACCTCGTGCCAGTTGTGACGACGGCGCTTGCGCGGCGCCTTGATCTGGCCGGTGGCGCGGGCCAGTGCTTCGGCCAGGTCCAGGCCTGCGCAGAAATTGCTGCCATGGCCGAACAGCACGGCCACATCGGCTTCTTCGTGGGCGCGCAGCACGGCGGCGCGCAGCTCGTCGATCAGCGGGTCGTTGATGGCGTTGCGCTTGTCGGGCCGGTTCAGGCCGATCAGGGCGATCTTGCCGTCCAGCTCATAAGTGATCAGGGGGGTGCTCATGGAAAAAATCTCCGGGGTATTGGGGAAAAAACAGGATCAAAGATCGAGCACCAGCTTCGGGCTCCTGGCGCCGGAGCAGCAGACCATCATGCGGTTGTTGGCGGCGCGCTCGCTGTCGCTGAGCACCATGTCGCGGTGGTCGGGCGTGCCTTCGAGGACCTTGACCTCGCAGGTGCCGCACACGCCTTCGCGGCAGGAATACGGCGGCTCGGCATGGATCTCGATCAGGCAGTCCAGGATCGTCTTGCCGGCCGGCACCTGCAGCGTCTTGTGGCTGCGCGCGAGTTCGATCGTGAAGCCGCCCTCACTGGCCGGCGCATCCTTGGCGGCGAAGTATTCCTTGTGCACCCGCTCGGCGGGCAGGCTGGCCGTGGCCTGTTCATAGGCCTGCAGCATCGGGATCGGGCCGCAGCAGTACACATGGGCACCGGCGGGCAGACTGGCGACGATGGCGCCCAGGTCCAGCATCTTGCCGCCGGGCGCCTGGTCGAAGTTCAGCACCACCTGGCCACCGGCGCGGCCGGCTTCGCTCTCAAGCCGGGTCAGAAAGCCGGCGTGTTCGCGCGTACGGGCAGCGTAGTACAGCGTCCAGGGCGTGCCCAGCGCCTGCGAGCGCGCGATCATGGACAGCATGGGCGTGATGCCAATGCCGCCGGCAATGAAGACGTTGTGCGGTGCGGTTTCGTCAAGCGGGAAGTGGTTGCGCGGCGCGCTGATGGTCAGCACATCGCCCACCCGCAGGCCGGCATGCACATGGCTGGAGCCCCCGCGGGAGTTGGCGTCGCGGTGAATGCCCAGGCAGTAGCGGTGGGTTTCACGCGGGTCGTTGAGCAGCGAGTAGCTGCGCACCAGCGGCCCCTGCGGGGTGCTCAGGTGCAGGTCGATGTGGGCGCCAGCGCTGAAAGCGGGCAGGCTTTGCAGCGGCGGCAAGGCCACGAGTTCGAGGCCCACAATGCTTTGGGCTTCCCAGGTCATGGCGCGCACGCGCACGGACAAGGTGGAGGGGGCGGTCACATCAGACTCCAGAAAAAACACTCACAGGTCGAGCACGTCCATCGGCTCGATGGCCACGCCGGTGGCCTCACGGTGCGCTTGCTGCACCCACTCGGGCTGGGCGGCATGGAAGATGAAGTGCTGCAGCAGGCGCGCCCACTTGGGGTGGCGCAAATACTCGGCCCGCGGCAGGCCCTTCAGGAAAAAATCGCGTGAATCGCTGGGCAGGAACACCTGCTGGTTGCGCGCGGGGTCGCGCAGCACGCCCTTGGGGTCGCGCCCGGCCTGCACGGCTTCGATGTCGTTGAAGAGCTGGCGGCGCAGCAGGGCGATGCCGCGGTCGCTGGCACCCAGGTTTTCGCGGCTGCGGTCGGCAATGCGCCCCTGCCCGGCCCAGGCCACGATGTCCTGGTTGATCACGTGGCTGGTGATCCAGCGTCCTTGCGCATCGCGCACCGGCGCCTGCCAGGTCGGAATGGTGGTCTGCACAAAGGGCTCAGCCTCGTGCGGCACGCGGATGAAGGACCAGGTCACACTCAGCGTGTTTTCGTCATCGACCGGGACACGCCACTCGAAGTGGTCCCCCAGGAAGAAGCCGTTGGGCCACAGGCACACGCGGCCAATCGTCCACAGGGGGTGACGCTCGTCGGTGTCTTCGGAAATGCGCTTGTAGAGGAAGCCGTGCTCGAACTCCTCGAAGGCCAGCTGCAGGTGGGTGGGCGCATAGCCACCGGTGTGGCCGCGCAGGCGGCGACTCCAGTTGGCATGCATCCACTCGAAGTGCACCGGGTCGATCGAGTTTTCCTGGGTCTGCAGCCAGTTGCAGGGCACCTCGGCAAACACCGCCTGCACAAAACCGTTCTGCCAGTGGAAGGGCTCCCAGTCCGGCAGCTCGGGCGCAGGCAGCGGCCCCAGATAGGCCCAGAGCAGACCCACCTTGGCCTGCACCGGATAGGCCTTGAGCCTGACCTTCTGGCGCAGGCGGCACTGCGGGTCCACCTGGTCTTCAAAGGGGGCGGCCACGCACTGCCCCCGGGCATCGTACTGCCAGCCGTGGTAGCTGCAGCGGATGCCCGTGGTCTCGACAAAACCGTAGCTCAGGTCGGCCCGGCGGTGCGCGCAGTGTCGATCGGTCAGGCCGTAGTTTCCGCTCAGGTCCTTGAACAGCACCAGGCCTTCCCCGAGCAGGCGCACCGCCTTGATGGCCTGGCGGTCCATCTCGTCGACACCGGCAATCGGGTGCCAGTGGCGACGCAGCACCTCGCCCATGGGCGTGCCCGGCCCGACCTGGGTCAGCTGGCGGTTCCTGTCGTCGGTCAGCATGCAGCAGGTCCAGGCCCAGGCATCACTCCGGCTTGAAGCCGGAGGCCTTGATGATCGGCTCCCAATGCGCGAGTTCGGCGCGCTGCAAGGCGTCCATCTGGGCGCTGTTGCGGAAGACCGGGTTGACCATCAGGCGCTGGCTCAGCACTTCTTTCACATCGGGCATCTGCAGGACCTGGGCAATGGCCTTTTCCATGCGCTGCACATCGGCTGCTGGCGTGCCAGCCCTGGCCCACATGCCGGTCCAGCCTTCACCGGAGGTCACATCAATGCCCTGCTCGGCAAAGGTCGGAATGTCGGGCATCAGCGGCGAGCGCTCCTTGCTGAACACGCCAATCACCTTGATCTTGCCGGCACGGTGGTGCGCCATCATGCCGTCGAGCAGGCTGATGGCCGAGGGCACATGACCGCCCAGCAGATCGTTCACCATCGGCGGCGAACCTTTGTAGGGGGCCATGGGCAGATCGATACCCATCGCCTTGGCCAGCTGCACCCCCAGAAAGTGGTTCTGTCCGCCTGTGCCAGGGGTGCCGAAACTGGCGCGGCCGGGGTTCTTTTTGGCCCACTCCACAAATTCGCGGGCATTGTTCACGCCCAGACTGGTCGCCACCCCCATGCCCAGCGGGTAAGAAGCAAAACTCGCCACTGGCACGAAATCCTTGAGGCTGTTCCATTTGATCTGGTCCTTGAACACCAGCATCTGGAAAGTCGGTGTGGCGTTGGGCGCCACCATGAAGGTCAGGCCATCGGCCGGTGCGGCCAGCACCTGGTCAGCGGCCAGACGGCCACCGGCACCCGGCTTGTTGTCCACGATGACGGACTGCCCGAGCACCGTGGCGAGCTTGTCCGCCACCGCTCGGGTGATGGCATCGGTGGCCCCGCCCGGCGGGAAGCCCACCACCAGCCTGATCGGCCTGGGCTGGGCCAGCGCGAGGCCCGGAAGGGCCAGTGCCGCCGCACTGGCCAGGATCATCAATCGACGTGGGAATTGCATGGTTGTCTCCTGTGAAGGTGGATGAAAACAAGACACCTGACCGGGTCTCTGACGGACCTTGTCGACAGGTGCAGACCAACGCGTGTGCAGGCGGCTGCGGATGTTCAGTCCACCAGCGTGTGCCAGTCAGCGTCGGCCGGAAGCACCGCACCCACCGATTGGATGGTGCGGTAATTGAGTTCAGGGTGGTGCGCCATGGTGGGCGCCTTGCCCTCCATGAACTCGCGCGCCGCCTTGATCAGCATCTGGCGCACGCGGATCACGGCGCCATCGGCCGAGCACAGCTGCTCGTCGGTGCGGTCGTAGATCGGCCCCTGGCTGATGAACATGGCGAAGTCTTCGGTGCCCAGGTGCTGCGGGAAGCCCGAGAAGTGGCCGCGCTTCATGATGTCGCGGTTCTGGCCCCAGTTGTCCCTGGGCTCGCCCGGCGGCAGCGGCGGGAAGTTCCACACATCCGGGCTGGCCGACATGATGGTCATGCCCAGCGGACGCTTGGGGTTGTAGTGCACAAACCAGGCGCGGTGGTGGGTGTCGTCCACCGGGGTGGAGAAGAACACGGTGGTCGGGCCGTTCGCATCGGGCGGGCAGATGATGCCGTACCAGGGCATCACGAAGTTGTTGATGCGGGCGTAGACCTTGTCGTCAGGCAAGGCACGCAGGGCCGCATAGCGGTAGCCATAGGGGCGCTCCTCGAATTCGAGCCTGGGCGCCTTGGCCTTGTTCATGTTCTGGCGGTCATTGCCGCCGCCGGCCGTCAGCTGCGTGGTGGACTCGTGCAGGAAGCTCACATGCGAGGAATCCATCGACGCTTCCACGCCCTGCACCCAGTTGGTCGGCACTTCGGTGCTGGTGACCGAGCGCTGGCTGGCCGGCAAATCCACAAAGGGCAGGTCAGGGAATGGCGGTGGGGTCTCGCCCTTGCCGAGCCAAACCCAGACAATGCCGCCCCGATCCACCGTGGTGTAACGGTTCGTGCGCACATGCTTGCAAAACTGTTCCTGGCTGCCGGTGTGGTTGGGGGCCTCGGTCACCTCGCCTTTGACGTTGAACTTCCAGCCGTGGTAGATGCAGCGCAGGCCGTTGTCTTCGTTGCGGGCCAGCGCCAGCGAGGCCTTGCGGTGCGGGCACTGCTCGTCGAGCACGCCCACGCTGCCATCGGTGGCGCGAAACGCCACCAGATTGGTGCCCAGCAGACGAATGCGCACGGGGGCGCCGTCAGCTTCCAGCTTGACCGACGGCACCGCCGGCAGCCAGTAGTGCTGGCGAATCATCTCGCCCATCGGGGCGCCGTTCTCCACGCGGCACAACAGATCGTTCTCTTCACGGGTCAAGGCCATGGCGGTCTCCAGTTCAAGTCAGTCAGCTCAGCAGTCTTCGTCCTTGCGAAAGGCACGGGTGTAGACGCGGCGGCAGTTGCATTCGAAGATGTTTTTCTTCTGCTCGTCGGTCAGCCAGGCAATGCCTTCGATGACCGGCTTCATGTCGTCGTAGTCACGGCCGGTCAGGGGATCGCGGGCACTGCCAGTGCCCGGCTTTTCGGTCCCGAACATCACGTTGTCGGTACCGGCCACCTTGAGCAGCAGCTCCATCGCTTCTTCGCTGTAGTTGCAGGTGTCGAAATAGAGCTTTTTGAGTTGCTCGTCGAAGGTTTCCTTTTCGCCCTTGCGGACGTTCCACGAGCGGAACCGCCCCATCTGATAAGGAATCGCACCGCCGGCATGGGCCACCACAATCTTGAGTTCGGGGAAGGTGTCGAAAGTCTTGGCACCGAGCAGCGAGACGATGGAAATGGTTTCCTCGTTGAGGAACTTGAGCGTGTAGGACTCGCGCTCGCTGCAGCTGCTGGCCGAGTGGATCAGGCCGGGCACGTCGAGCTCGACCATGGCGCGGTAGAGCGGGTGCCACCAGGCATCGCCCATGCCAGGCGGGTCACCCAGACCTTCGGTCGGGTCGGGGTTGATCAGGCAGCCCACAAAGCCCAGGTCGTTGACGCAGCGGCGCAGCTCGGGAATCGCGCGCAGCTCCAGCGGCTCGTCCATGAACTGCGGCAGGCCGGCCACGCCACGGAAACGGTCCGGCGCGATCTTGACGAATTCGGCGATCAGGTTGTTGCAGTGCTGTGACCACAGCTCGGTCACCTTGCCGGGCTTGACCGAATGCATCTGCAGGTAGGGGCGCGGCGAGATGAACTGGATGTCAGTACCCACCGAGTCCATGATCTTGAGCTGGTCTTCCACCACCTTGCGGATGGAGGCTTCAGGGATCTTGGGCAGGGTATAGGGGTTGGCACGGCCGCCCACCAGTTCCGCCATGAAGCGGAAGCTCTCGGGCGGCATGTGGATGTGGGCGTGGGAATCGATGATCATGGGACGGGGCTCCGGGGTCTTGGGGTTGTTCAGGCGATGACGGCGATGACTTCGATCTGCAGCTGCATGCCGTGCTGCAGATCGGCCACCACGATGTGGCGGGCCGGCCGGTCGTGCGAATCGGGAAAGGCGGCCAGCCACTCGGCGTTGAGGGCCTCGCGCACCGCGTCGCTCTTGATGGTGACGCTGAACTTGACCACGTCGTCCATCGAAGCGCCACCGGCCGCCAGCACGGCGCGCAGGTTGGCAAAGGTGTTGCGCGCCTGGCGCTCGATGTCGGCCGGCAACTCGCCGCTGACCGGGTCCTTGCCCGAGACAGCCGAGGTGCACAGGATGTTGCCGACACGGGCGGCAGCCGGAATCGGCGCCTTGTGGGAGGCACCGGCAACATGGATGGAGCGGGGAGGTCTGGACATGGGTTCAGTTCATGGGAGCGACAGACTCAAAGCGTGCCGCTTTCGGTTTCAAAAAAGCTCATGGGCATGCGGGCCAGGAATTCCGAGAAGCCGGTAGAGCCGGTGGGCACATGCAGCAGCATGGCCTGGGCAGCCGCGGCCTCGTCGCCTTCCTGAATGGCCCGGGCCACCTTGAGATGGTCCTGCAGCGACTTGCTCATCTGCGAACGGGTGTGGAAGTCCTTGATGCGGTAGCGCTGGATCTGGCGGCGGGCCTTGCGAATCAGCTCGGCCACATACGGGTTGCGGCTGCCGGCGTAAATGGTTTCGTGGAACAGGCTGTTGGCCAGCGCGTATTCGGAGGCGCCGCCCTGCACCGCCGCATCCTGGCAGCGCTGCAGGGCTTCGTCGAGTTGCTGACGCAGGGCGTCGTCTACCCGGCGGGCGGCCAGCTTGGCCGCCAGCGACTCGAGTTCGCCCACGGTCTCCATGATGGCGCGCACCTGGCTGATCGACAGGCGCGCCACCGACACGCCCTGACGCGGTGCGATGCGCACCAGGTCACTGACCGCCAGCTGCTGCAGCGCCTCGCGCACCGGGGTGCGCGAGACCTGGAAGCGGGCAGCCAGCGCCCGCTCGTCGAGCGGCGTGCCGGGCGGCAACTTGCCGCTTTCGATCTCTTCCTGCAAGGCGGTGCGGATTTCGTTGGCCCGACCGCCGCGGGGGCGGGATTCATCCGTCGCGCCAACCGCATCGGCCTCGGAAAGAGGGTCAAGGGATGTGATCTGTTCCATGTTCATGGCGAATATACCTCCGAATTTGTCTGGCATGCAAGAAATAAATTTAGAAATGCCAGTAAACCTTGTTTCTGGTGCAGAGCATCGTATCGCCTTCCAGGCCCTGAAACCAGAATAGACCGTCGGCCTTCCTCTGAAAACCGTCATTTTGGGTCGTTTATTGCAGGAACCCATGCCCGGATTCGGCACGGCGTGCGGTCAACAAGGGTAAACCCTAAAAACACCGAATTCCACTTCTGGTGTGTTGAAGAATGCTTTTTTGTATGCCAGAATGGATCTCAATCATTCCACAACCGGCGCATCCGCATGCGACCGTCTGGCCCAGAAAGGTTTTTGCTGCATGGCTTCCTCCGCTTCAGCCTCCACCACCGGCGTCCTGTCGATGGAACGCATCCTCCGCCCGCGCTCGATCGCCATCGTCGGCGCCTCGGCCGACTCCCGCTCCTTTGGCGGTTTCGTTCAGGGCAACCTCGAACGCTATGGCTACAGCGGCGAGCTGCACCTGGTCAGCCGCAGCAGCACCGAAATCAACGGCCGCCCCTGCGTCAAGACGGTAGACGACTTGCCCGCCGGCATTGACCTGGCGGTGCTGGCCATTCCCGAAGCCGGCGTGCTCGACGCCGTGAAATCGCTGGCCGCCCGCCAGTGCCATGCCGCCGTGCTGTTCGCCTCCGGCTATGCCGAGGCGGGCGAGGAAGGTCAGGCCAAGCAGGTCGAACTGGCCCGCGTGGCCCGCGCAGCCGGCATTGCGCTGGTGGGCCCCAACTGCATGGGCTTTTCCAACCTGGCCGCCGGCGTGCCGATCACCTTCGAGCCGCTGGCCGCTCGCCCCATCGAAAACCGGGCCGGCGTGGGCATCGTGGCGCAGAGCGGCTTCATGGCCGCCAACCTGCGCGATGCGCTGCTCGGCCGCGGCGTGCCGGTGGCCTGCGTGTTTTCCACCGGCAACGAAGTCTCGGTCTGCGTCGAAGATGTGCTGGCCGCCTACATCGCCGACCCGCAGATCCGCACCCTCACGGTGTATGCCGAGCAAATCCGCCAGCCGCAGCGCTTCTTGCAACTGGCCGCACAGGCGCGTGGCGCCGGCAAGCCCATCGTGCTGCTGATGCCGGGCCGCAGTGCCCGCGCCCGCGAAGCCGCGCAGTCGCACACCGGCGCATTGGCCGGCGACCATGCCACCGCCATGGCCTGCCTGCGTCGCGAGGCGGTGGTCACCGTTGAATCGCTCGACGAACTGCTGGACGTGAGCGCCATCCTGCTGCGCTACCCGCAGCCGCCGGCCGGTGGCACCGCCTTCATGACCGGCTCGGGCGCGATGAAGAACATCGCGCTGGACTTTGCCGATGACCTGGGCCTGGACCTGCCCGCCCTCAGCGCCCCGGTGGTGGACAAACTGACCGCCATGCTGCCGGCCTACGCCGTGGCCGAGAACCCGCTGGACTACACCACCATCAGCGTGCGCAACCCGGCCATCGTCGGCGAGCTGCTGCTGACCATGCTCGAAGACGAGGGCATTGGCGGCATCGTGCTGGCGATCCCGGTCGGCCCGGTGGTGGCGCAGAAAGACAAGGCCGAGCACATCGTGCCGACGATCGCCAAGGCCACCAAACCGGCGGTGCTGGTGCTGACCGGCGACAGCAGCCCGATGGAGCCCTTCTTCCTCGAAGCCATCGAGGCCAGCGGCGTGCCGCTGTTCCGCTCGGCCGACCGCGCGCTGCGCGCCCTGCGCCGTGTGGCCCAGTACGGTGAAGCCCGCGCGCGGGCCGCACGCGCCCGCACCGCAGCCGTCACCGCCCTGCCGCTGCCGGGCGCCGTGCCGCCCAACGGCATCTTTGCCGAATACCAGGGCAAGGGCTGGCTGCAGGCGGCCGGCCTGCCGGTGCCCGCCGGCGCGCTGGCCACCTCGGCCGACGAGGCGGTGCGCATCGCACAAGGCATCGGTTACCCGGTCGTGCTCAAGGCCCAGGCCAGCGAATTGCCGCACAAGAGCGATGTGGGCGGTGTGCTGGTCGGCCTGGCCGACGAAGCCGCGCTGCGCGCCGGCTGGACGAAATTATTTGCGAGCGTGGCCTCGCACCGGCCGGCGCTGAAACTCGACGGCGCCCTGGTCGAAGCCATGGGTCCGCGCGGCCTGGAACTGGTGGTGGGCGCCAAGCGCGACGCCGACTGGGGGCCGGTGGTGCTGGTCGGCCTGGGCGGCATCTGGATCGAGGCCCTCAAGGACGTGCGCCTGATCCCGGCCGACATGGCCGAAGAAGACATCGTGGTCGAGCTCGGCCGCCTCAAGGCCGCCACCGTGCTGCAAGGCACCCGTGGCGCGGCCGGTGTGGACCTGGCGGCCATCGCCCGCGTGGTGGCCCTGGTGGGCGAGCAGATGCGCGCCAACCCGGCCATCACCGAAATCGACATCAACCCCCTGGTGGCCTACCCCGCCGGTTCGGACCGGCCGGTGCTGGCGCTGGACGCCCTGGTCGTGGCACAGACCGCCTGAAGGCCTGCACGAGACAGGCTCCACGCAGACCCACAAGCAAAGCCCGCATGAAACTGCAATTCACCCCCGAAGAAGACGCCTTCCGCCTGGAAGTTCGCGAGTTCGTCAAGACACGGCTGCCGGCCGACATCCGGCGCAAGGTTGAGCTTGGCCTGCGCCTGGAGAACGAGGACTACATCACCTGGTTCCGCATCCTGGAGTCGCGCGGCTGGCTCACCCCGGGCTGGCCGGAAGCCTACGGCGGCCCCGGCTGGAGCCATGTGCAGAAGTACATCTTTGACGAAGAAACCCTGCTCGGCGGCGCACCGCGCATCATCGCCAGCGGCATCCAGATGCTGGGGCCGGTGCTGATCGCCTTCGGCACCGAGGAGCAGAAAAGGAAATACCTGCCCGACATCCGCCAGAGCAAGACCTGGTGGGCGCAGGGCTTCTCCGAACCCGGCGCCGGCTCGGACCTGGCCGCCGTGCGCACCACCGCCGTGCTCGAACCCGACGGCAAGCACTTCGTGGTCAACGGCCACAAGGTGTGGACGTCTTACGCCCACTGGTGCTCGATGATGTTCGCGCTGGTGCGCACCGACCCCAACGCCAGCAAGCCGCAAGAGGGCATCTCCTTCATCTTGATCGACATGAACTCGCCGGGCCTGACGGTGCGGCCGATCCGCATGCTCGAAGGCGGCACCGACCTCAACGAGTGCTACCTCGACAACGTGCGCGTGCCGGTGGAAAACCTGGTGGGCGAGCTGCACAAGGGCTGGTCCTACGGCAAGTTTCTGCTCGGGCATGAACGCACCGGCATCGCCGGCATCGGCTCGTGCAAGCAGCAGCTGGCCCGGGCACGCCAGGTGGCGCAGCAGCAGGGCCTGGGCGACGACCCGCTGCTGCAGACCAAGCTGGCGCAGTTCGAGGCGGAGCTGATGGCGCTCGAATTCACCGCGCTGCGCCTGCTCAGCCCGAACCAGCAAAGCCGCACACCGGGGGTCGAGGCCTCCATGCTCAAGGTGCGCGGCACCGAGCTGCGCCAGGCCATCTACGAAACCCTGGTGGACATCGCCGGGCCTGACGCCGTGCCCTTCTCCATGGCGGCCCAGCAACTGGAACACCTCGATGAAGCCGTGGTGGACGAGTCCCTGGTGGCCCTGGCCGCCAACTGCCTGGACTCGCGCAAGGTCACGATCTACGGCGGCACCAACGAAGTGCAACGCAACCTGATTGCCCGCGCCACGATCGACGCTTACTGAACAGACACGACCATGGATTTCGCCCTCAACGACGACCACCTGGCGCTGCGCGATGCGGTGCAGCGCTTTTGCGAAGGGGAATACCCCACCGAACACCGGGGCAACCCGGAAACCGCCGAACAAGGCCGCCAGCGCTGGCAAGGCATGGCCGAGCTGGGCCTGCTGGGCCTGCCCCTGGCCGCCGACCACGGCGGCAGCGACCAGGGACCGGTCGAGGTCATGCTGGTGGCGCAGGAACTCGGCCGCGCGCTGGGCGGCGGCGCCTGGCTCTCCAGCACCGTCATGGCCAGCCAGCTGCTGCAGCGCCTCGGCACACCCGCTCAGCAAGCGCAATGGCTGCCTGCCCTGGCCAGTGGCCAGGTGCAGGCAGCGCTCGCGCTCTACGACGAAGGCGCGCGCTACGACTGGCACAAGGTCACCACAAAGGCCGTCGCGGCCCATGGCGGCTGGACGCTGCAGGGACGCAAGGCCCTGGTGCTGCAAGGCGACAGCGCCGGCCTGCTGCTGGTCGTCGCACGCACCGCAGGCGAAGCCGGCGACCGCCAGGGCCTGAGCGTGTTTGCCGTGGACGCCGGTACGCCGGGTCTGCAGGTGCGCGGCTTTGACACACTCGATGGGCGACGTGCCGCGCACCTCCAGCTGGATGCGGTGCAGGTACCCGCCGACCGCCTGCTCGGCCAAGCCGGCCAGGCCGCCGACGCGCTCGAAGTCATCCTCGACGCCACCAATGCCGCGCTGTGCGCCGAAGCCGCCGGGGCGGTGGAAGCCCTCATCGCCCACACCGCCGACCACCTGCGCACGCGCAAGCAGTTCGGCGCGCCGCTGGCCAAGTTCCAGGTGCTGCAGCACCGCGTGGCCGAGATGGCGATCGCGCTCGAGCAGCTCAAGTCCATGGCCTGTGCCGCCGCTGCCGCGGTGGCCGGCCAGGATGCAGCGCAGCGCCGCCGCGTGGTCTCGGCCGCCAAGGCCCTGGCCAGTCAGCAGGGCCGGCAGATCGGCCTCGCCGCCATCCAGCTGCACGGCGGCATGGGCATGACCGACGAGTGCCGTGTCGGTCACTACACCAAGCGTCTGATGGTCATCGGCCAGCTCTTTGGCGATGCCAGCTGGCATCTGCAACGCCTGGCCCGAAGCTGATTTTTTGAGTCCGTTCCCGTCACATTTACACCTGGAGACAAGCATGCAACGATCCACCTTTTTCAAATCCCTGCTGGCCCTGACCCTGAGCGGTGCCAGCCTGATGGCACAGGCCCAGTCCGAGCAGCCGATCAAGCTGCTGGTGGGCTTTCCGCCCGGCGGCTCGACCGACACCATCGCGCGCCTGCTGGCCGACAAGATGTCCACCGTGCTCAAGCAGACCATCATCGTGGACAACAAGCCCGGCGCCGGCGGTCGCCTGGCGGCACAAGCCCTCAAGGCCGCGCCGGCCGATGGCCTGAACTACATGATCGCGCCCAATGCCACGCCCGTGTTCCAGACCCTGCTGTATCCGCAGGCCGTGCTCAAGTACGACATGCTCAGCGATTTCACCCCCGTCGGCATGATCGCGACTTACCCGCTGGCCCTGGTGGTCAATGCACAGACCGGCCTCAAAAACGCCAGCGACTATGCCGCCTGGGTCAGGACCCATGCCAAAAACATCAGCTTCGGCACCGCGGGTGCCGGGGGGCACACCCACTTCAGCGGCGTGCAGCTGGGCAAGGCCATGGGCACCGAGCTGCAGGTGGTGCCCTATCGCGGCAACGGACCGCTGGTGACCGACCTGCTGGGTGGCCAGGTGCCCGCCGGCATCATGACCGCCGGTGACGTGCTGCCTCACCAGAAGGCTGGCAAGGTCCATGTGCTGGGCGTCTTCGGCGCCAAGCGTTCTCCCCTGCTGCCGGACGTGCCGACCTTCCTCGAGCAAGGCTTCAAGGTCGACACTGGCGACGCCTGGACCGGCATGTGGGCCCCGGCCAAGACCCCCAAGGCCACGCTCGAACGTGTGCAGAGTGCCCTGAAATACGCGTTGGGCTTGCCCGAAGTACGCGAGACCCTGATTCAAAAAGCCACGCTGAACCCGGATTTCCGCCATGGTGCAGAAATGGACCAGATTCAGCGCCAGGAACTGGCCTACTGGGGCCCCATCATCAAGGCCACCGGTTTCACCCCCGAACAGTAAGCCTGCATCACGCGCCCGCGCAGAGAGACCCCCCATGAGCCTGAATGGAAAAGCCGCCATCGTCGGCGCCTACGAACACCCCACCCGCCTGGCCTCCGACCTGTCGGTCGTGCGCCTGCACGCCGATGTGGCCAAGGGCGCACTCGAGGACGCTGGCCTGGACAAGCGCGACATCGACGGCTACTTCTGCGCCGGTGACGCGCCCGGCCTGGGTACCGCCACCGTGGCCGAATACCTGGGCCTGAAGCTGCGCCATGTCGACTCGACCGAATGCGGCGGCTCGGCGCCGATCCTGCATGTGGCCCACGCGGCCGAAGCCATTGCCGCCGGCCGCTGCAACATTGCGCTGGTCACGCTGGCCGGCCGGCCTCGCGCCATGATGGAAGAAGCCAAGGCGGCTGCAGCCGCTGCCGCAGCCGCTGGCGGCGACAAGGCCCGCTCCGGCCCGCCGCGCACCGCGCTCAAGCCGCCGGATCCGAACGCCCCCGAGCTGGCGTTTGAAATGCCCTATGGCCCGGCCACACAGAACCTGTACGCCATGGTCGCCAAGCGACACATGCACGAGTTCGGCACCACGTCCGAACAGCTGGCCTGGATCAAGGTCGCGGCCTCGCACCATGCCCAGCACAACCCGAACGCCATGCTGCGCAAGGTGGTGACGGTGGACGAGGTGGTGAATTCGCCGATGGTGAGCGACCCGCTGCACCGCCTGGACTGCTGTGTGATGAGCGACGGCGGCGGTGCCGTCATCGTGGCCAGGCCCGAAATCGCACGCGAACTCTCGCGCAAGAGCGGCCGCCCGGTGGTCATGGTGCGCGGCACCGGCGAGGCGCCCAAGCACGGCATGGGGGGCTTCATGGACCTGACGTATTCGGCCGCGGCCTGGTCGGGTCCGCTGGCCTTTGCCGAAGCGGGCGTGACGCCGGCCGACATCCAGTACGCCTCGCTCTACGACAGCTTCACCATCACCGTGCTGATGCAGCTCGAAGACCTGGGGTTTTGCAAAAAGGGTGAAGGCGGTCGCTTCGTGATGGACGGCAACCTGATCTCGGGCACGGGCAAGCTGCCCTTCAACACCGACGGCGGCGGCCTGTGCAACAACCACCCGGCCAACCGCGGCGGCATGACCAAGATCATCGAAGCCGTGCGTCAGCTGCGCGGGCAAGCCCATCCGGCCGTGCAGGTTCCCAACTGCTCACTGGCCCTGGCCAACGGCATTGGCGGTGCGCTGGCCTCGCGCCACACCGCTGGCACCCTGATCATGGAGCGTGTCTGAGATGAGAAAAATCCCTGCCCCCAAAGTCCTGCCCGAAACCCAGGCCTACTGGA
>Ga0255182_1000644_pt1 | contig 21519 bp, 28 predicted proteins | sample Atl_UVDOM_RepA_8_FD_188420 | JGI IMG/M metagenome (GOLD analysis project Ga0255182, IMG submission 188420) | Freshwater microbial communities from Altamaha River, Georgia, United States - Atl_UVDOM_RepA_8d | ecosystem: Environmental > Aquatic > Freshwater > River | place: USA: Georgia...
TTTCTGATTCATTTTCTGATTCATTTTCTGATTCATTTTCTGATTCATTTTCTGATTCATTTTCTGATTCATTTTCTGATTCATTTTCTGATTCATTTTCTGATTCATTTTCTGATTCATTTTCTGATTCATTTTCTGATTCATTTTCTGAATTATTAAATTTATTTAAATCTATAATAGGTAATCCTGTTAATTGGTTTGGTTTTTTTATACATATTTTTGCTTCCCTTTGATAAGTAATATATTCAGTTTTTGTTTCTAATTTATTAATTAAATCATTTAAATTCATATTTAATGTAAAGATAATATTATTTTAAATATATTAATACTAAATGACCCAGTTAATATTTATGTTTATCAATAATTTGCTCCACAACTAATCTTTATTTTCTTGTATCTACTTAATTGACTATACATTTTCTAATAAATTCAGTTATATTTAAAAACCCGTCACAAGTTTTGGAAGAAAACCAATTATCGTCATGATATATATACATTCCGCAAATATCACTTTTAGAACTTACTATAATATATTTTTTATTTTCTAAATATTTTGTATACTTAAAAGTATCATATTTTGATTTATTGATACTTTTATCTACTAACACAATAACACATACAGCATCACGTATATTATTTTTGTATTTATCTAATTTATTTTCTGGGATTTCTACAAAATTAATTATATCTTCAAAATCATCTTCGTTATCTGTTTTACTTTCGATACGGATTTCTATCGAAGTTACAATAATATCTTTTGTTTCTGTGTATTCTTCTATAAACTTACAATCTTCTGTTATACAACGAACTAAAGACGATTTACCTGTATTTTTATCACCTATAATTACTACAGTTGGAAACATTTTTAAACTTTTTTAAAAATTATAAATTATTTTTCAATTTTTATAAATAAATGAACAATTTAAGTATAAATATAAATATTGAAAATAATATATTAGATTTATTATCTGTTGGTTGTTGGGGTGTATATTGTAATCAGGGAGATTATCTTATTTTTAAAGATAAAAAAGGAGAAATAGAACAAGAAAATGTTTTAAGAGGTCAACGAATAGTCGCAGAAAGTTTAGAACTATATACAAAAAAATACCCTAACATTAAAGATATGTTTTTGGCAGGAGACAATGTGTATCAAGTAGGTATAGAAAAAAACAACGAAAATACATTTCAATATAATACAGATGATTTAGAAAAATTTTTATCTGAGAACTTTGGTTTACAAATAAAAGATAAAAATTCACTTTTTAATATTGAGAAACAAATATCAGAAGGTTTTGAAAAATGTTTTGAAAAAGTAAATATAAAAAGGTATTTTGTTGCAGTTGGAAATCACGATATAGAAACATGCGAAATATTAAATACAGAATTAAAAAATGATTCTTGGAATATGCCAAATACATATTATAATGTAGTATATAACACCGCAAATAATATTTCTGTAAATTGTATAGTTATAGACACTAATATGTTTGAAGAAGTTCCATTAAAATGTGATAAATCTCAATACACAGAAGATGAAATTAAACAACAAATAGATTGGATTAAAAGTGTTTCAAATATTGGTTCTTGGAAAATAGTAATAGGACATATACCTTATATAGCAAACGGGCACAAGAAAAAGAAGCCATTTATTTTTAACAATTCGCTTTCCCAAATTTTTGATATAGTAAAACCTCAAGTATATTTATGTGCCGACGAACACAATCAGCAATTTTTATACAACAATGATAAATTATTAAGTTTAATTGTGTGTGGTTCTGGTGGTACAGCACTTGATTCGCAAATATTTGATTCTAGACTTCCTGAAAATACATATACATTGTATAAAAACCCAGTATTTGGTTTTGTACATCTATCTTTTAAAGATGAAGGTCTTTTGATAAAATATATTAATTCTACAATTCAACAAATTACATTTGAAGTTTTAATAAATAAAAATGGTAACATATTAAATTTAATATAGTCGTAGAACAAATTAAAAATATACCTGGGTTATTTTACATAGAAAATGTAATTGATAATGAAAATCAACTTATAAAAATTATTGATAAAAATCGTTGGATACCTATTTCTTCTCATTCAAATAGTAGGGTTGTTCAGCATTATGGTTATACTTATGATTATTTTAGAAAAAAGATTGAAAAAACTATTGATATTCCAGATTTTTTATTAGAATTAAGGATACAATTATCAGAAATATGTAAACAACTTGAAATTATTAATGATAATTATATCTTCAATCAATGTATAATAAACAATTATAACAATTATCAATGTATAAGCAAGCATATAGATTTAAATACATTTGGAAGTGTTATAGGATGTTTTTCTTTAGGAAGTGAATGTTATATGAGATTTCAAAAAGGTTCTGAAAAATATGATATTGAGATTAAACCAAAATCTTTATATATAATGTCAGGTGAATCAAGATATAAATGGACTCATGAAATGATTAAAAATAAAAATTCTGAAAGAAGAATATCGATAACTTTTAGAAATGTATCTTAGTTTTTATAAATTATTCTAAACTACTTTGCATTGCTATTAATACACCTTTTAATTTTTTCTTAACCTCTTGAAGTTCTTTTTTAGTTGTATCTAATTCTGTTTCTAATAAAGTAATTTTACTATTTATTTCTTTTTCATATTTTTTATATGAATTTTCTATATTTTTAAAATTTATTTTTAAAATATCTAAAAAACCAACTGTTTCTTCTTTTGTCTGTTCGCATTTTGGTTTTTCTTGTGTTTCTTCTTCGTTTGATTCTTGACGTTGTTCTGTTTCTTCTTCTTCGTTTGATTCTTGACGTTGTTCTGTTTCTTCTTCTTCGTTTGATTCTTGACGTTGTTCTGTTTCTTCTTCGTTTAATAAATTTTTATCATATTGTAAGCCAAGTTGATTACATAAGTCAACAGCTTCTTTATCTAATTGTAAAAAATCATCGTTAAAAATTCTTCCAATAACTATTTTTTCAGAAGCAGATTTTACAACTAATTTTGTATCTGTAAAAAAAATTTTTCCAGATTTAACATGTCTTTTAAGAGAAGATACTTTTGAGTTCATTTTGTTAAAAATAAATTTAGTTTTTAAATCGTAGAAACTTAAATTTTTAAAAAGTTAAAAAAATCTTTTTTCTATATAAATAATAAAATGTCTGGCGGAGCAATATCATTAGAAAAGTCGGTGCGTACCTGCGATGTAAACGTGGGTGAAGCATCTCGTATTCAATCTGATCGTTTTTTCAATCCAAGAAATATGGTTTGTATTCCTTGGAATGGTATAAATAACAAGGGTCAAACAGTGTGCCCTGATTCTTTTTACACAAAAACAGCCGGTTGTGATAGTGCCGAGGATCGTGTTATGGTTGAAAATGCTTTGAGACCAAAGTATATTAATTATGTCACCCTTGGAGCTCAAGGTATAGGTGGTCATATTTATGGCAACGAAAGCGCTCAATGTAATGCTATATCAAAACAAAAATTCGATGAAAGTAGAAACAATATAACAGGAAACTTTGGACAACAATTCGGCGCTGATGTAAAAACAACAAGTTGTAGTATCAATGCTTACGAAAGAGGTATGTCTCAAATGAACGAGAATTTAAGATCCCAAAATTTTATGCAAAATGGTTATGTTGCAAATAACTATAAATCTTGCGGTGGTGCATTTTAAAAAAATTTTATAAATTTAATAAATAAAATGGAAAGTTCTAAACTTAAATGTTCATTATGTTTACATAATTATAAAACAGATTTTAAAACTAATATAAAAATAGATAGTAAATTATATTGTGATATTCATGCTAAATATATAATTGAAAATATAAAAGATAAAAATGTATTAAAAAATATGTATATAATTAGATTGCTAGAACAAATGTGTATAAATGACGATAGATATTATTAAAATTTATAAAAAATTTTTTATAAATTAACTTAAAATACATTGAAAATTTTTAATTTTTTCTTGATTATTTTCTTGTGGTATAACAGGACTGTAAAATTTTATTAAATAATTTAAAAAATCTATACAGCCTGTTTTTTGAAGAGCTGATGTTATAAAAAAAGGAATATGTTGTTCTCTTGAAAAATCTATACCTAATATTTTATAGTTTAAATCAGTTAATTTATCTGATTTTGTTAACAATAAAATACAAAGTTTGTTTTCAATTATTTTATTTTCGCTATATTCGTTATATAAATTTTTAATATAATTATAGGAAGACATATCGTCGCAAGAAAAACAGAAACAAATAACGTTCATTGACTTAACAAAGTTATCAACCAAATCTTTAAAAACTGTTTGCCCTGATAAATCCCAAAAACTTATTTTTAATTTTTTATCATCAACATACAAAACCCTCAAATCAACGCCTATCGTTGGTGTGTATATTTTAGGTAATTCTTCTTTTGAAATCAGAGAAACCAAAGAACTTTTTCCTGTATTAGCATCTCCAACGAGACCTATTTTAATAGCTTTATATTCATCCATTTTATTTATGAAAATATATAAATAAAATGGTAATTATTTATTTATATAGTATATATGTTGGGACATTTTTAGTAGCACTTTACTATGACAATTATTATAATGATGATATAGAAAAAAGTGAAGATATAGAAATGCAACCTATTAATTAATATATTAAAAATTTAATTCTATATAGAAAAATGAAATATCTCGATATATTTATACCATCGAAAAATGAAATATGTTCTTTAACTTGTGGTCATATTTTAAATTTACAGAGTTCGTCTGAATTAAAAAACATTGTAGAAAATATAACCGTGAATTTTCCTATGGGTCAAAGTGATCTTCCTAAATTTCGTTCTGAAATACTAACAGATTGGTATAAAAATGCTAATTCTGAACGCTGTTTTTTATTTATAGATGGCGACCAAACTTTTACTCCAACAGATGTTGTAAGATGTTTAAAATACGGGGAAAAATATGATGTTGTATGTGGTCTTTATTCAAAAAAAGACGGTTCGGCTACTTCTATACCTGAAGATGTTATAAGTTTTTATACAGAAAAAGAAGGAAAAATAAAATACGGTGCTACTGGTTTTATGTTGATAAATTTTAATATAGTAGATAAGATAGCTAAATATTTAGGATATATATGTCAAGTTTCGTCAAATAGATTTGCAATACCATTTTTTTATGAAAGAATAATACAAGAAGAAACGAGAAAAAATATTTGGTTATCAGAAGATTTTTCATTTAGTTATCTAGTTAATTTAGCAGGCGGGACAATTTGGGGTTTTATATCACCAACAATAGGACATATAATACCTTCAGAGAAATTTTTATCAAATTTAGATAAATGTAAAAAATGGTCTGATAAAAGTATAGTATATATGTGTAATCCTTCTGTTGAAAAATGGAATCCTAAAAGCAAAACAAAAGGTATAGGAGGTAGCGAACAAGCGGTAATAGAATTGACAAAATACTGGGTTAAATTTGGTTACGAAGTTACTGTGTATTGTAGTTGTGATGAAGTTGGAAATTACGACGGTGTAGAATATAAAAATATTAATGATATTAATCCTTTGGATATTTTCAATATATTAATTATATGGCGTGATACCCAAACTTTAGATTTTATAAAATTTAAAGCCAATAAAGTAATATTAGATTTACATGATGTAGTTAAAAAATTATCTTCTAAATTATTAGAAAATGTAGATAAAATATGCGTGAAAAGTGTATATCACTCAAAGATGTTAGGTTGCGAAGATGAAAATAAATTTATTGTAATTCCAAATGGCGGGAAAATAAAGGAAGATTATGATATTGAACATAAAAAAGACCCAAATTATATAATATACTCTTCAAGCTATGATAGAGGCTTAGAATATATGTTAAAATGGGGTTGGCCTATAATTAAGAAAAAATGCCCAGATGCTTATCTGAATATTTATTACGGTTGGAATGTTTTTGATAAGTCATTTTGCGATAATAAACAAAAGCAAAATTTCAAGAAATCGATTATTGAACTTATGAAACAAGATGGTGTTAAAGAATATGGTAGAATTTCACACGAACTTTTATTAAAAGAAAAGGAAAAAGCAAGTATACATTATTATGTAGGTTCATTTTCAGAAATAGATTGTATTTCAGTTAGAGAATCTGCTTCTTTAGGAGTTATCCCAGTTGTATCTGAAAGTCAGCAAGTTTTTAAAGAAAAGGATTATTGTATTTTAATAGAAGGTGACCCAAAAATTAGAGAAACACAAGAAAAAGGAGCTGAAAAAATAGTTGAAATTTTAAATAACTTAGAAGAAAATAAAAAAGCTATAAAAGTTCCAGAAACTGAAACTTGGGAAAATGTAGCTAAAAAATGGATTGAAATATTTGAAAAATAAAATTGAAATGATAAATTAGTTTAAAAATAAAAATAAAATTATGTCTTATATTAATCCTGAAATATTAAATTTATATAGTATCAAAAATTCAACTGAATTTTTATGGTTTAAGTTTGCTAATTATTCATATAATACCATTGAACCTACTATTAGATATTTATATGAAAGTAAATATCAATTTTCCCAAAATGAAATGTTAATAATATTATCTTTTATGATTCTTGTATATTCATTGTTAGTACATATTTATTATGAATGTTTATATAGAAAATATATAAATTTGTTACTAGAGTACAAGTTTACAATTAGAAGATTAAGAAATAGAAAAACAGAAATAGAAAAACTTAAAAAAGCAATTAAAATAAGAGATGATGATTTATATACAAATGACACAGAATTAGAAATTGCTAATAATAAGATATATGAATTAGAAAAAAATATAAACAAAAATAATTTTCATATGACTCTTAGAAAAAAAAGAAAAATTTATTATTCATAAATGATGTTATATTTACCTAATGATATACTTATATATAATATAACTCCTTTCTTAACAGTATTAGATATCATTATTTTGTATAAATGCTGTGTCAAATTTAACATTATATTTAAAAATATAATGTTAAAAAATATAAAAATATCAAAGAGCATAAACAGTATAAACAATGTTTTTATAAATTCTTATCTTTATCAATGTATATTAAATAATAAAAATTGTAAACTAAAGTTTCCCGAACAAATTAAAAATGGTTTTGTTGAAATAATATTTGATAATTGTTTAGAAATAGTTATTTATGAAAATATATATTCTCCTAAATATACAATTTTTGATTATTTTCAAAAAATGAAAAAATACAAAGTACATAGTATTATATAACGTGAAAAAATGTTATAGGAATTAAAAATTTAATATATTTTATATTAAATTAAGAAATAAAAATTTAATATAAAATGAGTTTACAAATAGAAGAAAATAGTATAACGTTTGGAAAATACAAAGGACTAACTTTAAAAGAATTATTAAGAGATAGAAAATATTGTAAATGGTTAACAGAACAAAAATGGTTTCAACACCAATATGAATTTTTATATAATAGAATTGTTTCTCATAAACCTGAAACGTATTTTATTTCAGAAAAATTTTTAAATAAAACAAATATAGATAGTTTTGTAGTTAGTTATAAATATTTTAATTTTTTACCTTTTGCTCAAGTTAAATTAGAATTGACAGAAACTGAAAAAATATGTTATGAATATTATATAAATATTATTAATTCAATAAAATCAAAATTACAGGAAAACATTGATAATTGTGTTATAAATCCTTATGATATAAAAACACCTTCTTCGTGGTTAATAAAATTTGAAAAAAAATATAATATTTCAAGAGATATATTAAAAGAATTTTTAATAGCACATAATTTACCTACGATAACAACTATAATAGAAGATGTGAAAAAACAAGGAAATATTGAGTATAAAACAAATAAAAGTTATAAGATCGCACAAACAAATTCAAAAGAACAAGAAAAATTTTGGGAAAATTTACTTAAAAACTATTATTCGGAACATATTTATGTACAGTATAAATACCTAAATTGTTTTTTTGATTTTTTAAATATAAAAACCAATACTTTATATGAATGTAAATTATCTTTAAAAGATTTCGATAAAGATCAATATAACAAATATTCTTCTATTATGAATACTTATAATATAATATATTTAATAGGTTATGATTGTATAATGTGTATGAAAAATAAGGTAATATATACTACTAATATCGAAAAATATAATATTATTTCAAAAGAGTTTAAAATTAAAGGTATAAATAACATAAACGAATATTTCAAAATGAATTTTTAAAAAGTTAGGAAAATATTAATAAATGTCTTACGCAACTATACCTATAATTATGTCAGAAAAGAAAAAATATAAAATTAATATTACTGATACAATTCAGAATTATCATCACCCGGTCTGTAAGTTCCTTTCGGTGTTTCAAAACATTTCTGATAAGTTTTTTCCCAAAAACAAGGATAAGAACAATCATCTATAGATTTTGATATACATTTATTATTTTTTTCATAAGGTATCATTTTAATTTTATAATCTTTTGTGTATTTAGTTATAATTTTTTTGTTTCTATCAATATTTTCTTTCAATTTTTTTAATATTTCTACTTTGTTATTCTCTCTATAAGGTCCTTTACATTTTGTTACTAGACGCTGAAAATGAGAAATATCTGTTTCTCTTAATCCATTTTTTTTATAATATTTGGACTGTATCTTTGTTAAATACTGTATCATACATTTAGCATCATTACGTTCGTTTTCATTATATGAAAACACACTTTTGTCGTATAATTCATATTTTAAATAATCTATAGATACGATGTATTTGTTACCAATATATTTATATGGTGTACAATTTGTTAATTCTGTAAATTGGCATATAGTCTGTTTTTTATTATTTATATTTGCAATTATTTCATATACTGTATTATTTAGTTCTCTTGCAGGATAATATGTTGTTATTATATCTAAATGATAATATGATTTTATTAATATATCAAATAAATTTTCACATAATTTTTTAGCATTTTCACATAATACTGAATAATTGTTTACATTTACTCTTTTATGCCCATTTCCTAATTGAATATAAATATTATAAACAAATGCTCCTGATAGTAATAGTTTATTTTTTATTATAAATTGATAACTTTTCTCAAGTAATTTTATAACAGTTTTATTAAGTTCTTCTCCTTTAATTGTAAATAAATTTTCCGAACATTTAAATTTTTGAGATAACGGACTAACCCATTTTTGTAAAAGTTTTTCTCTATATACAACTTTACTCCATCTTGAGGCATTACCAAAAGGTTCTGAAAATTCTTTGTAAAAAGCTTCAAGTAATTTGAAAGGGCTAACAATTTTTATATTATCAATAGTATTTGTTTCTAAATTTTCAAATTCTTTTTTAGGCATAAAAGTTATATCAGCAACAGGCCATAAATTAACAAATACTTTATAAGTTCCTTTATGTATACCTGCTTTGGCTTCTACTATTTTATATCCAAAATTATAAAACATATCTGCTAATTCAACGGCATGTTTCCAAGGCTCTGGACTAAAAAAATCATAATCAGGTGTATCTTTATCTGTATAAAATTTTTGTTCTTTAGGTAAATAATAATTAACGGCTGTTCCACCATATATTTTCAAACCCTTTTCTTTTATAAATTCTTTTACTATCAAATATTTTTTTGGATTATCAACAGAAACAATATCATCTTCTAAATGATATAATTCACTCTTTTTTAATAATCCCTTTTTTTTGTTATCATTGGCTTGTTTTGATATATTTTCTACAACATCTTCTAAATCGTCTTCTATAATAACAGAAGGAATATCTTGAAGATTTAAGTCTTCTATTTTTATATCTTCTATTTTATCTTTAGGTTGTGGTATCCAACAGAATAAATTCGGATTTTTTGAAACTTGTTTCCATATAAAATCTATGTTCACATCTTTTGATTTAGGTTTTTTATTAATATTTTGATTAGATTTCGGGCAATTCATTTATTAAAAGAAAAAAATATTAATATAAAGTATAAAATGACAATTATGCAATTTTTTAAAAAATATTACTTTGAAATCCTTTTAATAGTTTCTATTTTATTAATTTTATTTATGTATATTTTTAGAAAAAATAAAAAAGGAACTTGGGCTAAAAGTTATTTTATGCTTCCAAGAAACTATCAAAATAGAGAAAAAAGTTCTTTTAAAAGCAAAGGTGAAATAGAATGCAAACGAGTTGTAGAAAAACTTTTTTCTAAACGTTTTATTAAAGTTCGACCAGATATTCTTAGAAATCCAGTTACTGGTGGAATTAAAAATTTAGAATTGGACTGTTATAATGACGAGATGAAATTAGCAATAGAATATAACGGTCAACAACATTATAAATACATTCCATATTTTCATAAAAACAATGAAGCTTTTTTAAATCAAAAGTATCGAGATTTTATGAAAAAAACTTTATGTGAAAAACATGGGATAACTTTAATAGAAGTACCTTATACTATAAGTATAGAAGACATTGAAAATTATTTGATACAACAACTAAAACAAAAAGGATATATACATTAAATAAATGAATGAATTTGTAAAAATATGTTTAAATAGAGAAGGCTCTTTAACAATAGATGAACAATGTGATGGTATATCATTTTACGGTATAAATCCAAAATTTTCACCTATACCTCCAGATATGGATATGATATGTGTTGTAAATTCATCTACAGGTAACACTGTTTCGATAAGTAATTTATATGATGTTTTTAATGTTGATAAAAATTGTATAAAATTTTTAGCTTGGTTAGAACCGATTGAAAATACAATACCGTTATACATATATCAAAAGGATGAAAATTCTATATATATGGATTTTAAACCAAACGATATTTATAAACCTTTATATTTTTCTCCTATACACGTATTCAAAGATATAAATTATAAATTTAAATATTTTAGAGGTAGATGTATACCAGATAAATCTGAAGGTTTTTCAAGTTTAAATGATTGTATGAAAAAGATTATTTCTTATAATAAAGATAAACCAACTATATTAAATTTAATTCAACAAAGATATAAAAATTTTAAATATAATAATAATATTAGATTCGTTTATGTGCTATGTGTGATTTTAATTATATTTTGTTTATATATTATATATTATATCATTATTCATATAAAATTATTCCACGTCGCTAAAAATAGGTTGAGGTAAATTTTGTATATTTAAAATATTTTTTACAAAACTGTTAATATTGCTATTATCTATATTAAAAACTTCTTCAAACATCATAAATTCTTTTAAAAAGTTTTTAATATCATTCGTGTGATTTTTTCCAAAATAACATATTATAAATGTAGGGTCAGGGCAGTATCCTTTGTAATTAACTTTTTTAAACATTCTACCAATAGTATAAAAATTCATTAAAAAATTCATCATTTCTAAAAGAGAAAAAGCCCCTATATTTTTTGTTGATACATTTTCTAATTTTGATATAATATCTCTTACATAATTATCTTTAAAAAATTTTTCATTTTTTTCTAAATATTTTGAATATATTTCTTTAATACTTTTATACTGTTTTTTTATTTTTGAACTTTCTAAAATATCTTCTAAATTTAAATTTCTTAATATATTTATAACTTTTTCTAATTTTTTATCATTATTAATATCTAATATAAAATTTGAAATATCATTTAATTCGCCCAAATTTTTTCTTACATCTACCCAATGAATTCTAGCGGAACAATTTTTTAATTTAAAACAATGTTGAAGAGATTGTTGAAATTTATTTATACTTAAATTTTTATGTTCAATTATATCAAATTGTTTTCCAGATTCAACAAAAACATCTATTAACTTAGTATTAGTAGCTAAAATTTCAGAAATCCAATTTTCTATCGGTATACTTTTAATTGCTCTATAACATAAAGGATCTACAGGTACATGAGTATCTCCTAATAGTAATATATATTTATTATATTCAGAACTTTTCATATAAGAGATAGTTTCAGGGCCTATTAATCTTTCATATTTATTTTCAAATAATACAGTTGTGGTTATCTTTGTCATATAATTTCGTAATAAAGAATATAATATATCTGTACCATCTTGTTTATATTCTTCTAATAATTGTTTTACCTTATATTGATTTATATTGTTTGCAATGATCCATTTTTCAATATTTGCTGTTTTTTCCAATTCTAAATCCATTTTTTATATAAAAAATATAAAAAATTAATATGTTTTTTTTAACGTGGAAGGTAGTTTACCAGTTTTTTTTTCTTCTTCGTCGTCAGAACAAGATTCAGAAAAATTTTCATTATTTTCTTCAAAATCTTCTTGTTCGTCTTCTGTATTAACATCTTCTCCGTCTATAAAATTTTCTATACCACAAAAACCTAAAATTCTATTTATTTTTTTAATTTTTCTTTCGTTTGAATCATTATTTTTAATATTAAAGTTTATATTTGTTTCTAATTTACCATCAAATTTTCGATGTGGAGATGTGTGATTTAAATCAACTTTTGTCATATCTTTTGCTGTTGTTTCAGATACTTTATATTTTAATTCTAAATCAAAAGTACTATATTCATCTAAAATATACCATTCTACTTGTTCAAGTTGTTTTTGTAAATTATCTAAAGCTTCTTCATTTCCTTGATACTTTATAAAACACAACCAACTTTCGCATTCAGAACCAGAAGTTTCCTGTAAAATTGCATATGTTGACATTTTAATATACAATTTAATTTTTTAAATATAAAAAGTTTAAGGGTATGATGTTACAGTTATATCTGACAACATAGATGACAAATCTGTTTCTGATACTCCTGACATAACAGGAGTATAAGCAGGAAGTTCTTTAATATTTCCACCACCAAGACTTGTTTGAGCACCACCTGAAGCAGTATGAACCATTCTAATCATATCGGCGTATGTACTATTAGAAGCAACATCTGTTATAACATTCATTGCACCAGCGTTAACATCTCTTGCTAAATTTGGAGAAACTGAAAACCAACCTGAGTTACAAGGAACTATTGGTAAATCTCCTCTTATGAAATCTGATTGTGAATATAATCTACTTGAACTTTTACTATTAGCAGGCATTAATCTTGAATAAGAAACAAATTGTTCACTATCTCCATTACCATCCATTGTTGTCATACTAAAAACTGGAAGTTCTCCATCTATTATTTTATCTCCAGGTAAACTATCATAAACGTCTTGGTAATTACCATTTGTATATCCTGGTTTAAGACCGTATCCGTTGTCTATTTCTTTGTTTATGCCGTATCCACCCTTACCGCAAGATGGTGGACAGTTACCAGTAGAACAACCATAATCTTCCTGTGTTTGTTTTTGTGTGAAATTTTCTTTTGCCATATCTCCAAAAGTAAGTGGATCGCAAGGAGTTGCAAGATTTTTCTGGTCTGTTAAATTATATTTTATATTAGCACCATAATTTGTATTACTAAATCTCGGAGAAAGTACTGCTTGAAAATTTGCAGTCTTAAAAAATTTATTATTTCCCATCATATTTTGATTTATAACATTATTTCCAGGTAAAGCAACCATTTCGCCATTACTATTTTTAACAGCAGGTCTACCCGTATATGTAAATTGGGTAGAACCCCACCAATTTTCAACAACAGGCTTAGAAGTTATATCTGTATTACATATAGCAAAAATAGCTAAAATCATTCCTAAAAGTGTAAACAAAAATTTTCCAGTAAGCATTTTATTTATAAAGATTTTTTTATTTTTTATTTTATTGAGATTTTTTATTTAAAACAACTTCTACATACAGGGATATATGTTTCTTTACCACCTATTAAAATAATAGATATATTATCTTTACAAATTCTCTTTGTAAAAAGCGCTGGTGTTATTTTATTTTTTTCTTTTTTACAACTTATACAGAAAGGTGTTAATTTACTAATACTATCACAATAAGGTATTAGACTATTTATTTCTCCAAAATTTTCACGTTGAAAATCGCCATTTAATCCAGCTACGATGACTATTTTATTATGTTTTTCTACCCAATTTAATACTGTGTTTTTTAAATTTTGAAACATTTGAGATTCATCTATACCAATAACATCGTAATTTTGAATTTTACATTCATCTAATTCAACCAATTTAACAGTGTCAAATGGTAATAAACCAATTGTTGAATTATGTGAAGAAAAATTATATTCGCTTCTATTATCTTTTTGAGAGTTTATATAAATAACTTTCATCCCCATTTCATAGTATATATTCAATCTTCTAATAATTTCGCTTGTTTTACCACTAAACATAGGACCAAATATTATATCAATTGATGGAATAACCGAAAGAACACTCATTTTTAAAATTAAAGTTTTTTTAGTTTTATTTCAATTTTAAAAGTTTAAAATTGAAATAAAAATGTGCGGAATACTAAGTATTTTTTCAAACGAACGTATTAAAAACTCTTGTGAATATTTAAAAGCAAGAGGACCTGAAAAATATAATGTACTTTATACTGATAATGCTACACATATTTTTTATAGATTAGCTATTAATGACACAGTTTCAGAAGAAGCAAACCAACCTTTTACATCAAATAACAATAGTATAGTAATGATGTGCAATGGCGAAATATACAATTTTAAACAATTAGAACAGGATTATGAATTAAAGTGTAAATCAAATAGTGACTGTGAACCTATTTTATATTTATATAAAAAATTTGGTTTCGAAGAAACAGTAAATAAATTATACGGGGTTTATGCATTATTGTTAGTTGATAATGATATAGTTTATTTAGCAAGGGATCGCATAGGTGTTAGACCTTTGTATTTTGGACTAACTCAAAAAGGAAATTTTGTAGTTTCTTCTCTTCCTCAAAGTATATTAGATATTTGTACTTCAGTACAAGAATTTCCTCCTGGAATGACTGCAATGTTTGAACTCAATTCTGTAGAAAAAAACAAAATGTTAAGATGTTTAAACGTAGATAATATTCGACTACCTATGTCCAGAATTTCAAAGACTTACAAAGAAATTCAAAATTCTTTGATTAAATCTGTAAGTATGAGATTAATTTCAGATAGACCTGTAGGTTGTTTATTATCTGGAGGATTAGATAGTAGTATCATAGCTTCTGTATTAACAAGACTCGGTGTTAAATTAAAAACATTTTCAATAGGAATGCATGATTCCCCTGATTTAATTTCAGCAAGAACAGTCGCTAAAAGTTTATTAACAGAACATACAGAGGTTCAATTTTCCCCGCAAGAAGGTATAGATGCTATCGAAGAAGTTATAAAAGTTTTAGGTAGTTATGATATAACTACAATACGAGCTAGTATACCAATGTATTTATTATGTAAATATATATCTAAAAATTCAAATGTAAAGGTTGTTTTTTCAGGTGAAGGTTCTGATGAATTATTAGGAGGATACTTATATTTTCACAACGCACCTTCACAAGAAGAATTTGAAAACGAAACGATTAATTTGTTAAACAAATTACATAACTATGATGTTTTAAGAGCCGATAGATGTATTTCAAGTAATGGTTTGGAACCACGTGTTCCATTTTTAGATAAAGATTTTGTTAATTTGATAACAAGTCTTCCTACTAATGAAAAAATTCCTGTAAATGGTATCGAAAAGTATTCATTAAGAAAAGCTTTTGAAGGCTTTTTACCAGAAGAAATTTTATGGAGAAGAAAAGAAGCTTTTTCAGATGGTGTATCTCATCAAAATAAATCTTGGTATCAGTATTTACAAGAATATATAAACTATAAAATACCTGACATTATTTTTAATTCTACAAAATACCCAAGTAAAGAAGCTATGTATTATAGATTAATATTTGAAAAACATTTCCCAACTTATAACTTTAATATACCATACTGGTTACCTAAATGGTCTAACGAAACAAGGGATCCTTCGGCAAGAACATTAAATTTATATAAACAATAACAAAATATAAATTTTTGAATAATTAAATAAAATGAATAATCAACAAAAACGAAAAATACAAATGAATAGAGTTTGTAATACACTTAATGACGTAATAACAAGCGAAGAATTTAACGATGAATCAGTTCAAATATATTTCGACAAAAGAGATATTAATAAATCTGAAAAAGCAGAATGTTATCTGAAAAGTACTCTAAGAAGTTTTTTTACTGCTAATGATGATCAAAAAACACCACCTATAACAGAATGGAAGCGTTTTGAAGAAGGAAAATGGGTCAATAAATCAAAAACAGATAGAATATACAAATTACCATTATCTGGTATTTGGATCACAGGAGAAAGTGCTCAAGTTTTAACAGATACTAAACATAGAATTTTTTTAGTTAAAAAACCTCCTATTAAAATGATTATAGGTTCGCAATTCGGAGTAAGTCGTATACACGATTACGAAACTGATGTATTTGAATTAAATCCTTTAGATTTTGTTGGTGACCACTCTTATATCCCGCATGTAAAGTATAGTACATTGGAAAGATATAATCAAAATACGTTATATGAGATGTATGAAAGTTATTTATTGACTTGTTTTCAGGTTATTAGGCAAAGATTATTAAAAATATTAAATAAAAATGAAAATCAAGAACTTATAGACATTATAAATCATGTTGATTATGATAATATGTCAGAAGATCCTCGTGAAAAATTAAATATTATAAAAAATAAATTAAATAATATATTATCAGTTAAAGAAGACGAAAGTCTAAGGGAAATTATAAGACATATAGACAGATGTTTTCGTAGTCTAAATAAATTTATGAATTATATTGAAGAAGAATTTGGAGGAAAATTCTTAATTGATGAAGTTTTAGATACAGAAGAAGATGAATACAGTGAGAAATTATTGAATTATGTTGAAGAAAATGAAGAAAAACGAGATTTTGAATTTACAAAAACTAAACCTCGTAAAACCAGTAAACCTCGTAAAACCAGTACTAAAAAATCTATTCGTAAACCTCGTAAAACCAGTAAACCTCGTAAAACCAGTACTAAAAAATCTATTCGTAAACCTCGTAAAACCAGTAAACCTCGTAAAACCAGTAAACCTCGTAAAACCAGTAAACCTCGTAAAACCAGTAAACCTCGTAAAAACTAAACGATAATTTTAACTACAAAATAAAAAATGGAAAGTATTATACACTTTAAATATTAAAATAAATGGAAAAAAAATTTGAAAAATATCCCACAATTTAAAGATATTTTTCTATAAAAACAATATAATACTTTCCATTTTTAATTTTAATATTTTTCTATTGTTTTAATTTAAACTTTATATAGCAATAATATCAAAATGAATTTTTTAACAATTTTTAATGTTAAAATTAAAAATGTCAAGTATAGAAGAAAATATAAATTATAGTATTACAAACTTTATAAAACAAATATCTTTGAAATATGATATAACTGAAAATGAATTACACGATGCCTGGTGTAATTTGTTTACAACAGATATAATTTCAAGTAAACAACAATCAAAAGATTGGAGAAAAAAACAAATTTGGTATAAAGGAGGGAAAAAGAATGAATGCGAACTTTTTCAAAAAAAGAATTTAGAACAGTTTTTAAATAAAAAAATACATAAAACGAATTTTAGATTGAATATTAGAAATTTTGAATTAAGAGAAATAACTAGTCCAATGAATAGAGAAAATGGATTTGATTGGACTGAAAATTTTGATTACACTGTAGATTTAAACGATGTAAGATTGTTTTTTAATTTAAAATTTATATGTGATGACGGAGGAGCTCAAACAAGATCCCTTAGAGAAGTGTATCATTTTATCGAAAAACAATTGGAATATTTATTGATCAATAAAGATTCAAAGTTAATTTTTATTAATATTTTAGAGGGAAATACAAGTTATAAACATAGAGATAAATATATTTATCTAACAAACTTAGATAAATATAAAGAATTAAAAGATAAAGTATTTGTCGGCGACTTTTTAGAATTCACGTATATATATGGTAAATATAATTACTCAATAAATAATTAATTATTTCAAATACTAATGAAAAAGAAATTCTTTTTCTGCATATACTATTACTTTCTCTATAATTGGTTAAAAACAATGAATGATATTCATCTCGTTTTGTGTTTAAAAACTCATTAAATAATAAAACCAAATTATTTTGTTGTTCTAAGGTTAATTTTGGTTTTATTATTAACGTAGCGTATGATCTTGCCGATCTTTTAGGAGTGTCATCGCAATATCTTTCTTTTTCTTTTACAAGTTTTAAGCATATCTTATTATTGATATTATCATCAATACATTTCACCAGAATATTAGTGATAAATTCGCTTTGTTCGATGTTATCTAAGGTTAATCTTTCTACTTTAAAACTTTGAGATTGAGGCAAACTATATATCTCCCCTCCAAATGTATAGTTATTTTTTATGTTTAATTCTACCTTTAAATGGTTATAATTAGGATATATAAACACATTTATTGGTTTGTATAAGACATTTTCCGTTATTTGTGTAAACAAGAAAGAACAAACCGTATACGATGTATCTTCAAAAACCCTTTCTTCAAAAATATTTATAGAAATAACATGATATACACTTAAAAATTTTTGTCTTAAATCTATGTCCGATTGTCTAATTGAACACCAAAAATTTAATGGAACAATTATTATACCTCCTAAAGACGGGTCGGAAATAATTTGTTTAATAAAACATTTATATAAATCATTTGTATCATATTTGTCAAAAAGTGTTTTGTTGCTAGTTTTATTTCTAGCTAAATAAGGAGGATTTGTTAATATAAATTTATGTTTATATGATGGAGGATTTTTTAAAGTATCTCTTTTAATAGTTGAATTTAACTTAGGATCTATATCATATGTTTCAATTATATATTTAGTATTATCATTAATAAAATTTAAAAGATGTCCTTTACCTGCAAAAGGTTCTATAATTTTTGTTATATTTTCTGGAATAGAAAAATTTTGTAAAATATATTTGTAATTTGTAGTAAAAAATTGTCCTAATTCTTGTTTTTTATTTGAAGTATTTTTTTCCCATAACATTTTTAGTTCTTTCTTTTTTATTCTATGTTTTACAGATATTTTTTCTATATATGATTTTATAGTATGGTTAATAATGTTTTCCATTTTTTTATTTTAATATTTTTCTAATATTAAAATCATTTTTAATTCAGTGCTATTCTTTTAGTGTTATAACTATAAGGATTGTATGGATCATCTGAAATCTTTGCATAAGGACAAGTATAATGTTCTAAACAAGGACAAGTTTTTCTCATACAAGGTTGTCCTAATGCCAATCTTATACAAGGACAAGCGCTTCCACAAGACATACAAGGACAATAATCTTCAGAAGGGTCGTGAAAAAATTGGTTATATGTTTTTTGTAGATACATATCTTTTTTACTTCGTGAACCAAAATCAGAAGGCGAGACATATAATTCCATTGTTCCATCGCCGTACATTTTTTGCATTTGTTGGTCTTTAACAGAACGTTGAGGTGGCATATCTCCTAACACACCAATACCAGAATCATATCGATATAATTCCATTGTTCCATCGCCGTACATTTTTTGCATTTGTTGGTCTTTAACAGAACGTTGAGGTGGCATTTCGCCTAACACACCTATACCAGAGTTTTGCATCTTTTATATTAAATACGAATAAATTAATTTTTTTACCAAAGTATTTGTTTAAAAGACCTTTAATAAATTATATTTTTAAGATTTAAGTTTAGTTTTAGTGTCGGGTTTATGTATAGGTGGTGAATATATACTATATAACTTAAGGCTTTTTGTTCCAGTATTTATAATATTATGAAATTTATTAGGAGGTATAATAATAGAATCTCCCGCCTTTAAATTATATCTTTTAAATTCAATATAAGCAACACCTTTTCCTTTTTCAATTTTTATAAATTGTGTTGTTTTCTTATGTTTTTCTAAACCTATTTCTTCACCAGGTAATATACTCATCAATACAACTTGTATATTTTTAGTAGTATTAATGACTTTTCTATAGTACTTGTTTTCTTTTGTATGTTTTTCTATGTTTATTTTTTCCATTTATTTATATCATTTAAAATTTTATAATTCAAACACTGGTGTTGTTCTTTTTTCAAAATTTTAAATGATATAAATAAAAAAATTAGAATAAATAAAAATGAATACTTTAGCAAGTGTAAGTGTAAAGTATATAAAAGATATCTTATTAGATAATCAATTAGGACATATATCAATGGAAAACAACGAAGAAGTTATAGCAAGGCTAAAGTTTATATCTCATATTCAAAAAGATGAAAAAATCAATGTAAGACAAGTTAATAGACAACCAAATAATTTTTTAACAAAAATATATAGAACAATCATATATCCAGACAACAGAACAAATTCTTTAAAATTTATAAGGGATGTAATATACAGAAGTTTTGAAATAATAGAAACTTTGATAATTAAAAATGATATAGTAACTTGTAAAGTAATATTTTCAGATTTACTAAAATCAAAATTAGGAATGAACAATTTAAAGTATACGTACAGTGAAGATACAAAATTTTGTTGTGATATGGATGTTCTTATAGAATTTCTCTGTTCAAAAATTTTATTTTTTAAAGAAAAATATCCTTCTTTATTTGAAGAAAAAGAAAATAATTGAAACAATAAATGACAGATATATTTATGGATGATTTGCAATTTATAAAAGAGAATTTACTTTCTATGGACATAGAAATTTGTGGTAATATTTTCGAACTATCAGAATATAAAGAAAAATATAAAAATACAGAATTTGAACATCTATTTGATCATTATCGTCGAAGTAGAGGAGTATTATGGTACGATATTCGTTCTCAAATGGAAAACAGTCGTTTAGACACTTGTAATCATAATTATGGTTCAAAAATTATGTTTCATACGCATTCGCATCTTTCTAAATTTTATCCAAGTATACAAGATATAATTAAATACATATTTACAAATGAAACACAAACTAATTTAATTTTTACAACATTAGGAATATGGGAATTTAAACCAATTTCAAATGTTATGTATAATATAAGAAAAAATGACGAAGAAAGATATCGACGTAATAAAAGACGTTTTACTATACTTTTAAACAAAAAACTTGAAGAAATATATAGAAAAACATATAGAGGTAGAATTGAAAATATACCAAATGATAAAAAACAATATGTAAAAGAATATCTAAAGAATATTTTTAATATAGATATTTGTAATAATATTTTCCAAACTGCTAAATTTACACCCTGGGATGAAATTCAAAATTACTATATTGTATTTTAAATTTTTTATTAAATAAATGAATAAAAAATTTCATTTCACAAATAAAAATTTTATTTATCCTCTTGATATACAAACTCCAAATGTCAATGTCGATACTTTTGACTTTGAAATGTTATTACCTTGGAACTGGTTTAGGCCAAAAAATGATGTTTGGTGCGAACCTTTATTAAAAGTTTTGTAACATCTTCAAACCAATATTTTAGTAGAAAATAAACAGGGAGAGTATATCTTACCAGAAGGCACA
>Ga0255182_1000646_pt1 | contig 21462 bp, 21 predicted proteins | sample Atl_UVDOM_RepA_8_FD_188420 | JGI IMG/M metagenome (GOLD analysis project Ga0255182, IMG submission 188420) | Freshwater microbial communities from Altamaha River, Georgia, United States - Atl_UVDOM_RepA_8d | ecosystem: Environmental > Aquatic > Freshwater > River | place: USA: Georgia...
GCGTTGCTCGTCGTCATCCTTGCTATGAACGCCATAGACTGGGATCTTTCCGGCATACCCGAGGAACGCCTTTCGATGATTGGCCAACCGGATTCGCAGATTCCATTCCACACGCTGTTCACCGGGATGCTGTTCATCCAGATATTCTATTGGTCGACCAACCAGAACATCACCCAAAAAGCTATGACCGCGCCGACTGTGCGCGAGGCGCAAAAAGGGGTGCTCGCCGCTGCTACCATCCGCATCCTGATCATCCCGCTGATCGTCGCGGTGCCGGGTGTGGTGGCGTATAAGTTGTTCGGGCCGATAGGCGACAAAAGCTATGGCCGCATCGTCGCGCACGTGCTGCCGACATGGTTGTCGGGCGCTTTCGCATCGCTGATGGCGGCGGCGGTGATCGCGCATACAGCAGCGATATTGAACAGTTCGGTGGCGCTCTATTCGGTCGACTTCCACGACAAGTTTGTCGCCAAGGTGAAGAATCACTGGCGGCTTGCGGCCACCGTCAGCACCATCCTGACCATCAGCTCAATCCTGATCGTGCCCGCATTCGAAAGCGCCAAGAGCATCATCGACCTGTTGCAGCAACTGAACGGGCTGTCGTCGATGCCGATCCTTTCGGCCTTCATCGTCGGGCTGTTATTCCGCAATGTCGATGCCAAGGCTGCGATTGCAGGATTGGTTTTCGGTGTCGCGGCATATGCGCTGCACACCTTTGTGCTCTACGAACCGGGCAGAATTTTTGAGGGCGAGACATTCTACCAGCATTACGGGCTGGGCGGCGTGCATTATATCGATGTTATGCTGATGGTGCTGGTTTCCTGCGTGCTGGTTGCGCTCGCATGCAACCGCTTTGTGCTGGGCAACAAGGCGCGCTTCGTCGGCTGGCGGGGGATTACCTCGGTCGACTAACCGCGTTTGAAGGGGCCCAGTTCGCCCAGGAATTCCTGCTCACGCTCGACCGCGCGGCGTTCACGAATCAGAAAATCGTCAACTGCCGACCGGAAGCCGGGATCGGCGATAAAATGCGCCGACCAGGTTGTGACGGGCAGGTATCCGCGCGCCAGCTTATGCTCCCCCTGCGCACCAGCCTCAACCCGCGCAAGGCCGTGGGCGATGGCAAAGTCGATGGCCTGATAATAGCACAGCTCGAAATGGAGGAAGGGGATGTCCTCGGTGCAACCCCAATAGCGGCCATAGAGGCAATCAGGGCCGAGCAGATTGAGCGCGCCCGCCACCGGCCGCCCGGCCCGATGGGCGAGGAACAGCACGATGCTATCGCGCATGCTTTCAGCAATAAGGTCGAAAAAGGCGCGAGTCAGATAAGGCCGGCCCCATTTGCGCGCGCCAGTATCCTGATAGAAGATCCAGAAGGCATCCCAATGCTCGGGCCGGATCTGGTCTCCGCGCAGAATCTCTATGTCGACGGCTGACTGCGCGCCTGCCCGTTCCTTGCGGATCGCCCGCCTTTTGCGCGAGGCGAGCGTTGCAAGAAAATCGTCAAAGCTGGCATAGCCATCATTCGACCAATGAAATTGCGTTCCCGACCGGATCAGCCAGCCGGCCTTGCGGAACAAGTCGAGCTGCGCAGTGTCGACAAAGGTAGCATGGGCGGATGACAGCCCGTTCTGCAAGACAACGCTCTCCGCCGCGCGCAACAGCTTCAACGCGGTTTCATCGTCGCGTGCGAGCAGGCGAGGGCCGGGGACCGGAGAGAAGGGCGCAGCGATCTGCAGCTTGGGATAATAACGTCCGCCAGCCCGTTCATAGGCATCGGCCCAGGCATGGTCGAAAACATATTCGCCCTGGCTGTGCGATTTCAAATAGGCGGGAAGCGCGCCCGCCAGTTGGCCATCCGCATCGCGTATAACGATTGGCGCGGGTGACCAGCCGGTTCCCGTCCCGACACTGCCCGATTCCTCGAGCGCGGCAAGGAAAGCATGGCCGACAAACGGATTGGCTGCACAATTGAGCGCATCCCACTGCCCGGCATCAAGTGCCGAAACCGATTCGGCTATCTGGGCAATGACCGCGTCGTCGGGCGCTTCGCCTTCCGCCATATCGCTTACCTCAAGCGGGCTTCACCGCGACTATCGCATCGATTTCCACCGTCGAATCGAGTGGCAATACGGGAACGCCGACAGCGCTGCGGGCATGTTTGCCGGCATCGCCAAATACCGCTTCCATAAGGTCGGATGCGCCATTGGCGACCTTGGGCTGCGCAGTGAAATCGGGCGTGGACGCGATGAAGGCGCCAAGCTTGACGATGCGCTCCACGCGGTCGAGCGAACCCAAGGCCTTTTTCATCTGCGCGATCAGCATCAATCCGCAGCCTTGCGCCGCGAGCACCCCTTCTTCCTCGCTACGGGTGTCGCCGACCTTGCCGGTCATCAGCTTTCCATCAACAAATGACACCTGCCCCGAAATAAAGAGCAGCCCGCCGGTTTCGACCGTCGCGACATAGGACGCGACCGGTGCAGCGGGTTCGGGAAGGGTGATGCCGAGTTCGGCGAGGCGGGCTTCGATCATGCGGTTTCTTTCTGGATGAGGGGGGCTGGGCTGCCCGAAAGCAGCTTTTCGGTGATCCAATGTTCGGCTTCGTGCCAAAGGTCGATGCGGGCATGCGCCGATCGCGAAGCCTGAACGCGCTGCCACAATATCGGTTCCCCGACAAATTGCAGCCGCCATACTTCGGGTAGCGTCTCGGCAACCGAGTCATGCTGGTGACCCAGATCGTCCACAAAGACGGCCGTGCTGGGATTATATTGTTCGATGATCCGCGCCAGCGCCTCACCCTTGCCGCCCTGGTTGGTGTACACCGGGGCATCGATACCGACAGCGCGCAATTGTTCGACACGTGACTGGTTGTGATGGTCCATAAGATTGGTGAGGATAACGACATCGGCAACTTCCGCGATGCGGTTGATCGCTTCGACCGCACCTTCGATAGCCTGCTGGCGGTGCATTTCGGTCAAGAAAAATCCGTTGAGCAGGTTCCAGACATGGCCGCGCTCGACCTGCGTGCCATCATGCTTGTGGCGCAAGGCCTCGCCCCAATCGCCATGGATAAGATCGAAATGGATGTGGTGCACTTCATCAAGCCAGTCACGGAAAGGTACGACCATGTGCAGCAGCACTTCGTCGCAATCGGAAATCAACAAAGGGCGGCTCATGCTTCAAGCTCCATTCGCGCGCTGACTAGCGCTTTGGGGGAAACGCCGACATGATCGGCAGCGGCAACAAGATCGGGCTCATGCGCTTCAAGGAAAGCAAGGATTGCCGCAAGTGTCGGCGCCTCTGATATGGCGGTGCGCAAAATGTCGGGCGTCAGCCCGGTGAGCGCAAGCATCCGCGTCGCTCGGTCGGCGTCGGCAAGGATCCAGCCCAGCGCAGCAAGCGCGAGCGATGCTGGGTCGTCTTGAATTTGGCCAAAGCTTTTCGCATTTGTTTCCGGCATGGCTTTCGCTTAAGCGAAACCGGCAGGCCTGCCTAGGCAGCAAAATTGCCAAAGTTTGAGGAAACAGGGTGAGCAAGAAGGTTCTGATCGTCGAGGACAATGAGCTGAACCTCAAATTGTTCACCGATCTGTTGCGCGCGCACCAGTTTGAGGTGGAGGGCGTACGCGACGGGCGCGAAGCCTTTGCCCGGATGCGCGCCTTTGTGCCTGACCTGGTGATCATGGATATCCAGATGCCGCATGTGAGCGGGCTCGAGCTGATCGAGGCGATGCAAAGCGAACCCGACCTGAAACCGATTCCGGTGCTGGCAGTGACAGCCTATGCCGGAAAGGGCGACGAAGAACGCATCCTGGGGGCTGGCGCAAAGGCCTATCTTTCGAAGCCAGTCGGCATGGTGGTGTTCTTGGAAGCAGTAAAGGCCATCACCGGTTGATCCCCATGCTGTTCCGATGGTTTCTGGTTGCGCTCGCACTTCTCGGTTTCCAGACCTTGGCCGCGCAGGAACTGCACGTTCCGGCAAAGCTGGTTACCGAAACCCAGCAGCCCGCGCCCGGCAACAATGTGACGCTTGCCTTTGTCTTTGAGCCAGAGCCCGGCTGGCATGGCTATTGGGAAAATCCCGGTGATGCGGGATTGGGGCTGCAGCTGGAATGGACATTGCCCAAAGGTGTGACCGCCGGGAAGCCGCGTTTCCCGGTCCCCAAACCGCTGCTGATCGGCGGCTTGATGAACCATGTCTATGAGGATCCACACACAATCCTTATCGACCTGAAACTCGATAGGTCGCTAACGGCGGGGAGCACACTCCCGGTCGCTGTGATTGCCAATTGGCTGGCCTGCACGGACACCATCTGCGTTCCGCAGCAGGATCGTTTCGCGCTTTTGTTGCGCGCTGGCGATGGCAGCATCGAAGCCGGCCAACGGCGTCAGTTTGACCAATGGCGTTCGGCGATCCCCGTCCCGCTCGACCAGCCCGCCCGATATGCCATAAGCGGCAACCGCTACAACCTTGCCATTCCCTATCCGGCAAGCGCGCCGCTAGACCGGCCCTATTTCTTCGCCTTGACCACCGACCGCATCCGCTACGCCGCGGCGCAACAGGCCCGCCGTGTCGGCAATTGGCTGGTGATTGAAATGGAGCGGCAGGGGCAGACCGGACCTATTGAGGGCTTGCTTCGCTTTGCACCGGGGCAGGGTATATTGATAAACTCGATTGAAGGCCTGGTTCCGGAGGGTGGGGAGAGCGTCACCACCCTTGCCGCGAATGACAAACTTTCAGATCCTGCGGCAAAGCTGCCGGCATTGCCTTGGTTATTGCTCGGCGCAGTGCTGGGCGGTGTATTGCTGAACCTGATGCCATGCGTCTTTCCGATACTGGGCCTGAAAGCACTGACATTGGCCAAAGCTGGCGGCGATGGTCGTGAAGCAAGGGTAGAGGCTATCGCCTACACTGCAGGTGTCCTGCTCAGCTGCCTGGCACTGGGAGGCATCATGCTTTCGCTGCGCGCAGCAGGTGAAGAGATTGGTTGGGCATTCCAGTTGCAGGAACCACCGGTCGTGTTGGGATTGCTGGTGCTGATGGTCGCGATCACCGCCAACCTTGCCGGCCTGTTTGAACTACCCGGATTCGCGGTGAGTGCCAACAAGGCGACACAACCGGGTGTTGCAGGTTCATTCTGGACAGGCGTGCTGGCATCGGTCGTTGCGACACCTTGCACCGGACCTTTCATGGCTGCCGCTATGGGGGCGGCGATCCTGTTGCCAACGGCGGAAGCCATGGCTTTGTTTGCCGCGCTTGGCTTTGGCATCGCGCTTCCCTTCCTGTTGATCGCTTTTGTCCCAACGCTTCGCAGGCTGTTGCCAAAACCAGGGCTTTGGCTCGATCGATTCCGCAAATCGATGGCGCTGCCGATGGGACTTACGGCTTTGGCGCTATTGTGGTTGCTTTCGCGGCTTGCAGGAGCCGAAGGCCTTTGGATTGGCCTGTTCGCAGCCACTCTGATGATGTTGCTGCTGGCCGCCTATCGTTTCACCAGCGGTCGGCTTCGTTACGCACCGTTGCTGCTGGCGCTAGGTGCAGGCGGTTTGATCGCCGCGGGTAATGCTTTGCTTCCTGATGCGCCGAGCCAGGCCAAGGCGTCGGAGGGCGACTTTCCGGGGGCGGTGAAATTCGACGCGCGCGAACTGGCAGAACTGCGCGCACGCGGTACCCCGGTATTCCTCTACTTCACTGCTGACTGGTGCGTGACCTGTAAGGTCAACGAAGCCGCGGCTATCAATCGTGAAGAAACCATCGCGCTGTTCCGCGATAAAGGCATCACAGTCATGGTCGGGGATTTCACCCGCCGCGACGCCGCCATTGCCCGTTTCCTTGCCGATCATGGCCGATCAGGTGTTCCGCTTTACCTGTTTTATCCGGCGAACGGCGAGGCGCGTGAACTGCCACAAATTTTGACGCCAGCGATCGTTGCAGAAGCGGTGGGTCTATAGAACTGGGTTCAGGGGCGGACCTGAATTGAGGTGCAGCCATTTGCATGGCAACCAGTCCGCCCCTTCCCCATGACAACGGGATGCGACCCTATAAGGACCCGTTGTCGATCTCGATCTGGAGCGTCTGGCTGGCACCGATGACATTGACGCCGCGTACTCCTGTAATCCCTACGAGCGGCACCGATCGTTCCGTCAAACCCGCCATAGCCGTCGAATCCGAAAAATCGCGCATTCCGGTCGGCGTAAAGGCGACAACCTCAATCCCCCAAAAGTCCGGCCGTTCGTGATAGACACGCGGCGCAAGACGCATTTCAAAGCCATCGCCAATCTTCGCGCGCACCCAGAGATACAGCGAATCCTGAAAAGGTACGCGCCGCAGCTCTGCATGTTCGAAATCTATAACTTGTCCCTGGGGCGCGCTTGAAAGCGAGCCGCCTGCCATGCCGCTCATTGTCACATCCAAAAATTGCGTAAATCATTGCAGCGCTTGAAAATATGATTTCTAAGGCGCGTTATATAATTACGCTTTTAGCGTATTTTATTTGCTTTTGCCATCCTGCAACACTGTAAACACTTGTAAATGCGAGCTAAGGCCTTGTGCAGGAAACCGAAAAAAATCGCGCATACCTATGCGAAACCCTCTATTGCTTTGTCAGCGTGTGACAATCATATCGCGCCCATGCAGCACGCTTCTCCCCCTGCGTCTTTCAGCGTTGGCGCACCCCTGAAACTGGCCAATTGGCTGATCGCCGTTGCCACTCTTGTATTCCTGATGGTGATTGTCGGCGGGATCACCCGGCTCACCGAATCCGGGCTTTCAATTACCGAATGGAAACCCGTGACCGGCGCCCTACCCCCGCTGAACGAAGCGCAATGGATGTCGGAATTTGAAAAGTACAAACAGATCCCCGAGTATCTGGAGATCAACGGCCCCGCCGGAATGACGCTGGCCGAGTTCAAATTCATCTATTTCTGGGAATGGGTCCATCGCCTGCTGGGCCGCGTGATCGGGCTGGCCTTCGCTGTGCCACTTGCTTGGTATTGGATGAAGCAGCAAATCCCGCAAGGCTATAAAGGCCGTTTGCTTGCGCTGCTGGCTTTGGGTGCGCTACAAGGAACCATTGGTTGGTGGATGGTATCATCCGGCCTTAGCGAGCGTACTGATGTCAGCCATTATCGTCTTGCGGTACACCTTTTGACGGCCCTGTTCATCATGGGCGGTTTGATCTGGACCGCGCTTGACTTGCGGCACCTCGCCCGCACCGGCGCCAACAAACCGGCCCGCTTGACCGGCTTCAGCTTAACCATATTGCTGATCCTGTTCATCCAGCTGCTGTTCGGCGCTTGGGTGGCTGGCCTCAATGCCGGCTATGTCTCAAACAGCTGGCCTTTGATGAATGGCAAGCTCTATCCCGAAGGCGTGGATTGGAGCCAAGGAGCGTGGTTCGCGCTGACCCATGATCCTTTCCTGACCCACTTCATCCATCGCTGGTGGGCATGGGTGGCTGTGGCTGCGCTCGTCATCATGGCGCGGCGCCTCAAAAAGGCCGGCGCACGGTCTGCTTCGATCGCCATCCATTCAGCATTCGGGACGCAGATTTTGTTAGGGATTGCAACGGTAATGACCAACATGAACATTGTGTTGGCCGTTATGCACCAGGCGGTGGGCGCGCTGGTGGTCGCTTCCACCGTTTGGGGTGCGCACCGGCTGGGATGGAAAGAAACTGACGGACCAAAATGACGGAATTGGCGATTGTCTATGCCCTGTTCCCAAGTGCTGGCGAGGCGCATGACTGTTGCCGGACGCTGCTTGAGGAAGGACTGGTCGCCTGCACCAACCGACTCGCACCAGTAATTTCGCATTATCGCTGGCAGGGCGAGATAGAGACCAGCGAAGAACATCCCGTGCTGTTCAAGACCCGGGCGGACCTGCAACAGGCGGCGATTGATCGCATTGCACAGCTGCATCGCTATGATGTGCCCGCTGTTTTGGCCTGGCCGGTTTCAGCCGCGCACGCACCCTTTGTGGAGTGGGCAACAGCCGAAACCAAGCGGTAGGGTATTATTTTACCCGCCCGAAAACCCATGCATTTGCTTGACTATCGGCGCGCGCCAAGCCAATAGCGCCCGTCCGCTGAAGGGGATTCGATTCCCTTTGGCACCAAATCCCTATCGGAGGTTCGAACAGCAGCCATGAAAACGCTGTCCAAAGTCACGAAGTCGATCCGCCCGCAGGACGTCCAGAAAGATTGGCACATCATTGATGCCAATGGTCTGGTTGTCGGCCGCGTTGCGACGATTATCGCCAATATCCTGCGCGGCAAGCACAAGCCGAGCTACACCCCGCACGTTGATTGCGGTGACCATGTCATCGTCATCAATGCCGACAAGGTGAAGTTCACCGGCAAGAAGCTGGGCGACAAGGTTTACTATCGCCACACCGGTTATGCCGGCGGCATCAAGGGCGTCACCGCTGCCAAGGTTCTCGAAGGCCGTTTCCCTGAGCGCGTGCTCGAGAAGGCTGTTGAGCGCATGGTTCCGCGCGGTCCGCTCGGTCGCCAGCAAATGCGTGCCCTGCACCTGTACAACGGCACCGAACACCCGCATGACGGCCAGCAGCCCAAGGTGCTCGACGTCGCTTCCCTGAACCGCAAGAACAAGGTGGGTGCATAATGTCCGACACCGTAGAATCGCTCGCTGATCTCCAGACGCTGGGTGCCGAAGGTTCGGCTCCGGCAGCGCCCGCAGCCCCGCTGCGCGAAAAAGAAGTCGATGCGCAGGGCCGCGCTTATGCAACCGGCCGCCGCAAGGATGCGGTTGCCCGCGTCTGGCTGAAGCCCGGCACCGGCAAGATCGTGGTCAATGGCCGCGACCAGACCGTCTATTTCGCACGCCCGACGCTGCGCCTCGTCATCAACCAGCCGTTCGACGTAACCGACCGCGTTGGCCAGTATGACATTGTCGCCACCGTCAAGGGTGGTGGTCTTTCGGGCCAGGCTGGTGCCGTAAAGCATGGTATCGCCCAGGCGCTTTCGAAGTTCGAACCCGCACTGCGCAGCGCCGTCAAGGCCGAAGGCTTCCTGACCCGCGACAGCCGCACGGTTGAACGTAAGAAGTACGGTAAGGCGAAGGCCCGCCGCAGCTTCCAGTTCTCGAAGCGCTAATCGGTTCCAAACCGGAATTTGCAAAAGGGCGGCCCACGGGTCGCCCTTTTCTTTTGCGCGGCATCGGGTATCGCTTCGCCATGATGAAGACCTTTCTTTTGGTGGCCTGCCTGTTGATCGCGGCAGCCGGAATCTGGTTCTATCGGTTGGCGGGCCCTGCACAGTTGGATCTGGCAGACCGCTGGTGGCCCGGCCATGGCGATGCAACCGGTCCGATCCTGCGCGGGCTGGCCTATGGAGATCCGTCAGGCACGCAGCAGCGCTATGACATATATTTCCCGGCTGGCGCGTCGGCGGACGAGGCGGCCCATTGCGGCACCACCAAATATCCGGCGCTGCTATTCTTCCATGGTGGCTCTTGGCGTGATGGTGACCGGGAAAGCTATGCCTTTGTTGGCCGGGCATTCGCGGCACGCGGCTTCATCACCTTCATCGCCGATTATCGCAAGGCGCCTGCGCACCGCTTCCCCGACTTCATCGACGATGCTGCTGCAGCCATCGCCAGCGCCCGACGCGAACTTGGCAAGCGTGACTGCGCCGATCCGGATCGGCTGTTCGTCATGGGCCACAGTGCGGGTGCGCACATCACCATGCTTGCAGCACTTGATCCGAAATGGCTGGGAGCGCACGGACTGGACTCATCTGCCATTGCGGGAATCATCGGCCTGGCCGGCCCCTATGATTTCTACCCCTTTACCAGCGATGCCGCGCGCGACGCACTGGGCCACTGGCCGAAGCCCGAAGAGACACAACCGATACATTTCGCCAATGGCAATGCCCCGCCGATGCTGCTGCTCACAGGCGACGCCGATACCACCGTCAAACCGCGCAACAGCAAGGTGTTGGCGAAGAGAATTGCCGAAAGCAAAGGCTCCGCCCACACCGAATTCTATCCCGGTGTGACGCACAGCGGGATCATTATGGCGATTGCGCGTCCGTTTCGCGGCAAGGCTCCTGTGATCGATGATATCCTCGCCTTTACTGCGCAGCAGACCAGATAGCGGTTGCGAAGAATGAACGCGGCGGACGCATAGTTAATATTTCCTTCGGAAGTTTGTGCCAAAGCCGACCCGTAACGTTGCGGGATCCAGGATGGATAAGTTCGGCAAGTATCGCGATCTGTTCGCCATCATCACCGATTTCGGCGATGAGTTGGAGATGCTGCGCCGTGGAGAAAGTGGCGAAAATCGCGGAATTTTGCTGGCACAGCTAAAGGCGGCGTCGGCCTCCAATGTCGCCATCATGCTGACAGCATTGCTGTTTTACGCCGCGACCACTGCCTTGCTCGCGACACTGACTATTCCCTATTTCTCGATTGTCGGCTTGCCCTTTGTCTTGCTGTCGCAGTCGCTGATATTGCGGCAACATCTGGCGTTGCAAAACTATGATGTGGATGCGGACGACAATGGCGTAGTCCTTAAGAAATTGCGGAACCGGTTTGTCGAATATGTCGCGATCGGGGCTGTGGCATGGGCTGCGCTGATATGCGATCTTTGGTCGGTGCATGGCGATATCAACCATGTACTCGCCGGAGCGACGGCATTCGGCTTAGTCGGAGTCGGCGCGCTAACCTTCCTCTGCCTTCCCCGTTCGATGCTCGCCTGGCTGATCATCGTTACAGCTGGTGGCGTTGCAGGCCCGCTCCTTTCCGACGAGCAACTGCCCTGGTATTTTTACACAGCGATAGCGATTTACGGCTTTGCCCTGCACCGCATCGCGATGCGCCAATGGCGATCGTTCATGCAATCAATCGACGATGCCCACGCCTTTGCGCACGCCCGAGCTGACTTTTACGAACAGGAACGCGAACGTCGCGACGAAATCGAGGCCGAACGCAAGCGCGCCGAGCAGGCCGAAACCGAAGCCCGCGTCAAAGCCGACCGCCAAAGACAGGCAGAGATGGAGCAACTGGCCGCAGAGTTCGAACGGTCGGTGTTGCTGACGGTCGATGCCATCCATTCTGCAATCGGGTCAGTCGGTGAATCGGCGGGGCAACTTGCCTCTATAGGTGTGCAAACCCGCAACCGGGCCGATGCAATGGCGATCATGGCGGAGAATATGAGCAACGCGATCCAGATGGTTGCAGGGGCCGCCCGCCAGCTTGGCGATGCATCACAAGCCATTTCCGAGCAAGTGGGCGAGCAGGTAGATGCAGCCAATGCCGCCACGGATAGCAGCCGGGCAAGCAGCGCGGCGATCGAGAAACTGGCACAAGATGCCAACAAAGTTGGCGAGATTGCAGCCATCATCGAGGACGTTGCCAGTCGGACCAACCTCCTCGCGCTCAACGCCACGATCGAAGCGGCGCGGGCGGGCGAAGCGGGGCGCGGATTTGCGGTCGTCGCCCAAGAGGTCAAATCGCTCGCGGGCCAGACGCACCAGGCCATTGCTTCGGTATCGGGCACCGTCAACGATATCCGTACCCAGATGTCATCAACCGCCGAAAAGGTTGATTCCGTGGTCGAACGGATCGACCATGTGCACCTCGGCGCTGGCAATATCGCCGCTGCGATATCGCAGCAACAGGCAGCGACGCGCGAGATTGGCGACAATGCGGAACATGCCGCCCGCGATGCAGAAGAGGTCCGCACGCAAAGCCGCGAAGTGAACCAGGATGCGCTGCGCGTCGGCGAGGTCGCGGACGAGATGCATCAGGTTATGCGGGAAATGGAATCGCGTGCGCAAAGCCTGCGCGAGGCAAGTGCCGCGTTCCTTGAACGGTTGCGCGTAGCCTGAATTCAACCGAGCCGCGGTTCGAGCGCGGCGGCGATCCGGTCCATCGCGCTTTGCAGCCACTCCGCCATTTCTGCATCGCCAACACCGTCGAGCCGAACGACCTGCGGCATCGAAAGCCCTACCCGCAACGTCGCCCCCCAGCGCCCGTCAGCCAGCTTGACGCACCGCACCGGTTGGCCAAGCCGCACACCATCTGCGGTCATCGCCTTGTGGATCGCAACCGCTGCGTCAAAATCGAGCGTACGGCTGACCGCACCCGCACCGTCATGACACAGGTCGAGCGTCACCAGCGTTTGCATCTCGATTGGATGCTCCTGCTCTTCAGCCGCGTCCTCGGCGGGGGCCGCCGCCACCTTGCGCGCGCGCAACTGATCGGCCAGCCGACCTGCAGCTTGGTTGAAGGCAGAAACGACACGCGTGACGCGTTCGATGCTGAGTTGCTGGAAACGCTCCAGTTCGAAAAGTGATGCGGAAAGACGCAACGCAAGGCCAGCGTTGCCGCTGTCGGGCAAGGCATCGGCACCAGCCCAGCCGACCGGAACTTCGGCCCGACGGAATACGCTCTCCATACCTGCCGCAAGCGGGGCGGTTGAAGCAACCATCCCGGAAGGCAGCAATGCAAAACCGCTGAACGGCGGGCCGCCCATGAATTTTGATCCGGTAAGGAAAACGATAATCCCGCGCGCCAGATAATCGTGGATCGCCTGCGTGGTGATCCGTGCCTGGCAGGCATCAACGACAAATGCCACATCGTCTCCGAACCTGGATCGCAAGCGATCGATATCGTCGAGATGCGGCAGGACCAGCCCGGTCTTGGAGCCATGGACAACATGCACCAGCGGATAGCGGCCAGCCGCAAGCGCGTCGGCAATTGCCGTTTCCATCTGCCCGGTCAGGCTTTCGCTATCAAACGCCTCGCCTTCGGGGTTCCGCACAGGGAAATCGCCCATCTCGATAGGCGGCAAGCCTTCAATGTCCTGACCCGGCTTCACATTGGCGACGAGCGCGGTTTCATTGGCGAAATACCGCCCAGCCGCGCTGTGGATACAGCCCGAACCGACTTCATCGGCGCCGAGCAGCAGATTGGCAATGCCGTTCGGCTTGCGCCCCGCAACGGCAAGCAGCGCGACATATTCAAGGTCCGTTCCTGAAGGCGCGAAGAATATGTCGGTGCCGGTTGGCAAGCGATAGGCAGCCGAAACCCGGCCGCGCAAGACATCAAGATAGGCCGCATAATCTTCGCCCGATTCCAGCTTTGCTGCCCCGCCCGCAAACTCGTTTTCGAGGAACGCCATCGCATCGGCGCTGAGATCGTTCGCGGTCGATGATGCAAAGGCAAGCACGTCGCGTGGATAGGGTGCGCTGTGATAACGGTTCAGGCCGCTCTGGGGATCGAGCACGATGCGCGCGTCGCCGCCTCTGGTCATCCAGTCGGCCAGTTCGGAAATTTTCATAAGCGCGTAACCGGCCCTTTGTTTCCCTAGATGGCTGGGGCCTATAGCCGCCAAGCCACAATTAGGAAATTGCGAAATTCAGCAAAGCGATTATGAGCGGCGGAAATCAGCGGCAAAGCCGCCCAAGGATATGATCATGACCGAGCCTACCCGCCTTACCGACGAAGCCCGCAAGAAATTGCGCATCCTGTTCATCGCCAAGCATGCGCTGGGCGATGGCAGCCTGCACGGCACCGATGGCAACCATTCGCCCTATCATTATGAAATGAAGACGATCCTTGCCGGGCTGTTCGAGAAATTGAGCGTGGCGAACAAATATGAATCGCTCTTCACCGATCCGGGCGTTGATTTTGTCTGGCCGATGCTCAACCGCGGCGGTTTCTTCAATTCGGAGATGCTTTGCCCGCTGCTGTGCGAACGATTGGGTGTCCCATATCTCGGCGCCAACCCAATCCTGCGCGGCCTGGCTGACGACAAGCATCTGACCAAGCTGGAAGGCAAGGCGCGCGGCGTCCCGACGTGCGACTGGGCTGTCTATCGCGCAGGCGCGCCGGTGGAGGAAGCCCGCTGCCCCAAGGGCAGCCGTTTCGTGATCAAGCCCAATAACAGCTCGGCGAGCTGGGGAATCGGCGATGCGACCGATTGGCAGGGCGTCAAGGAAGCGGTGCTGCGCATCCATGCCGAAGGCCATGACGCGATTGTCGAACCGTTCATGAATGGCAGCGATGTCGAAGTGCCTGTCATCACCAAGGATGGCGCACCATTCGTAATGCCGCCGATGCTGTTCAAACAGGCCGATCCGTCGCACCTGCGCACCCATGCTGAAAAGCGCGATCTGGTTGCGCGTGAGCACAAATACACGCTGGTGCCTTTCGAGGGCGATGAAGCCTGGGAAAAGATCAAGGCGATGACGCTGACGCTGGCAGAGATTTTCCGCCCGTTTGATTTCGGTCGCTTTGAATTTCGCTTCAATGAAGAAACCGGCGAGATCAACCTGCTCGAGGTCAACCTGCAGTGCAACCTGTGGTCGGAAAAAGTCTATGGCCGTTCAGCAGTGCTGATGGGCTGGAAACAGGAAGACCTGATCGAGACCATCATCGCCGAAAGCCTGATCCGCCACGGATTGATGCCTAGGATATAAACCTGCATTCAACTGCGCAGTTAAAAATTGCATTTGCTTGGGGGTGCCCGCTTGGTTAGGGCGTTCACAGATTCAGTATCGGGATAGAGACATGGCCGAATTCACTTTGCCGAAGAACAGCAAGGTCCAGAAGGGCAAGACCCACGCCGCGACCAGCAATGGCACCGCGCGCAAGTTCAAGGTCTATCGTTATGACCCCGACAGCGGCGAGAATCCGCGTTATGACACTTTCGAGGTCGATACCGACAATTGCGGCCCGATGGTGCTCGACGCACTCATCAAGATGAAGTCCGAGCAGGATTCGACTTTGACCTTCCGTCGTTCGTGCCGCGAAGGCATTTGCGGTTCGTGCGCGATGAACATGAACGGCAAGAATGGCCTTGCCTGCACCACCGCGATCGAAGACTGCAAGGGCGAAGTCACCATCACCCCGCTGCCGCATATGGAAGTGGTCAAGGACCTGGTGCCAGACCTTTCGCACTTCTACGCGCAATATGCGTCGATAAAGCCCTGGCTGCAGACCGTCACCCCGACGCCGTCGGGCAAGGAACGCCTGCAAAGCCCCGAAGACCGTGCAAAGCTCGACGGCCTGTATGAGTGCATCCTGTGTGCTTGCTGCTCGACCAGCTGCCCGTCTTACTGGTGGAACAGCGACAAATTCCTTGGCCCGGCAATCCTCTTGCAGGCCTATCGCTGGCTTGCTGACAGCCGCGACGAGATGACCGGTGAGCGCCTAGACGACCTTGAAGATCCGTTCCGCCTCTATCGCTGCCACACCATCATGAACTGCGCCAATGCCTGCCCGAAGGGGCTGAGCCCGGCCAAGGCAATTGCCGAAACCAAGAAGATGATGGCGGAGCGCCAGATTTGACCGCCAAATCATGAACGATGGCATAGAGGAACCAAAGCGCGCCGAACATTTTGATGCCGAGGCATTGGATGGCGGGTGGCTGAGCTGGAACCTCAACGACCAGACCCGGTTTAACGCTTTCATCGAGCCGCTATCAGTGCGGCTTGAAGCGCCGTTGCCCGATGGACGGCCGCGCGCACGAATCCGCATGCACCCGACGCGGAAACATACCAACCTCGGCAACAATGTTCATGGCGCAGTGACGCTGGCTTTAATCGATGTCGCCTTGTTTGCCGCTTCGCATCAATTTGGTTCGCTCAACGCCGGATTCTCGGTGACGCTCGACCTGGGTACCCAGTTCATCGGTGGTGGGCGGGTCGACGAGCCGCTAGATGCGGTTGTCGAGCAAGTGCGCGAAACCGGCCGGCTGATTTTCCTGCGCGGCATGGTGGTGCAGGGGCCGAACGATGAACATATCGTCGCTTCCTTCTCGGGAACGATCCGCAAGGCATCCCAAGACAAGAAATGACCGGATTGCTCGCTGCCTATGACGCGCTGGTTGCTGCAGGCGAGCTGAAACCGGATCCGGACCAGGCGCATGCTGCGGCCAAGCTGGCAGAAATCCAGCAACAGCTCGAAAATGTTCCGACCAGCATCAATCCATTGAAGCGGCTGCTTGGCAAAAAGCCCGAGCCTGTGCGCGGGCTCTATCTGTGGGGTGGGGTCGGACGCGGCAAATCGATGCTGATGGACCTGTTTTTCGACAATGTCCGGTTCGACAGCAAGCGTCGCGCACATTTCCATGAATTCATGCTCGATATTCATGCACGGCTGAAGGTTGAGCGCGAAAAGGAAAAGGGCGATCCAATTCCGCCAGTTGTGGCGGCATTGGCAGCCGAGGCGCGCTTGCTGTGTTTTGACGAGATGGTGGTCAACAACATGGCCGATGCGGCGATCATGTCGCGGCTGTTTGCCGGGCTGTTCGATGCGGGCGTCACCGTGATCACCACATCGAACCGGCATCCCGATGATCTGTACAAGGATGGCCTCAACCGCCAGCTTTTCCTGCCTTTCATCGATCTGGTAAAGGTGCGGCTTGACGTCATGGCGCTCGATGGGCCGACCGATTATCGCCGCGACCGGCTTGGCCATGCCCGCACTTGGCTGGTGCCCAATGGCCCCGAAGCGACCAAGGAATTGTCCGAGACCTTCTTCCACCTGACCGACTATCCGCCCGAAGACCGGGCGCATGTGCCGTCGGCAGACATCGATGTTGGTGCCGGGCGAACGATGCATGTCCCCAAGGCGCTGAAAGGTGTTGCGGTCTTCTCATTCAAGCGCTTGTGCGCGGAAGCGCGCGGAGCCGCTGACTATCTAGCGATCGCCCGGCGATTCCACACCGTCATCATCGTCGGCATCCCAGTGCTCGGGCCGCACAACCGCAACGAGGCCGCACGTTTCGTCACTCTGATCGATGCGCTTTACGAATATAAGGTCAAGCTGATCGCTGCCGCCGACGCTGCGCCTGATGAGCTATATCCGCAGGGCGATGGCCGGTTCGAATTTGAACGCACCGTATCCCGATTGATGGAAATGCAGTCAGAGGAATATCTGGCCGAAGGGCACGGTGCGCGTTAGGTTGCTGCAAAGGGAGAAAAGGATGATGAAGACCTTATCGGCAATTGGCGCAGCCTTGCTGGCCTGTGTTTCGAGCCAGGCACTTGGAGCAGAGACATCCAACCGGCAGTCAGAGCGCGACTTGTTCGCCAAGATCGTCGAAATTCCAACGGTCAAAGGCCGCACGGCCGAGTTCAAGAAACTGACCGGGCTGTTGACCGCCGAATTCCGCAAGGTCGGAATTACCAATGTGGTGGTCAAGGACCATGACGGCACACAGACTTTGATCGCGCGCTGGCCCGCTTCCAAACCCAGCGGGAAGAAACCGATCCTGCTGATGGCGCATATGGATGTGGTTGAGGCCAAGGAGAGCGATTGGAAGTTTCCGCCTTTCCAGTTTCGTGAAGAGAATGGCTATTATCTCGGGCGCGGATCGAACGACAACAAAGCGGCGCTCACCGGCATCCTGATCGCCCTGCAATATCTGCGTGCAGAGGGATTTGCCCCCAGCCGCGACATCATCGTGCTGTACACCGGCGATGAAGAAACCAGCGGCGACGGTGCCCGGCGGGCAGCAACCGAGTGGCGTTCACTTATCGATGCCGAATATGCGCTCAACGGCGATGCAGGCGGCGGATCGGTTTACAAGGATGGCAGGCCCGATGTCTTTGCGATGCAGATCGCCGAGAAAACCTATGCCGATTACAAGCTGACGGCGATCAATCGCGGCGGGCACAGCAGTGCGCCCCGGCCGGACAACGCCATTTACGCCTTGGCGAATGCAATTACGGAACTGGAACACCACCGCTTTCCGCCGATGATCAACGATGCCACCCGCGCGGGTTATGAGCAAATCGCCAAGCGCGATGGCGGACAGTTCGGCGAACTGGTGAAACGCTTCCTCGCCGATCCCAATGACCGGGAATCCGCCGACCTGCTCGAACAGTTTGATCCGGGCTACACCCGCACCCGCTGCGTTGCGACGATGCTGTCTGGCGGGCACGCGCCCAATGCATTGCCGCAAAAGGCCGAAGCCAATGTCAATTGCCGGATTTTCCCGGGTGTTTCGATAGAATCGGTACGCCAGCAGTTGCAGGACCTTTCGGGCCCAGACGTTTCCGTCACCGTGGTTCCCGGATCACCGACTCCTGAAACCTCTCCATCGCCGATGCGCGAGGACATATTGGAAGCCTATAAGGCGGCAGTCGCGACACGGTTCAAGGATACGCCTGTGATTCCGTTCCAGTCGGCGGGTGCAACCGATGGCGCCTTCCTGCGCGCAAACGGCATTCCGGTTTATGGCTTTGGCGGCCTGTGGGGCATAGTAGGAGAACCGGAGGGTGCACATGGGCTCAACGAACGGGTATATGCCGATGGGTTTCATGGCCAAATACCGATCTGGATGGACATGCTCAAGCGCTTGGCGGGCTAATATTCCCGCCACTAATGCTATTGCGAACTGTTATCACAAAAAGCCTTAACTATGGACTTTTATAGGGTTGCCGTAGGGTTCGAATCGGCCTAACGCGCCCCTAATTCCCTTAACGGCACGTTCCGTGCGGATGGCGCGTGCCTCAGGCCCAAAGGAAGGACACAGGTAATGGCCCGCAAGAAGATTGCGCTCATTGGCGCAGGCAATATCGGCGGCACGCTCGCCCACCTCGCAGCTCAAAAGGAATTGGGCGATATCGTCCTGTTCGACGTTGTCGAAGGCGTGCCACAGGGCAAAGCGCTCGACCTTTCGCAGTGCGGCCCGGTTGAAGGCTTTGATGCCAAAATCACCGGTTCGAACGATTACAAGGATATTGCCGGGGCCGATGTGATCATCGTCACCGCCGGTGTCGCCCGCAAGCCGGGCATGAGTCGCGACGATCTTCTCGGTATCAACCTCAAGGTGATGAAGGCTGTCGGCGAAGGCATTGCTGCCAACGCGCCGAACGCATTTGTCATCTGCATCACCAACCCGCTCGACGCGATGGTGTGGGCGCTGCGCGAATTCTCCGGCCTTCCGCACAACATGGTTGTCGGCATGGCGGGCGTTCTCGACTCTGCCCGCTTCAGCCACTTCATCGCCGATGAATTCGACGTGTCGGTGCGCGATGTGAACACCTTCGTCCTTGGCGGCCATGGCGACACGATGGTCCCTGTCGTGCGTTATTCGACGGTCAACGGCATTCCGGTGCCCGACCTCGTCAAGATGGGCCTTTCGACCCAGGAAAAGATCGACGCGATCGTCAAGCGCACCCGTGGTGGTGGTGGCGAAATCGTCGCGCTGCTCGGCACCGGCTCAGCCTTCTACGCGCCCGCAGCCAGCGGCATCGCAATGGCCGAAGCCTATCTTTCCAACCAGAAGCGCATTCTGCCCTGCGCCGCTTATGTTGATGGCCAATATGGCGTCGATGGCCTGTATGTCGGCGTCCCCGTGCTGATCGGTGCCGGCGGCGTTGAAAAGGTGATCGAAATCGAACTCGACGAAGCCGACAAGGCTGGCTTGCAGGTCTCGGTCGATGCGGTCAAGGAACTGCTGGACGCGTGCAAGGCACTGGATCCGTCGCTGAAATAAGAGGTGCGTTGCCGGTGCAAACCGGCAACTGCCATATGGCGCAGATATTTTAGGTTTGTCGGGAGCGGTTGGGATCGCCCTGTCGATTTGGAGGAATTTGAATGTCGATTTTGGTGAACAAGAACACGAAGGTCATCACCCAGGGCATGACCGGCGATACCGGTACCTTCCACACCCAGGCAGCGCTTGCCTATGGCACGCAGATGGTTGGCGGCGTTACCCCCGGCAAGGGCGGCACGACGCATATCGACCTGCCGGTGTTCGATACAGTGGCCGAGGCCGTGCACGTCACTGGCGCAGATGCCAGCGTTATCTATGTTCCGCCGCCATTCGCAGCTGACTCGATCCTTGAAGCCATCGATGCCGAAGTTCCGCTGATCGTCTGCATCACCGAAGGCATTCCGGTGCTCGACATGGTCAAGGTGAAGCGCGCACTTTCGGGCAGCAAATCGCGCCTGATCGGGCCCAACTGCCCCGGCGTCCTCACCCCCAATGAATGCAAGATCGGCATCATGCCGGGCAACATCTTCTCCAAGGGTTCGGTCGGCGTTGTCTCGCGTTCGGGCACGCTGACATATGAAGCCGTGTTCCAGACCACCAATGAAGGCCTTGGCCAGACCACTGCGGTCGGCATTGGTGGTGACCCGGTCAATGGCACCAACTTCATCGACGTGCTTGAGCTGTTCCTGGCGGACGAAGAAACCAAGTCGATCATCATGATCGGCGAAATTGGTGGCGATGCAGAAGAGCAGGCCGCACAGTTCCTGATCGACGAAGCCAAGCGCGGACGCAAGAAGCCCATGGCCGGCTTCATCGCCGGACGCACCGCACCTCCGGGCCGCCGCATGGGCCATGCCGGCGCGATCGTTTCGGGCGGCAAGGGTGATGCGGAATCGAAGATTGCAGCGATGGAAGCTGCAGGCATCCGCGTTGCCGCATCACCGAGCGAACTTGGCACCACGCTCGTCGAGGCGCTGAAAGGCTAAGAAAAGGGACGGCATTTTCCTCCTCCCCGGGAAAGGCAAGACCAATGGGTTTTGAAAATCATGAGTTTGAAGCGGAGCGCGGCCCCAGCTGGCAGCGCCCCAACTGGCGCTTTGGTGAAACCGACGAGCTGACCGGCGCACTCGACCCCACACAGATGGCGGTCGAGATCAAGGCGGCGGCAAAGGCAGCTGGCAAGCCGATGGCGCAGGGCGATGCGGTTGCAGCCGCGGGCGATTCGATCCGCGCGATGATGCTGGTGCGCACCTATCGTGTGCGCGGGCATCTGGCCGCCAATCTCGACCCGCTCGGTCTTTCCAAGCAGGACATCCCGGCCGACCTCGACCCCGCCTATCATGGTTTCACAGATGCCGATCTCGACCGTCAGGTCTATGTCGGCGGCACGCTGGGCTTTGATTGGGTCAGCGTTCGCGAACTGGTCGCAACGCTGCGCGCCAATTATTGTGGCCCGGTTGGCCTCGAATATATGCACATCGCCGATGTCGAGGAACGGCGCTTCCTACAGGAGCGGATGGAGGGCAGGGACGCTGCCATTTCCTTTACGCCCGAGGGCAAGAAAGCGATCCTCGCCAAGGTGATCGAGGCCGAGCAATACGAGAAATTCCTCGCCAAGAAATATGTCGGCACCAAGCGTTTCGGCCTTGATGGTGGCGAGGCGATGATCCCCGCGCTCGAAGCAATCATCAAATATGGCGGCCATTTGGGCGTTCGCGAAATCGTCTATGGCATGCCGCATCGCGGTCGCCTCAACGTGCTCGCCAATGTGATGGCCAAGCCCTATCGCATCATCTTCCACGAATTTTCGGGCGGCTCTGCCAACCCCGAAGATGTCGGCGGATCGGGCGATGTGAAATACCATCTCGGCACTTCAACCGACCGCGAGTTTGACGGCGTGAAGGTCCACATGTCGCTGGTTCCCAACCCCTCGCACCTCGAGGCGGTGAACCCGGTGGTGCTCGGCAAGGTCCGCGCAAACCAGACGAT
>Ga0255182_1000647_pt1 | contig 21461 bp, 25 predicted proteins | sample Atl_UVDOM_RepA_8_FD_188420 | JGI IMG/M metagenome (GOLD analysis project Ga0255182, IMG submission 188420) | Freshwater microbial communities from Altamaha River, Georgia, United States - Atl_UVDOM_RepA_8d | ecosystem: Environmental > Aquatic > Freshwater > River | place: USA: Georgia...
AGCCCCGCCGCGACCAGCGCGCGCCAGCGTGCGCCGCGCGTGCTCTCCCGCGTGCCGCTGAAGCCGCCGACCGCCCGGTGCATCCTGCCGAGCAGGGCGCCCAGCGCCGCGCACTGCGCCGGGCTGGCCTGCGCGACGCTGTGGCCCGGCAGCCGCTCGACGACGGCCGCCGGCTTGCCGCACAGCGTGCCGACTGTCGCGCCGTCGCGGGCCGCGATCGGTCGCGGCGCCGGTACACCCTGGGCCGCGGCCCAGGCCATCAGGTTCATGAAGAACGGCAGCTCGGCTGCCGGCAAGGATTCGAACAGCGTCAGCACGAAGTGGCCGGCGCTGGTGCTCAGGAAGTAGTTGGTGTTCTCGACGCCGTCCAGGATGCCTTCGAAGGCGCAGACCGCCCCGAGCTCGTAGTGGCGCAGGAAGTCCGCAAGAGCAGCGCCGCTTACCGCGGTGTAGACCGACATGCGGTGCGCCTCGCGCGGGGCCTGAGGAACAGGCGGGCGCCGCGTTCAGGGGCGGCGTCCGCGCGACACCGTTACCAGCTGAAGATCACCCACTGGGGGATGACGGGATCCTGGTAGAGCATGTTGCCGAAGCGGGTTTCCAGCCGGCCGTCGCCGTCCTGGTCGACCAGGTAATACGGCTTGCCGTATTTCGGCGTGATCTTGACCTGGTAGAGGCGGCCGTTGATGCGGTGCTCCTCGACGACCGCGTCCTTGCGCTGGACGATCGTGACCTCGGGCTCCAGCGCCTGGCCGTCTGCCATCGGGGCCGGCGGCTCGGGCGCCGACTCGGAGACGTCTTCGAGGGAGGACTTGTCCGCGCCGTGGGCAAGCTGCGCGATCAGGAGCGTGACGGGGAGCAAGGCTGCTCGATGGGTGCGCATTTGAGCTTTCTCGGTCGTGTGAGATGATTACAACAACGCTAGCATAGCATCAGCGCGCAGGCAGATCCTCGCAGGCAACACAGGTCTGCGTGCGCCACGCGCCCCGCTCACCGCTCATCACCGGACAGTCCCCCATGCACAAACCACGACTCGTGCTGGTCGACGGCTCTTCATACCTCTATCGGGCCTTCCACGCGCTGCCCGGCCTGGCCAATTCCAAGGGTCAGCCCACGGGCGCCATCCACGGCGTGGTCGCGATGCTGAAGAAACTGCAGAGCGATTATCCGTCGCAGGCTTTCGCGGTCGTGTTCGATCCGCGCGGCAAGACGCACCGTGACGCCTGGTATGCCGACTACAAGGCCCACCGGCCGTCGATGCCGGAAGACCTGGCGTCCCAGGTGCCGCTCCTGTACGAGATCATCGACGCCCTCGGCATGCCCCGGCTCGTGCAGGACGGCACGGAAGCGGACGACGTCATCGGTACCCTGGCCCGCCGCGCCGCCGCCGGCGGCTGGGAGGTCGTGATCTCGACCGGCGACAAGGACCTCGCCCAGCTTGTCGGGCCCGACATCACGCTGGTCAACACGATGGACAACACGACGCTCGACCCGGACGGCGTCGCCGCCAAGTTCGGCGTCACCCCGGCGCAGATCGTCGATTACCTGACCCTGGTCGGCGACAGCGTCGACAATGTGCCCGGCGTGCCGAAAGTCGGACCCAAGACGGCCGCGAAGTGGCTCGCGCAGTACGGCAGCCTCGATGAAATCACACGTCATGCCGAGGAGATTCCGGGCGCGGTCGGTGCGAACCTGCGCGCAGCGCTCGCACAGCTGCCCTTGTCGCGGCGCCTGGTGACGATCATGGACGACCTGGAACTGCCGTGGGACCACGCCGCGCTCGAATGTCGTCCGCCTGACAATGCGCGCCTCGTCGAGCTCTACCGGGAGTTCGAGTTCAAGACCTTCCTGCGCCAGCTCGAGCAGGGCGGTGCGCCCGAGGCAGCCCCGCCGCCGCAGACGCAGCTGGTGCGTTCCGCCTACGAGACTGTCCTGGACCGCGCGCACCTCGAACGCTGGCTCGATGAGCTGCGCGGCGCGGAACTGATTGCCTTCGATACCGAGACCACCAGTCTCGACTACATGGAGGCGCGCATCGTCGGCGTGTCCTTCTGCGTCGAGGCCGGGCGCGCCGCCTATGTGCCGCTCGCGCACGATTACCTCGACGCGCCAGCACAGCTGGATCGCGATGAGGTGCTGGCCCTGCTCAAGCCGCTGCTGGAGGACGAGCGGGTCGCGAAGGTCGGCCACCACGCGAAGTACGACCGGAACGTGCTTCTGAACCACGGCATCGAGCTCAACGGCATCCGCTACGACACGATGCTCGAGTCCTACGTCCTGAACAGCACGGCGACCCGCCATGACCTCGATTCGCTGGCGCTGCAGTACCTCGGGCACTCGACGATCCTGTTCGAGGACGTGGCCGGCAAGGGTGCGAAGCAGCTGACCTTCAACGAGGTCCCGCTCGAGACCGCAGCGCCCTACGCCGCGGAGGATGCGGACGTCTGCCTGCGCCTGCACGCACAGCTGTGGCCGAAAATCGGCGCCGAGCCCGGACTCTCGACGGTACTGGAAGAGATCGAGATGCCGCTGGTACCGGTGCTTTCGCGCATCGAGCGCACCGGTGTGCTGGTCGACGCGGAGATGCTGCGCAGCCAGGGCGGGGAGCTCGCGGCGAAGATGCGCGACATCGAGCTCGCCGCCTACGAGGCCGCCGGCGAACACTTCAATATTGGTTCGCCGAAGCAGATCCAGCATATCCTGTTCGACAAGCTCGGCCTGCCGGTGACCGCGAAGACCCCGACGGGGCAGCCGTCGACCGCCGAATCCGCGCTGCAGGACCTCGCGCTCGACTACCCGCTGCCGCGGCTGATCCTCGAGCATCGCGCCCTGTCGAAGCTGAAATCGACCTACATCGACCGGCTGCCGCAGGATGTCAACCGCGAGACCGGCAGGGTCCACACCAGCTACCACCAGGCGGTGGCCGCGACCGGGCGCCTGTCCTCGTCGGATCCCAACCTGCAGAACATTCCGGTGCGCACGCACGAGGGCCGGCGCATCCGCCAGGCTTTCGTCGCGCCGCCCGGCAGGCTGCTGGTCGCCGCCGACTACTCCCAGATCGAGCTGCGCATCATGGCGCACCTGTCGGGCGACGAGCGGCTGCTCGCCGCCTTCGCGCACGGCGCCGACATCCACCGCGCGACCGCGGCGGAGGTCTTCGGTGTCGGCCTCGACGCCGTCAGCGACGAGCAGCGCCGGTCCGCCAAAGCCATCAATTTCGGCCTGATCTACGGCATGTCGGCCTTCGGCCTCGCGCGGCAGCTGGGCATCGAGCGCGTTGCGGCGCAGGAATACGTCGACCGTTACTTCGCGCGCTACCCGGGCGTGAAGGCCTACATGGACCGCATCCGTGCCGAGGCCCACGAGCGCGGCTTCGTCGAGACGGTGTTCGGCCGGCGGCTCCACCTGCCGGAAATCAATTCGCGCAACGTGCAGCGCCGGCAATACGCCGAGCGCACCGCGATCAACGCGCCGATGCAGGGCACGGCGGCCGACATCATCAAGCGGGCGATGATCCGGGTCGACGCCTGGCTGCGGGCGTCGCGCGCGCCGGCCGCCATCATCATGCAGGTGCACGACGAGCTGGTGCTCGAGGTCGACGCCGCGGCGGTCGAGGAGGTCACGGCAGCCGTGCGCGAGCACATGGCCGGCGCCGCGTCGCTGCGCGTGCCGCTGGTGGTGGACACGGGTGTCGGCGCGAACTGGGACGAGGCGCACTGAAGCTGCGCGGACTTCCCAAAACCCCGCGCTAGTATTAAATTGCCCACGCCTTCCCGAATAACCGCACGCCCGCCAGACAAGGCCCAGATTCGCGCTTTGCCCGCATGCTGATCATCCCCGCAATCGACATCAAGGACGGCAAGTGCGTGCGCCTGCGCCAGGGCGTGATGAGCGACGACACGATCTATTCCGAAGACCCGCTCGAGATGGCGCGGCGCTGGGTCGAGGAAGGCGCGCGCCGGCTGCACCTCGTGGACCTCAACGGTGCCACTGTCGGCAAGCCGGTGAACCACGGCGTGATTCACGACATCGCGAAGGCCTTCCCAGACGTGCCGATCCAGGTCGGCGGCGGCATCCGCGACGAAGACACCATCCAGCGCTACCTCGATGCCGGCGTGCGCTACGTGATCATCGGGACCAAGGCCGTCAACGCGCCGCACTTCGTGCAGGACATGTGCCTCGAATTCCCCAGCCACGTGATGGTCGGCCTCGACGTCCGGGACGGCAAGGTCGCCATCGAGGGCTGGTCCAAGCTGTCGCGCCACGATGCCGTCGACCTCGCGAAGCAGTTCGAGGAGGACGGCGTCGAGGCCATCATTTTCACCGACATCAGCCGTGACGGCATGATGAGCGGCCTCAACCTCGATGCGACCGTCGCTTTCGCCCGCCAGCTGACCATCCCGGTCATCGCGTCCGGCGGGGTCACGAATCTCGACGACATCCGCGCGCTGTGCGCGGTGGAAAGCGAGGGCATCGCCGGCGCCGTCACCGGGCGGGCGATTTACGAGGGCAGCCTCGACCTCCGCGCCGCGCAGAAACTGGCCGACGAACTCAGCGCCCGCTGAGTCGGCGCGGCGACCCCGGTCACCGTTCGCCGCCGACATTCCATGGGTCTCGCGAAGCGCATCATTCCCTGTCTTGACGTCGATGCGGGCCGTGTCGTCAAGGGCGTGCGCTTCATCGACATCCGCGATGCCGGCGACCCCATCGAAATCGCGCGCCGCTACGACCAGCAGGGGGCCGACGAAATCACCTTCCTCGACATCACGGCGAGCAGCGACGAACGCGCGACCATGGTCCACGTCGTCGAATCCGTGGCCTCGGAAGTGTTCATCCCGCTGACCGTCGGCGGCGGCATCCGCACGCTCGCCGACGTGCGGCGCATGCTGGGCGCCGGCGCGGACAAGGTCGCAATCAACACCGCGGCCGTGTTCAACCCCGAATTCGTCGCCGAGGCGGCGACCAAGTACGGCTCGCAGTGCATCGTCGTCGCGATCGACGCGCGACGGGTCGAGGCCGCCGGCCGCTGGGAGGTGTTCACCCACGGCGGCCGCAAGGCCACCGGCATCGACGCCGTCGAATGGGCGGCGCGCATGGCGGCGCTGGGCGCAGGCGAGATCCTGCTGACCAGCATGGACCGTGACGGCACCCGCGACGGCTTCGACCTCGGCCTGACGCGCGCCGTAGCGGACGCGGTAGGCATCCCGGTCATCGCCTCCGGTGGCGTCGGCAAGCTCGACCACCTCGTCGACGGCGTCCTCAAGGGCCATGCCGACGCGGTGCTCGCGGCGAGCATCTTCCACTTCGCCGAGCACACCGTCGGCGAGGCCAAGCGCCACATGGCGCAGGCCGGCATCGAGGTTCGCCTGTGACCTGGCTCGACGAGGTGCACTGGGACGCGAACGGCCTTGTCGCCGCGGTCGCCCAGGACGCCGGCACCGGCCGCGTGCTGACCGTCGCGTGGATGAACCGCGACGCGCTCGCGGCGACCGCCGCCGAGGGTCGGGCCGTCTACTGGTCCCGTTCCCGCCGCAAGCTCTGGCGCAAGGGCGAGGAATCCGGGCATGTCCAGCGGGTCCGGGAAATCCGCCTCGACTGCGACGCCGACGCGGTCGTGCTGCTGGTCGAGCAGATTGGGGGCATCGCCTGCCACACCGGCCGGGTCAGCTGCTTCTACCGTCGCCTCGTGGACGGCACGTGGGAAACGCTGGACCCGGTGCTCAAAGACCCCAAAGATATCTACGGCGCCTGAGCGCCCGGTTCGCACACGCATGCAAACAGACGTCCTGACAGCGCTCGCGCGCATTCTCGAAGAGCGGAAGAGCGCGGATCCCGCGCAGTCCTACGTCGCCCGCCTCTACGCCGGCGGCATGGACCTGATTCGCAAGAAAGTCGGCGAGGAGGCCACGGAGGTCGTCATCGCCGCCGGGCATGACGACGACGGCGCGCTGGTCCGGGAGGTCGCCGACCTTTGGTTCCACACGCTGGTTGCGCTGGCGGCGCGTGGGCTCGATCATGAGGCTGTCCTCGCGGAACTTGCCCGGCGCTTCGGCGTCTCGGGCATAGAGGAAAAGGCCTCGCGCCCGGGACAGTAGACGGATTCCAATTCCTGCCGGAGGGCGGCCACGGCGCGCCCTCCATGGAGATGCAAGATGGGCATAGGTATCAAGGAACTCATCGTGATCCTCGTGATCGTGATGCTGGTGTTCGGGACCAAGAAGATTCGCGGCATCGGCTCCGACGTCGGCGGCTGGATCCGCGACTTCAAGAAAGCCCTGAAGGACGGCCAGGAGGAAGGCGCGGCGGACGTCGCCGACAGCAAGCGCGTCATCGACGGCGAAACCGTCGTCAGCGGCGACAAGAAGAACGCCTGACGGGTCCCGGCGCGTGTTCGACGTCGGATTCACCGAGCTGGTCCTGATCGGCCTCGTCGCGCTGCTGGTCGTCGGCCCGGAGCGCCTGCCCGAGCTCGTGCGCACCACGGGCCGCTGGATCGGTCGGGCGCAACGCCTGGCCCGCGAAATGCGCACCGAGCTCGAGCGCGACGTCGGCGCTCGCGAGATTGGCCAGCTGCAGCGCGATTTCAACAGCACGACCCTGAACCAGACCCTGAATCAGACCGTGAGCCCCGACAGCGCGTCCTCGGGCAGCCAGCCCAAGGGTCCGGACCAGGCCTGAGCGCAGCATGGCGAGCGGCAAGGGGACTTCCCCGAAAGACGACCTCGACCCGACCGAACAGAGCTTCGTCTCGCACCTCGTGGAGCTGCGCACGCGCCTGATGCGGGCGATCCTGTGCGTGCTGGCGGTGCTGCTGGTGCTGATGCCGGTCGCCAACCCGCTCTATTCGTGGCTGTCGCAGCCGATGATGGAGAAGATGGCGGCGGTCGGCGCGCAGATGATCGCGACCCAGGTCGCCTCCCCCTTCCTCGCGCCGTTCAAGCTGAGCTGCTTCCTCGCGGTGATGATCAGCGTGCCCTACATCTTCTACCAGCTGTGGGCCTTCGTCGCGCCGGGACTCTACCGCCACGAGAAGCGGCTGGCGTTCCCGCTGCTGGTCTCCGCAATCGGCCTGTTCTACCTCGGGGCGGCCTTCGCCTACTTCGTGGTGTTCCCGCTGATTTTCGGCTTCCTGACCGCCGCGGCCCCCGAGGGCGTGACGGTCATGACCGACATTTCGAACTACCTCGATTTCGTGATCGTGATGTTCTTCGCGTTCGGCCTCGCCTTCGAGGTGCCGGTGGCGACCTTCCTGGTCGTGCGCACCGGAATCGCGACGCGCCAGGATCTCGCGAAGAAGCGCCCCTACATCATCGTCGGCGCTTTCGTGCTGGCGGCGGTGCTGACGCCGCCGGACCCGGTCTCGCAGACCCTGATGGCACTGCCGATCTGCCTGCTGTTCGAGATCGGGATGCTGTTCTGCCGCCTCTTCATCACCGACGAGGACGAGGAGGAGGCCGCGGCGAGCGCCCTCGCGCCGACCGCCGGCTCCGCCGTCGACAAATCCTGAATGAGGCTCAGCGCCGGAGCAGCCAGAGCAGGAGGCTGAGGGCGAGGCTGACGACCAGACTGGTCGTCAGCGGAAAGTGGAAGCGGGACTGCCCCCTTTCGATCACGATGTCGCCGGGCAGGCGGCCCAGCCCCAGTTTCGAGAGCCACGGCCACGCGAGGCCCAGCGCCACCAGCGCAAGCCCGACCAGCAGCAGCCAGCGCCCCGCGCCCACGGGCTGCCGCCTCCGCCTCAGATCCGGCTGACGCCGTCCGGCCCGCCCACCAGCAGCAGGTCCGCCGACCGCCGCGCGAACAGCCCGTTCGTGACCACCCCCGTCAGTTGGTTGACCGTCGACTCCAGCGCCACCGGGTCGGCGATGTCGAGCCCGTGGACGTCCAGGATGACGTTGCCGTTGTCGGTGACGAAGCCTTCGCGCCAGACCGGGCGTCCACCGAGCGCCTCGAGCTCGCGCGCGACCAGCCGGCGGGCGAGCGGGATGACCTCCACCGGCAGCGGGAAACGGCCGAGGCGCTCGACGATTTTCGAATCGTCGATCACGCAGATGAACTGCCGGCTCGCCGCGGCGACGATTTTCTCGCGCGTCAGCGCGCCGCCGCCGCCCTTGACGAGGCAGCGCCCGCGGGTCGCCTCGTCGGCGCCGTCGACGTAGACCGGCAATTCGCCGGTGTCGTTGAGATCCAGCACCGGGATGCCGGCGGCGCGCAGGCGGGTGGCGCTCGCTTCAGAGCTCGCGACCGCGCCACGGATGCGCTCACGCCGGGCGGCGAGCGCGTCGATGAAGAAGTTGGCGGTGCTGCCCGTGCCGACGCCGACGATGCTGTCGTCGGGCACGAAGTCGAGCGCCGCTTCGGCCACCAGGCGTTTTTTCCGATCCTGATCCATTCCGCAGGTCCCCCGAGGCCATGTGGCGCCGCCGGCGCCGGAGCATCAATGTTATCGTATGGGGATGCTCGACCTCGACCAGTATCTGAAGATGATCCTGCGCGCGCCGGTGTACGACGTCGCGCGCGAAACACCGCTCGACCTGATGCCCGGCGTCACGCGTCGCCTGCACAACCAGGTGTGGCTCAAGCGCGAGGACATGCAGCCCGTGTTCTCGTACAAGATTCGTGGCGCGTACAACATGATCTCCGCGCTGACGGCGGAGGAGCGCGCGCGGGGCGTGGTCACCGCCTCCGCCGGCAACCACGCCCAGGGCGTAGCGCTCGCGGCCGGCCGGCTCGGCATCGACGCCCGCATCGTGATGCCGAAGACCACGCCGGAGATCAAGATCGCCGCCGTGCGGCGGCTCGGCGCCGAGATCGTGCTCTTCGGCAACACCTACGACGAAGCCGCCGAGCACGCCCACGAGCTCGCGACGTCGCGCGGCATGACCTTCGTGCCGCCCTACGATCATCCGCTGATCATCGCCGGCCAGGGCACGGTCGCGATGGAAATCCTGCGTCAGCACCCGCAGCCGCCGCACGCCATCTTCGTGCCGGTCGGTGGCGGCGGGCTCATCGCGGGCATCGCCGCGTACGTGAAGTCCCTGCTGCCGGCGGTGCGCATCATCGGCGTCGAGGCCGACGAGGCCGCCTGCATGACGCGCGCGCTCGAAGCCGGTGAGCGCATCAAGCTCGACCGGATCGGCATCTTCGCCGACGGCGCCGCGGTTCGGCAGGCGGGTGTCGAGAATTTCCGGATCGCCCGCGAGCACGTCGACGAGATGCTGACGGTGAGCATCGACGAGATCTGCGCGGCCGTGAAGGACATCTTCGAGGACACCCGCTCGATCGCCGAACCGGCGGGCGCGCTGGCGCTCGCGGGGCTCAAGCAGTACGTCGCACGCGAGGGCGTGCGCGGCGAGGAACTCGTCGCGATTCTTTCCGGCGCGAACGTCAATTTCGACCGCCTGCGCCACATCGCGGAACTCGCCGAGCTCGGCGAGAAGCGGGAAGTGCTGATCGGCGCCGTCATACCCGAGCGGCCGGGCAGTTTCCGTCGCTTCTGCCACGCGCTCGGGCCGCGTTCGATCACTGAATTCAACTACCGCTATGCGGACAGCGAGCGTGCGACCGTCTTCGCCGGCGTGCAGCTGCGTCCGACCGACGGCGACAAGTCGCAGCTGCTCGCGAGCCTCCACGAGAAGGGCTTCGATGCGGTCGACATTTCCGACAACGATCTCGCGAAGCTGCACGTGCGCTACATGGTCGGCGGCCACGGCGGCGGGCTGGGCGACGAGCGCCTGCTGCGAGTGGAGTTCCCCGAGCGCCCCGGCGCGTTGCTGCACTTCCTGAACCAGGTCGGCGACCGCTGGAACATCAGCCTGTTCCACTACCGCAACCACGGCGCCGCCTATGGCCGCGTGCTGATGGGCATCCAGGTGCCGGCCTCCCAGAACCTGCCGTTCCGCCAGTTCCTGGCCGATCTCCACATGGATTATGTCGAGGAAGAGCGCAATGCCGCCTACGACCTCTTCCTCAAGTGACGGCACGTCGGCTGGCGCGCTGCGAGAGGAGCTCGTGCGCACGATGCGCGGGCTCGAGGCCGACGGCCTCAACCGGGCCGCGGCCGGCAATGCGAGCGCTCGCTGCGGCGCGCATTTCCTGATCACGCCGACCGGCGTGTTGCCGGCGGATCTGAGCCCCGAGGCGATGGTGGAGATGACGCTGGACGGCACGCCGCTGGCCGCGCGCTGGCGGCCCTCCAGCGAGTGGCGCTTCCATGCCGGCATCTACGCCGCGCATCCCGACGCCGGCGCGGTCGTCCATGTGCATTCCCCGCATGCGACGGCGCTCGCCTGCTGTCGCCGCGAGATCCCGCCGTTTCACTACATGGTGGCGGTGGCGGGCGGTGCTACGATTCCGTGTGCTCCGTACGCGACCTTCGGCACCGAGGCCCTGTCGCAGGCGGTCGTCACGGCACTCGCCGGGCGGAAAGCCTGCCTGCTCGCGAACCACGGCCTGGTGGCCATCGGTCCGAGCCTCGCACGGGCCTGGCGGCTCGCGGTCGAGGTCGAGGAGCTTGCGCGGCAATACGTGCTCGCGCTGGCCGTGGGCGGGCCGGTGTTGTTGAACGACGCGGAAATCGCAGACGCAAGCAGGCAGTTCAAAGGCTATGGGCAACAAGACACCTAGGGGCGGACCGCTCGAGGAATTCACGTCGCGGCCCCGACCGCGCATCGCGATCGCCGTCGCGGAACTCGACGCGACGCGCGCCTTCTACGAGGACACCCTCGGCTGCCGCGTGCTCTCCGAGCGCGCCGACAGCCTGCTGTTCGACTTCTTCGGTTGCGAACTCGAAGCGCGCCGCGGCGCCGGCGGCACGGTGGCCGCCGCGCTGCTGCCCCGCTTCGGGCTCGTGATGGGCTGGGAAGACTGGCATCGCGCCGTCGACCACCTGAACTACATCGGTGTCCGCTACCTGGAGGCACCCCGCTTCGAGGCGCGCGGTGCGGCGGACGAGCGCGCGGAATTCTGCATCGCCGACCCGAGCGGCAACTGCCTCGGCTTTCTGGCCTACCGCCACCCGCAGGCAGCCGGGCAGTGATGAACAGAATGCGTCACCCCGCGCCATGAAAGATGTTCACCTGCCCGGGGCGGGAGCGGTGAGACCTGCCCGGTAGTCTGAGGCTTAGAAGAACAGCTCCCGGAGTTTCGCGCCGGGGTCCGGCTCGCGCATGAAGGCTTCGCCGACCAGGAAGGCGTTCACTTCCCGGCCGCGCAGGTAGGCCACCTGCTCACGCGTGTTGATGCCCGATTCGGTGACGACCAGGCGGTCCGCCGGCACGTCGCGCAGCAGCCCGATCGTGGTCTCGAGGTCGGTGACGAAGCGCCGGAGGTCGCGGTTGTTGATGCCGATCAGCGGCAGCCGCAGGCGCAGCGCGCGCTCGAGCTCCTCCCGGTTGTGGACCTCGAGCAGCACGTCGAGATCGACTTCGCGGGCGGCGTCGGCCAGGGCCTGCAGGCTCGCGTCGTCGAGGCCGCCGACGATCAGCAGCACGCAGTCGGCTCCCAGCACGCGCGACTCGTAGATCTGCCACGGGTCGCACATGAAATCCTTGCGGATGACGGGCAGTCCGCAGGCATCGCGCGCGGTGGCGAGATCCGCGTCGCGGCCATGGAAATAGCGCTCGTCGGTCAGCACCGACAGGCAGGCGGCGCCGTTTCGCGCGTAGCTCGCGGCAATCGCCGCCGGGTCGTAGTCCTCGCGGATCACCCCTTTCGAGGGTGAGGCCTTCTTGCACTCCGCGATGACGGCCGGATTGCCCCGTGCAATCTGTCGGCGCAGCGCCTGCTCGAAGCCGCGCGGGGGTGGGCAGGCGGCGGCCTGGCCGCGGATTTCATCGAGCGGCCGCTGCGCCTTGCGGGCCGCGACCTCGGTCCGCTTGTGCGCGAAGATCTCGGCGAGGATGTCCTTGCCGGGCGCGAGCGCGGCGGTCTCGTTGCTCATGGCGTGTCCGTTGCTATCGACTGGGTGTACTGGATGTGGCGTTCGAACGCCGCCTGCGCGGCGCCGCTCGCGATGAGTGCCTGCGCGCGGCGATAGCCCTCGCCGATGCTGTCGGTGAAGTCGCACAGGTACAGCGCGGCGCCCGCGTTCAGCGCGACGATGTCGCGCGCCGGGCCGGGTTCGTTCGCATAGACGCGGCGGATCATCGCGAGGCTTTCGGCCGCGTTGCCGACGCGCAGCGCCGACAGGGGGGCCGCCGCGATGCCGAGCGCCGCCGGATCGAATTCATATTCCCTGACCTGGCCGTTGCGCAGCTCGGCGACGGAGGTCGTCGCGCTGATGCTGAGCTCGTCGAGGCCGTCCGCCGCGTGCACGACCAGCGCGCGCCGCGTGCCGAGGCGGTGGAGCACTTCGGCGATCTTCGCGACCCACGCGCGGGAATAGAGCCCGATCACCTGCAAGGGCGCGGCGGCCGGGTTCGTCAGCGGGCCCAGCACGTTGAAGATCGTGCGGATGCCGAGTTCGCGGCGCGGGCCCGCGGCGTGGCGGGTCGCGCTGTGATGGGCCTGCGCGAACATGAAGCCGAAGCCGGTCTCGCGCACCGCCTGTGCAATCGCCGCCGGCGGCAGCGCGATGCGTGCGCCGGCGGCCTCGAGCAGATCGGCCGAGCCGCTCGAGCTCGACACCGATCGGTTGCCGTGTTTCGCGACGTGCCCGCCGGCCGCGGCGACGACGAACGCGGCCGCGGTCGAGATGTTGAAGGTGCCCAGCGAGTCGCCGCCCGTACCGCAGGTATCGATCAGCGGACTGCAGTCGCAGTCGACCTTCAGCGCAAGCTCGCGCATCACGGTCGCGGCGGCGGTGATTTCATCCACCGTCTCGCCCTTCATGCGCAGCGCGACGAGGAAGCCCGCGATCTGCGCCGGCGTGGTTTCGCCGGTCATGATCTGGCGCATCACCGCCAGCATTTCGTCGTAGGTGAGATCCCGGCCCTCGACCGCGTGGGAAATGGCGTCGCGAATCTGCATGGCGGGTCTCAGGCGCGCGCCGCGCGGCTCAGTTCGAAGAAGTTCCGGAGCAGTTCATGGCCGAAATCCGTCAGGATCGATTCCGGGTGGAACTGCACGCCATAGACCGGCAGTTCGCGGTGGCGCACGCCCATGATCTCGTCGAAGCTGCCGTCGGCCAGCGTGGTCCACGCGGTGACCTCGAGACAGGGCGGGCAACTCGCCGTCTCGATCACGAGCGAGTGGTAGCGGGTGGCCGTGAACGGGTTCGCGAGGCCGCGGAAGAGGTCGCTGCCGCGGTGATGGATTGCCGAGACCTTGCCGTGCATCACTTCGCGCGCATGCACGATGCGGCCGCCGAAGGCCTGGCCGATGCTCTGGTGACCGAGGCAGACGCCGAGCAGCGGGATTTCGCCGGCCAGTTCGCGCACCACGCTGAGCGACACGCCCGCCTCGTTCGGCGTGCACGGGCCCGGCGAGATGATGATGTGATCGGGCCGCCGGCGCCGGATGTCCGCGATCGTGATTTCGTCGTTGCGCACGACTTCCACCTGCTCGCCCAGCTCGCCGCAGTACTGCACGAGGTTGTAGGTGAAGGAGTCGTAGTTGTCGATCATCAGCAGCATGGAGCGCGCGTCCTACCTGTTAGCCGTAGCGCTCTCCCGGGTCCCTGCCGGAGCCCCAACGAATGAAGTGACGTTGCGCCGAGATACGCCTGAGTGAATGCGTATTCTCGCCCAGTTTCGCGATGCAGGGAAATGCGGCGGCCGCCGGACGGTGCCCCCGTGCCCCGCGTGGCGTTCGATGGCCGCGTCGCCGGACCGCCCGCCGCCCGCCGGCGACGCGGCGCGCCGCACGCGCGACCCGTGCGACAATCCGCGGCATGACACCATGGCGGCCTGCGTGAGCGATTCCCCGACCCCTGCCGGCGCGGGCCGACCACGCCTGCGCAGCTTCATCCCCGCGCTGGGGATTGCGCAGGTCATCGCCTGGGGCTCGCTCTATTACTCGATCGCGGTGCTGGGCGGCCCGATGGGTGAAAGTCTCGGCCTGTCGCGCCCCACCGTTTACGGCGGGTTCACGCTCGCGCTGCTGCTGTCCGGCGCGGTCGCGCCGGCGGTGGGACGGCTCATCGACCACCGCGGCGGCCGCGACGCGCTGAGCGCCGCCGCCGTCCTCGGCGGGCTCGCGTTCGGCGTGCTGGCGCTCGCGGAATCGAGCGTGACCTATTTCCTGGGCTGGGCGCTCGCCGGCCTCGCGATGGGCTGCGGCCTCTACGATGCGGCGATGGCGACACTCAACAGGATGGTGCCGGGGGCTGACTATCGCCGGGCCGTCACCGCGTTGACGCTGATCGGCGGTTTCGCGAGCACCGTGTTCTGGCCGCTCAGCCACTGGCTCGCCACCACCTGGGACTGGCGCACCGCCTGCGCGGTGTTCGCGTGCCTGCAGTTCGCGGTGTGCCTGCCCCTTTATCGCTGGGCGGTGCCGGCGCCCGCGGGCCACGCCGCCCCGCATGCGGCCCACGCCCGCCCGCGGATGCCGCCGCCCGGCCCGGGCTTCCTGTGGCTCGCGGCGGCGTTCGCGGGGGTGTCCTTCGCGTTCTCGGTGCTGTCGGCGCACCTGATCGAACTGCTCGGCGACGCGGGTATCGACGAGGCGGACGCGATTCTCGTCGGCGCGCTGTTCGGCCCGATGCAGGTCGCCGCCCGTATCGTCGAATTCAGCGTCGCGCCGCGGGTGCGCGCGGTCAGTGTCGGCAGCGTCGCCTTCGGGCTGATGGCCGTGGCGCTACTCCTGCTGTGCAATGTCGACGGGGAACGCGGGCGCGCTTTCCTGTTCGCGGCCTGTTACGGGGCGAGCAACGGCATCCTCACCATCGTGCGCGGCACGGTGCCGGCCGAGCTGTTCGGCCGCGAACACTACGGGGCGCTGCTCGGCAGGCTCGCGCTGCCCTCCTTCTTCGCCAAGGCGCTGGCGCCGTTCCTGTTCGCGGCGATGCTCGCCGCGGGGGTGACGCAGGCGCTTGCGACCTGGCTCCTGGCCGCGACCGGCGCCTGCGCGCTCGTCAGTTACCAGATGGCGCGCCGCGCGCGCTGAGCGGGATCAGTTCGCTTCGGACCGCGCCGCGCCACAGCGCGAGCACTTGTAGACCGTGATGAGCTTGCCGAGCTTGACGTCGAACTGCTTGCGCTGCCAGACGACCCACTTGTGGAAGCCCTCGCGGCACAGGGTCTTGTTGCGCGCCCGCTCGCCGGGCTTCCACTTCCGGAACTCGATGACGTCACCCATGTTGCCCCCGGCTCAGCGGGTCTCCTCCCACATGACATAGGCGTCCTTCGCGATTGCCGCGTCGATCATCGACAGCAGCGGCAGCGCGCGTGTCTTCAGCGAGACGTGAAAGCGCGTCGCGTCGGACTCGTCGTTCTCGTCCGCCTCGGCGGGTGGCGGGGGCGGGGGGGCCGACTCGATGCCGGCCAGCAGTTTCGCTTTCGCCGCGGGCAGATCCTCGGCGTTGACGGCGCTCGGGATCTTCCCGGACATGCCCATCAGTTCGAGCATGAGTTTACCGTCGGCGCCGAACATCGTGATGTCGTGAAAGGCGGGGCTATGGAATCTGATCAGCATTTGCAATCACCAGAGTGTGTGGCCGATGTCGAAATCGTTGAGCCCGCAGCGATCGACGCCGCGGACCAGCCAGATCGGACGCTCCGCGAACTCGACCGGCACGGTGGCGGAGGCCCGGCCCATGCCGAGGCTGCGGTCGTAGTGCGCGGTCGACGGCATGTAGCGTAACGCGAAACCCGCGCGGCGGTGTCGCGAGCGATTGGGCTGCGAGCCGTGGACCAGGTTCGCGTCGTGCAGCGACAGCTGCCCCGCCTCGAGCGTGATGTCGACCGCTGTCGACAGGTCGATGCGCGGGTCGTCGAGCACGTTGCTCAACACGAGATCCTCGCGGTCGCTGACCTGGTGGCTGAACTCGCCCATGCGGTGTGAGCCCGGGATCACCCGCATGCAGCCGTTCTCGCGCGTCACGTCGTCGAGGGCGATCCACACGGTCACCGTCGCGCGCGGCCGGATCGGCCAGTACTGACCGTCCTGGTGCCAGGGGACCTCGAGACCCGTGCCGGGCGGTTTGCAGAACACCGAGGACGCCCAGAGCACGATGTCCGGGCCGATCACGGCGGACACGAGGTCCAGCAGGTCGGGGTCGGTCGCGAAATCGAAGAACTCCCGCGCGATCTCGGTGCCGCCCGGGCCGTCCCAGGGAACGTGCGGCAGGGCGATGAAATCGGGGCGCTGGTCACCGCGGACCTCCAGCAGCCGCGCCAGCGCGTCCTGCATGCGGTTCAGCTGCGCCGTCGGCAGGCGCCACTGCGGCGTCAGCTGGCCGTCCCGCGCGTAGCGGGCGCGCTCGTCCGCCGTCAGACAGGCAGGCTCGCGGAACGCGGCGTAGCGGCTCACGGCGCCGCGCCCTCAATCCGCCGCAGGGTCCCGTCGTCCGTGAGTTCGAAACCCAGTGCCCGTACCTGTGCCTTCATCGCGTCCGGCCAGCCGACCTTGCCCGGATCGTGGCCGCCGACGATGGCGAGCAGCAGCGCGCTGCTGTCGCCGACATTGCGGAAGCCGCGCATCACGTGGACGGGCACCGAGATCGTGTCGTACTGCTCGAGAATCAGCTCCTGCTCGCCGCGCGGACCCCACACGATGGCCCAGCGACCGGACAGCGGCATGAACACTTCCTGGGTCAGGTGCGAGTGCAGGGCCGCGCCCTTGCCGGGTTCGGCGCGGATGATCGCGAGATGGAACTCCTGCGGGGCCAGCGGCGGGCGGATGTCCGGATCCTCGAGGACGCCCCCGCCGATGATGGTGTAGATGTCCCGTTCATGACCGGGCAGCCGGGTGTCGATGAACGCCTTGGCGGTGCTCGGTATCCGCTTGAAGCGGGCGACGTGGCGTTCCATGTCGGCCGCGCTGTAGTCGATGTCGGTGACAGGCGCGGTGCGGACCATGTGTTTCCTCCGGGAGTGCGCCGAGCGCGCCCGGAAAGTGTAGTCGAGTTCCGGGGCGCGCCTGCGCCCGCCGTCGCGGCGACGGGCTTGCCGCCTGCGGTCCTGTTCCCGTGCCTGGCCCCGGTCGCGTGCCGGGTGTCGCTCGGGCATTCGGCGCACCGCGAGGCGCGTCTGTCACCGTGCCTGTATCGCAATGCACCAAAGTGTTCTCAAAGTGCGACAGTTCTGTTGCAAAGCAATACAACTGTATACGTAAATTTCAGATAGCTCCCTGCGCTTAATCAGAAACATTGATCATAAACATGCACTTAGAAAATAATTTGTGCGCCACACGCAAAATTCAATTAGCATTTTGTATACATTCAAACAATCTGGGGAGCTCAAAACATGAAGAGTGCAATTCGCAATGCCCTTCTGCTGCTGACCGCCGCACAGCCGCTCGTGGCTGGCGCCGTGACGCCGGAAGAGCATCTGGCCTGGCTGAAGGACAACCAGGCCGCCAAGCCGCAGTTCATCGACGGCGACACGATCACCATCGACAAGGCCGACGTGATCCGGCCTTTCATTCCGCTCGAGTACCAGCCGGAAGTCATCTTCGAAGGCATGGACATGCGCATCAAGGATGCGGGTGACCTGTCCCCGCCGGACGTCTACAAGAAGGCCACCGCGCAGTTCCAGTCGCAGGTCAGCCTCGCCGCCGACGGCGCGATCGAGAACCACCAGGCCGGCCAGCCCTTCGACCCGTCCAAGTTCACGCCGGGCAGCGCCGAGGACGGCTCGCGCCTGATCTGGAACTTCGCCTACCGCTGGCAGAACGACGGCCTCCGCATCGACGAAATCCACTGGGTGTGGGTGCGCAAGGGCGGCGAGCACGGCGCGCACGAGGTCATGACGGACAAGTACAAGGATTACTACCAGGGCGGCGGCACTTTCGAGCGCGTCCTGACCGGTCCGTACCAGCGCGTGTACTTCAGCCGCCGCGCCGACCTGCCGGAATCCAACTACCGTGTGGACGACGCGTTCGCGAAGGGCACGGAATTCCGCGAATACACCGGTTTCACGTCGCCGTTCGACATCTCCGGCACGGCCTTCCTCATCCTGCGCTACGACGACCCGCGCAAGGCCGACGACTCCTGGGCCTACATCCCCAGCCTGCGTCGCGTGCGCCGCATCTCGGTGGAAGTGAAGTCCGACTCGCTGCTGGGCACGGACCACACGCTGGAGGATTTCTACTGCTTCGCCGGCCGTCCGCTCGAGCACAAGTGGGAATACGTCGGTCAGAAGGACATCCTGGCGGTCGCCCGTTCGCGGAATGCCGACACCGTGTTCTACGGCCCGAACGGCCTGATTCCGCTCGACGACTGGGCGCTGCGCACGACGGACGTCGTGAAGATGGTCCCGAACCGCGAGAGCCATCCATACAGCCAGAAGTTCCTGTACATCGACCGCCAGTCGGGCGAGTGCTACTACGCGAACGCGTTCGACAAGTCCGGCCAGCTCTGGAAGCTGTGGCAGCTGTCGAAGGTGTGGACGGAAGACCCGCAGTACCAGCAGGCCGACAAGTTCAAGCGTGACCCGACGGCCGTGGGTACGCGCATGAGCGCGTTCCAGTCGATCAACGTGATCGACGTGCAGAACAGCCGCGGCACGCTCGTGCCCTGCCGTGGCAACAGCTACCCGGATACCACGATCAAGGACGTGAAGAAGGTCCTCGACGTGAACTACCTGACCGAGGGTCGTTGATCCGAATCGCGGGGCGGCACGCATCGCCGCCCCGCCTCCGAAAGCTCCTCGTTCTCATCAGAGAATGAGTTCAGGCCGCCCCGTGCGGCCTGTCTTTTTTGTGGGGTCCCCACCCGCCAGCCTCCGGCAAAGCAACCCGCCAGGCGCTGTCCGTCCTTGATCCGGCTCAGCCCAACTGAAAACTAGCGTGCGCCGGAACCCGTGCCGCTGGCGGCCGCCCATGCGCGACGTTTAAAATTCCCTCACCAAATCAGACAGATTGAGGCCGCCCGTGAGCAACTTCGAGCAGCAGAAAGAGAAATTCCGTACGCAGAATGGATTCATCGCCGCGCTGGACCAGAGCGGCGGCAGTACGCCGAAGGCGCTTCGTCTCTACGGCATCGCCGAGAGCGCATGGTCCGGCGAAGAGGAAATGTACAAGCTGGTGCACGACATGCGCACCCGCATCATCACGAGCCCCGCCTTCAATGGCAACCGCATCCTCGCCGCGATCCTGTTCGAAAACACGATGGACCGCGACATCGAGGGACGCCCGACCGCCGAATACCTGTGGGACGTGAAGAAAGTGGTCCCAATCCTCAAGGTCGACAAGGGCCTTGCCGACGAGGCCAACGGCGTGCAGCTGATGAAGCCGATGCCGGACCTCGACAAGCTGCTCGCGCGGGCGAAGGCCAAGGGCATCTTCGGGACCAAGATGCGCTCGGTCATCAAGCAGGCGAACAAGGACGGCATCCAGGCCGTCGTCGACCAGCAGTTCGAGGTCGGCCGCCAGATCGTCGAGGCGGGGCTCGTGCCCATCATCGAACCCGAAGTCGACATCAAGTGCCCGGACAAGGCCGCCGCCGAGTCCATTCTCAAGGCCGCCCTCATGGCGGCGCTGGACAAGCTGCCGGCCGGCAAGCTCGTGATGTTGAAACTGACGCTGCCCGAGCAGGACGACCTCTACGCCGACTGCATCCGCCACCCGAACGTCCTCAAGGTCGTCGCGCTGTCCGGCGGTTACTCGCGCGAGGAGGCCAATTCGCGTCTCGCCCGCCAGCACGGCATGGTCGCAAGCTTCTCGCGCGCGCTGACCGAGGGTCTCTCGGCCCGCCAATCCGACGCCGAGTTCAACGCGATGCTCGACGCCGCGATCGAAGGCATCTACCAGGCCTCGATCACCTGAGGGCGCCACGCGGCCGGGGACGGGGCGCGAGACCCGGGGCCGGGCAACAGGCCCCCCGCCGCGTCCCCGCAGGCCGCAACCCGCGCCGAGGGAGACCGTGATGAACGCTGACATCTCCGCAATCGGGCAAGTACTCGCCGAGTACTGCCACCAGGTCGATGGCGGCACGCCGACCGCGGTCGCCGCCCTGTTCCATCCCCGGGCAGTCCTCGAGCCCCGCTTCGACGGCCCCTACACGGTCAGCGGACGCGACGACATCGAACGCTGGTACGCGCACTACGACGCCGTGTTCAAGGCGAAAATCCGGCATCTGCGGCACCACATCGCCAGCCCCTGGATAAGGATCGCGGGACAGGAAGCGCAGGTCAGCACTCATTTCAATGCAAGCTGGCTGGCCGCCGACTCCGGCGTAGCCACGTTCGCCCAGGGCACCTACACCGACATCCTCGTCCAGGCGGCGGGGCGCTGGCAGTTCATGCTGCGTCGGATCGAAATCGGTTTCCTGGCCGGCATGCCGCAGGCCGTGGAACAGTTCGGGTCGCTGGGCTGGCCAGCGGTGACGGCGGGTGGCACGTAGGCCGTCGAGGGAATGCCCGGGCGTCGCGATGACGCCCGGTCGGTGATGAACGCGCCGGACAGGGCGTCCGGCGCGTGACGGGCGCTCAGCCCCTGGCGCGGTCTTCCAGCGCCGCGACGGCGGGCAGGGTCTTGCCCTCGAGGTATTCCAGGAAGGCGCCGCCGGCGGTCGAGATGTAGGACACGCGGTCCGCGATGCCGAACTTCGCGATGGCCGCGAGCGTGTCGCCACCGCCCGCGATGGAGAACGCGGGCGACTCGGCGATAGCTGCCGCCAGTGCCTGGGTGCCGCCGGCGAAGGCGTCGAACTCGAACACCCCGAGTGGACCGTTCCAGACGATGGTGCCCGCGGACCGCAGGATTTCCGTGAAGCGGCGCGCCGTGTCCGGTCCGATGTCCATGATCATGTCGTCGGCCGCTATCGCCGACACCGCCTTGGTCGTCGCGGGCGTGGTCTCGCTGAATTCCTTGCCGCACACCACGTCGGAGAGCACCGGGACGTCCGCTCCGCGGCTTCGCGCCGCCTCCATGATGCGGCGCGCGGTGTCCAGCATGTCGGTTTCGCACAGCGATTTGCCGATTTCCGCGCCCGTCGCCTTCAGGAAGGTGTTGGCGATGCCGCCCCCGACGATCAGCTGGTCGACCTTGCCGAGCAGCGACTCCAGCACGTCGAGCTTGGTCGACACCTTCGAGCCGCCGACGATGGCGACCAGGGGCCGCTTCGGCGCCTGCAGCGCCTGTTTCAGCGCGTCGATTTCGGCCTTCATCAGCGGCCCGGCGCAGGCCACCGGCGCAAACCGGGCGACGCCGTGCGTGGATGCCTGGGCGCGATGGGCGGTCGCGAACGCATCGTTGACATAGACGTCGCAGAGCGCCGCCATGCGGCGCGCCAGCATCTCGTCATCCTTCTCTTCGCCGACGAGGAAACGCACGTTCTCGCACAGGACGATCTCGCCCGGCGCGCAATCCACGCCGTCGATCCAGTCCCGTGCGAGCCGCACCGGCTGGCCGCCCAC
>Ga0255182_1000651_pt1 | contig 21096 bp, 20 predicted proteins | sample Atl_UVDOM_RepA_8_FD_188420 | JGI IMG/M metagenome (GOLD analysis project Ga0255182, IMG submission 188420) | Freshwater microbial communities from Altamaha River, Georgia, United States - Atl_UVDOM_RepA_8d | ecosystem: Environmental > Aquatic > Freshwater > River | place: USA: Georgia...
CGCCAGACCGGCAAAACGGCTGTGGCCATCGACGCCATCATCAACCAGAAGGGTCAGAACATGACCTGCGTTTACGTCGCGATTGGCCAGAAGGCCTCGTCGATCAAGAACGTGGTGCGTGCCCTGGAGCAAGCCGGCGCGATGGAATACACCATCGTGGTGGCCGCTTCAGCGTCTGAATCCGCTGCCATGCAGTACGTGTCGGCCTACTCCGGCTGCACCATGGGCGAATACTTCCGTGACCGTGGCCAGGACGCCCTGATCGTGTATGACGATCTGTCCAAGCAGGCCGTGGCCTACCGCCAAGTGTCGCTGCTGCTGCGCCGCCCGCCGGGCCGCGAAGCCTACCCTGGCGACGTGTTCTACCTGCACAGCCGTCTGCTCGAGCGTGCAGCCCGCGTGAACGCCGACTACGTCGAAGCCTTCACCAAGGGTGAAGTCAAGGGCAAGACCGGTTCGCTGACGGCGTTGCCGATCATCGAAACGCAGGCCGGCGACGTGTCCGCCTTCGTGCCGACCAACGTGATCTCCATCACCGATGGCCAGATCTTCCTGGAAACCAGCCTGTTCAACGCCGGTATCCGCCCCGCCATCAACGCCGGTATCTCCGTCTCCCGCGTCGGTGGTGCCGCGCAGACCAAGCTGATCAAGGGCCTGTCCGGCGGTATCCGTACCGACCTGGCGCAGTACCGTGAACTGGCCGCCTTCGCGCAGTTCGCTTCCGACCTCGACGAAGCCACCCGCAAGCAGCTCGACCGCGGTGCCCGCGTGACCGAACTGCTCAAGCAGGCCCAGTACAGCCCGCTGTCCATCAGCCTGATGGGCGCGACCCTGTACGCCGTCAACAAGGGCTACATGGACGACGTCGAAGTCAAGAAGATCCTGGCTTTCGAATCCGGTCTGCACGCTTACCTCAAGGACAAGCACGCCGCCCTGCTCGACAAGCTCGAAGCCGCCAAGGCCATGGACAAGGACGCTGAAGCCGAACTGAACACTGCGATCGCAGCGTTCAAGAAGACATTCGCTTAATTCCCTGACTGACGAAGGAGCCCTTCATGGCAGCAGGCAAGGAAATACGCGGCAAGATCAAATCGGTGGAAAACACCAAGAAGATCACCAAGGCCATGGAAATGGTCGCCGCATCCAAAATGCGCAAGGCGCAGGACCGGATGCGTGCCGCCCGTCCCTACAGCGAAAAAGTCCGCAACATCGCCGGTCACCTCTCCAAGGCCAATCCGGAGTACGTGCACCCTTTCATGCAGTCCAACGACGCCCAAAAGGCGGGGGTCATCGTCGTCACGACCGACAAGGGTCTGTGCGGCGGCATGAACACCAACGTGCTGCGTGCGGTCACCAACAAGATCCGTGACCTGCAGGCGCAGGGCACCGGCATCGAGGCGGTGGCCATTGGCACCAAGGGCCTGGGCTTCCTCAACCGCGTGGGCGCCAAAGTCGTGTCGCATGTCACCCAGCTGGGCGACACGCCGCACCTCGAACGCCTGATCGGCCCCGTCAAGGTGCTGCTCGACGCCTACACCCGTGGCGAGATCAATGCGGTGTACCTCTCGTACACCAAGTTCATCAACACCATGAAGCAGGAGTCGGTGGTCGAGCAGCTGCTGCCGCTGTCGGCCGAGTCGCTGGAGCCCTCGGCCAGCTCGCATGCCTGGGACTACATCTACGAGCCCGATGCACAGACGGTCATCGACGACCTGCTGCTGCGCTACATCGAGGCGCTGGTGTACCAGGCCGTGGCCGAGAACATGGCTTCGGAGCAGTCCGCCCGCATGGTGGCCATGAAGGCCGCGACCGACAACGCCGGCAACGTGATTGCCGAACTCAAGCTGGTCTACAACAAGACGCGTCAGGCGGCGATCACGAAGGAACTCTCCGAGATCGTGGCCGGTGCCGCGGCGGTTTGACGTCGGCATTCACACTGAATCAATTACTGGAGCAAACACATGGCTCAAGCTAAAGGCAATATCGTTCAATGTATCGGCGCCGTGGTGGACGTCGAGTTCCCGCGTGACCAGATGCCCAAGGTCTACGACGCCCTCAAGATGGACGGCAGCGCGCTGACGCTGGAAGTTCAGCAGCAGCTGGGCGACGGCGTGGTGCGTACCATTGCCCTCGGTTCTTCCGACGGTCTGCGTCGCGGCATGACGGTGTACAACACCGACGCCCCCATCACCGTCCCCGTGGGCAAGGCCACTCTGGGCCGCATCATGGACGTGCTGGGCAACCCCATCGACGAGCGCGGCCCCGTGGACCAGGCCCTCACAGCCTCCATCCACCGCAAGGCCCCGGCCTACGACGAACTGTCACCCTCCACCGAGCTGCTGGAAACCGGCATCAAGGTGATCGACCTGGTCTGCCCCTTCGCCAAAGGCGGCAAGGTGGGCCTGTTCGGTGGCGCCGGTGTGGGCAAGACCGTGAACATGATGGAGCTCATCAACAACATCGCCAAGGCGCACTCGGGTCTGTCCGTGTTCGCCGGTGTGGGTGAGCGCACCCGTGAAGGCAACGACTTCTACCACGAGATGGCCGATTCTGGCGTCGTGAAGCTCGACAACCTGGCCGAATCCAAAGTGGCCATGGTGTACGGCCAGATGAACGAGCCCCCGGGCAACCGTCTGCGTGTGGCCCTGACCGGTCTGACGATTGCCGAATCCTTCCGTGACGAAGGCCGTGACGTGCTGTTCTTCGTGGACAACATCTACCGTTACACCCTGGCCGGTACCGAAGTGTCCGCCCTGCTGGGCCGCATGCCTTCTGCCGTGGGCTACCAGCCGACGCTGGCCGAAGAAATGGGCCGTCTGCAGGAACGTATTACCTCGACCAAGGTCGGCTCCATCACGTCCATCCAGGCCGTGTACGTGCCCGCCGACGACCTGACCGACCCGTCGCCTGCCACCACCTTCGCCCACCTGGACTCCACCGTGGTGCTCTCGCGTGACATCGCTGCCCTGGGTATCTACCCTGCCGTGGACCCGCTGGACTCCACCAGCCGCCAGCTCGACCCGCACGTGGTCGGCGAAGAGCACTACAGCACCGCCCGCGCCGTGCAGGGCACCCTGCAGCGCTACAAGGAACTGCGCGACATCATCGCGATTCTGGGCATGGACGAACTGGCGCCTGAAGACAAGCTGGTCGTGGCCCGCGCACGGAAGATGCAGCGTTTCCTGTCGCAGCCCTTCCACGTGGCCGAAGTGTTCACCGGCTCGCCCGGCAAGTACGTCCCGCTTTCCGAGACCATCCGCGGCTTCAAGATGATCGTCAACGGCGAGTGCGACCACCTGCCCGAGCAGGCCTTCTACATGGTCGGCACCATTGACGAAGCCTTCGAGAAGGCCAAGAAAGTCGCCTGATGACGCATGACTTTGCTGCTGCGCAGCTCAATGACGCGCTCCGCGCATGACCGGGTCATTCGTCATTGAGGGCGCGCAGCGCCAAAGTCATGGCGGCCTTGCCGCCGTCATCCTCAACACAAGGAAGCAACATGAACACCATCCACGTTGATGTGGTCAGTGCAGAAGAGTCCATCTGGTCGGGCAAAGCCCGCTTCGTGGCCCTGCCCGGTGAGTCTGGTGAACTGGGTATCTACCCGCGCCACACCCCGCTGATCACCCGCATCAAGGCGGGGTCTGTTCGCATCGAGACGGCTGACGGTGGCGAGGAATTCGTCTTCGTGGCCGGTGGCATTCTGGAAGTGCAGCCCGACTGCGTGACCGTGCTGTCCGATACCGCCATCCGCGGCAAGGACCTCGACGAAGAGAAAGCCAACGCCGCCAAGCAGGCCGCACAGGAAGCCGTCCGCAACGCCAAGAGCGAAGTGGACCTGGCCACCGCCCAGGCCGAACTGGCCGTGCTGGCCGCCCAGCTGTCTGCCCTGCGCAAATACCGCGGCAAGAAGTAAGGCAGCGGCCAGCGGGGTGACCTGCTCGCAACACCGGCCCCTGGCCAACACCCGCCCGCACCCGCCGGCGGGTTTTTTTATGGGCCGCCCCTGCGGGCGAAGGTCTTCGCGCGCGGGGGCGCGCTCCTAGAACCGGTGCTTTCCTCGCGCAAAGGTCTTTGCACGCGCGGGGGTGCGAACCTGAAGCTGCCGCGGACACCGCCAAGGGCTGAGGATTGTGCGCTTTTGCAGACCAATGAAAACTGGCGCCGCATCCCCAGCGCCTCAATCGATGCCTGCACTCCAGCGTTCGTTCCAGTGGTGTTCGAGTTGCCGGCGTTCGCGTTTGGTCGGGCGACCGTCGGCAATGCTCAGGGCCGGCTCACGGGCCAGTCGACGTTGGGTGGCGGCCTGTTCGCGTGCCGCAAGACTCTCGGGGGTTTCGGCGTATAGCTGACGGGCCACAGGCGCTGGTCCGCGTTGCAGCGACAGGCCCAGGACCTGTACCGTGGTGGTGACCGGTCCCTGCCGCACGCACACAAGGTCGCCGGCACGCACCTCGCGTGCGGGTTTGGCGGTGTGCCCGTTGACCTCGACCCGGCCCTTGCCGATCTCGTCGACCGCCAGGCCACGGGTCTTGTAAAACCGCGCGGCCCACAGCCATTTGTCAAGACGCTGGCTGTCCATCGCGCAAGGGGAGGAGAATGCAGAACATGCACAAATTATCCTCACAAGTCCAGGGCCAGCAGGATGGGGACCGCGATGTCCGTGAAAGCCGGAGGTCCCGCCCGGGCCTGATCAAGACCGTACGCAGGGTCTCGATCGGCGCACTGCTGCTCGGCTTGGCCGCCATCGGCCCTGTCCGGGCGCAAGCGCCGGCGCCAGGGTCCAGCACGCCGGGCCCTTTGCAGACGGTGCCCAGTGTGGATTGGGTGCGTTACATGGGCACCTGGCATGAGATTGCCAAATACCCGAACCGCTTCCAGCGTCACTGTGTGGGCGAAACCTCGGCCACTTACAGCCTGCAGCCTGATGGCACCGTGCAGGTGCGCAACCGATGCCGGCGCGAAGACGGTCGCATGGACGAGGCGCTGGGCGTGGCACGACGCGTGGGCGGCGAGCAGTCCGCCCGTGCGCAGGTGCGCTTTGCCCCGGACTGGTTGTCCTGGCTGCCCATGGTCTGGGGCCATTACTGGGTGGTGGCCCTGGATCCGCAGTACCAGTGGGTGGTGGTCAGCGAGCCCGGACGCGAATACCTCTGGGTCCTGGCCCGCACGCCGGCACTGGCACCCGACGTGCTGTCGCAGGTGGAGGGCCTGTTGCAGCAGCACGGTTTTGACCTCGCCCGTCTGGAGCGCAGCCAGTTCCGTCTGCCTTGAGGTGGCCCTGAGCCGCCGGTTGCGTCGCTGTCAGCGTGCCTGCCAGCGGTCAAAGGTGCAGGCGGCCAGCGCCTTGTCGCGAAGGGCCAGCCGTTCGGCTTCGGGCCTGTCCTGCAGCCTGGACACCGAAGCGCCCACACTGGAGAGGTAGCAGTTGCGCGAGGCGTCCGCATAGGCCTCGGGGTCGACCGGCGTCGGCCGCGGCGCGCAGCCGTGCTGGTCCATCTGGTGGAGCAGGTTCTGGATGTTGAGCAGGTGGTTGTGCACCAGGCTCACGCGGGCGGCCTGCTGGCTGGCGCTGCGGTCCTGGACTTCACCTTCCTGCTGCAGCAAGGCCGCTGCGACGATGTGCTGGTCGAGGCGGTTGTTGAGCGGGCTGCAGGCGGCCGGCTCTTCACGGCTGCAGGCACTCAGCCCCATCAGGCCGCACAAGCACAGTGCCCAGCGGGGAGCCGGTGATAAATTGCCAAAAATGCCGAAACTGATCATGCCGGCATTATGCGGGGCGGCCGCCCACACAAGGGGCGGATACCTGCGGCGGCTTGCAAAAGGCCGGACCCATGGCGCGTCAGCGCATCCGGGGCTCAGGACAGCGTGCCGCCGCTTTGCCGCAGATCCGCTCCGGCTTCAAGCGCCAGGCGGGCCGCTGTCTCGATGGCCTGCACCTGCAGCGCCAGCGGCAGGCTGGGCGGTGTGGCGCCTGGCCAGCGCGCTGCCTGCTCGGGCAACAGTGGCAGATGAATGAAACCGGCGGGGACAGTACGACCCTGCAGCGCGTGCAGCAGACCGTAAAACACATGGTTGCAGAGATAGGTCCCGGCGGTCTGTGACACCGAAGCGGGCAACCCTGCCGCCCGCAGGCCGGCCACGATGCGCTTGATCGGCAGGGTGCTGAAATACGCGGCCGGACCGTCGTTCACCACCGGCGTGTCGACCGGCTGGGCGCCGGCGTTGTCCGGGATGCGGGCATCGTTCACATTGATGGCCACCCGTTCGACCGAAATGTCGCTGCGGCCCTCGGCCTGGCCCAGGGCCAGCACCGCCACCGGCTGCAGGCTTTGCAGGTGCTGCTGGAGCACCTGCAGGGCCAGGTCGAAGACGCAGGGCAGTTGCAGCGCCTGCACCTTCACCGGCCTCTCCACAGCACCGAGGGTGCGGCCCTGCAGGGCGCTGGCGACGGCCCAGGACGGGTTGACGGTCTGCCCGCCAAAGGGTTCGAAGCCGGTGATCAGGAAAATGGGCGGGGTGCTGTGCATGGATGTACGGGCTGGCTTGGGGCAGGACTTGACTGCGTGATTGTGACCGGCGTGGAACACCGCACTAGACTTGCGCGAACGTGCTCGCCCCAGCAGGAACGCAGATGAAACCCAGCCAGTACCCGATGGAAGACAGCAACCGTTCGTCCAACCCCAGCCTGCACGAGGTGCTGGCCCTGCAGCGCCGGCAGTGGCTGCAGACGGCGGGGGCGCTGGGTGTGGTCAGCACGCTCGGCGGTTTGCTCGGGGCGGTGGCCGGCTGCGCCAGCCCCCCGGTCGGTGGGCGCAGCCGCATCGGTTTTGCGGCCGTGCCGCCCGGGCAGGGCGATGCGCTGGTGGTGCCGCCGGGCTATGTGGCGCAGGTGATCGCCCCCTGGGGCGATCCGGTCGGCCTGCCCGGGCGCATGCCGGCATTCCGGCCTGACGCCAGCAACAGCGCCGAGGACCAGGCCCTGCAGCTGGGCATGCACCACGACGGTCTGGCCTACTTTGCCATCGATGGCGCCTCGACCCATGGCGTGATCGCCCTCAACCACGAGTACACCGACGATGGCCTGCTGCACCCGGACGGCTTCGAGCCCATGACCCCCGAAAAAGTCCTCAAGTCGCAAAATGCCCATGGCCTGTCGGTCTACGAAGTGCGCTTTGACGGCCGGCAGTGGGCGATGGTACGGCCCTCGCGCCATGCGCGCCGCATCACCTTGGGCACGTCGTTTGCCCTGCGCGGCCCGGCCGCCGGTCACCGGCTCATGCGCACCGCCGCCGACCCCGAGGGCCGCACCGTGCTGGGCACGCTCAACAACTGCGCTGCCAGCGCCACCCCCTGGGGCACCTACCTCTCGGGCGAGGAGAACTTCATGTTCTATTTCGGTGGCGGTGCTGACATCGACCCCCATCACCGCCGCTGGGGCCTGCGCGAGCGCGGCTTTTTTGGCTGGGAGTCGCACGATGCGCGCTTCGATGCGGGCCGCACCCCCCACGAGCCCAACCGGTTTGGCTGGATCGTCGAGGTCGACCCGCTCGACCCCCACAGCACCCCGGTCAAGCGCACGGCGCTGGGCCGCGCCGCCCACGAAGGTGCCTGGGTGGCCCTCACGCGGGACCAGCGCGCCGTCGTCTATTCGGGCGAGGATGCGCGCTTTGAATACCTCTACAAATTCGTCAGCCGTGACCGCATGCAGCCCGGGGGCGCGCGTGCCAACCGCGAATTGCTTGACCACGGCACGCTGTACGTGGCCCGCTTTGATGCCGACGGCCGCGGCGTCTGGCTGCCGCTGGTGCATGGACAGGGGCCGCTCACGGCGGCCAACGGTTTTGCCGACCAGGGCGAGGTGCTGATCAAGACCCGCCAGGCCAGCGACCTGCTGGGCGCCACCAAAATGGACCGTCCCGAGTGGCTGGCCATCGACCAGACTTCGCGCTGGGTCTACTGCACCCTGACCAACAACAGCCGGCGCGGCGCAGCCGGCTACCCCGGTGTCGATGCCGCCAACCCCCGGGCCGACAATCGCATGGGCCACATCATCCGCTGGCAGGAAGACGGCGATCACGACGGCCGCACCTTCGTCTGGAACCATCTGCTGCTCGCGGGTGACCCGGCCAACGAACGGCCTGAGGCGCGCGGCAACCTGCGCGGCGACCTGTTCGCCTGCCCCGACGGCCTGGCCTTCGGCCCGGGCGGTCTGTTGTGGATCCAGACCGATGTGCATGCCAGCCAGATGCACCAGGGCGAATTCGCCCGCATCGGCAACAACCAGATGCTCGCCTGCGACCCGGCCACCGGCGAAATCCGCCGCTTCCTGACCGGCCCGGTCAACAGCGAAATCACCGGCATCAGTTTCACCCCCGACGGCCGGCACCTCTTCATCAGCGTGCAGCACCCGGGCGAAACCCCGTCCGACCGCAGCGACCCGGCCTGGCCCGACCGCTATTCCCGCTGGCCCGACCAGCGCCCCGGCGGCCGGCCGCGCTCGGCCAATGTGGTGATCTACCGCGAGGATGGGGGCGTGATCGGGCTTTGACGGGATGACGGGATGACGGGATGACGGGATGACGGGAGTATGCTTTGCAGCCTGTACACCCTCACCGGAGCCCCCTCATGAAGACCGTTTCCCCTTCCCGCCGTCGCGGCCTGCAGCTGATCAGCGCCGGCCTGCTGGCAATGGCCAGTCTGGGCGCCGTGCAGGCGCAAACGCAGAGCCCCGCCACTGTCCGCATCCTGGTCGGCTTCCCGCCCGGCGGCGGCACCGATGCGATCGCCCGATTGCTGGCCGACAAGCTCAAGGACCCGCTGGGCACCACCGTGGTGGTCGAGAACAAGGCCGGTGCCGGCGGCCAGATCGCGGCGCAGGCCCTCAAGGCGGCGCCGGCCGATGGCAGCGTGCTCTTCCTCTCGCACGACCACAGCATCTCCATCCTGCCGCAGGTGGTCAAGAACCCGGGCTTCAACCCCGCGCAGGACTTCACGGCGGTCGCCGGCTTTGCCACCTTCGTCAACGGTCTGGCCCTCTCGGCCGGCACGCCGGCCAAATCCTTCAACGACTACATCGCCTGGGTCAAGGCCAAGGGCAAGGACACCGTGGGCGTGCCCGCGCCGGCCTCGGTGCCCGAGTTTCTGGTCAAGGTGATCGGCGAGAAATACAAGCTCGACCTGCAGGCCGCACCGTACCGCGGCAGTGCGCCGATGATGGCCGACATGCTGGGCAACCAGATCGCCGCCGGCACCGGCTCGGTGCCTGACTTCATTGAACACCACAAGGCCGGCAAGCTGCGCATGGTGGCCGTGATCGGCCCGCGCCGCCAGGCCTTGCTGCCGGACGTGCCGACCTTCACCGAACTCGGCCTGGCCGGCTTTGAAGACCTGCCCTATTACGGCATCTGGGCGCCGCAGGGCACACCCAAGGCGGTGGTCGACCGTTATGCCGACGCCGTGAACAAGGTGGTGGCCCTGCCCGAAGTCAGGGAACGCCTCACCGCACTGGGCCTGACCGTGGGCTACATGAGCCCGCAACAGCTCGACACCCGCGAAAAAGCCTACACCGCCAGCTGGGCGCGCATCATCAAGGCCAGCGGCTTCGTGGCGCAGTAAGGCCGGCGGGGTGCGCATGCTGCAATCCTTTGTGCCCATGGTCGAGCTCAGCCGCAACGGCACGCCCGAGTGCCTGCACCTGGGCGCGCTGGCGGTGACCGACACCGACGGCCGGGTGCTTGCCCACGCGGGCGATCCGCACTGGCTGTGCTTTACCCGCAGCACCCTCAAGCCGATGCAGGCCCTGCCGCTGGTGCACAGCGGCGGCATGCAGACGCTCGGGCTCACCAGCGGCGAGCTGGCCCTGATGTGCGCCAGCCACAACGGCGAGGACATGCATGTGGCCCAGGTCGACAGCCTGCTGCGCAAGGCCGGTGCCAGCCACCGCCAGCTGCGCTGCGGCTGCCATGTGCCCTATCGCTTTGCCACGCCCGAGCAGCCCATGCCGCCCGGCTTTGCCTACGACGAGCGGCACCACAACTGCAGCGGCAAGCACAGCGGGTTTCTGGCCTGGTGCCGCCTGCACGGCGCGCCGATGGACACCTACACCGACGCGGGCCATCCGCTGCAGGTGGCGATCCGCCGCAGCCTGGCCGAAGTGGCCGGCCTTGAAGAGGCGCAACTGGTCGCCGGCGTGGACGGCTGCTCGGCGCCCAACTACGCGCTGCCGCTCTCGGCCCTGGCGCGCTGCTTTGCCCGCCTGGCCCGCCCGCAAGCCGACGCGCGCTACGGCGAAAGCCTGCAGGCGCTCGGGCAAGCCATGTCGGACCACCCCGAACTGGTCTCGGGCACCGGCCGCAACGATGCCGACTTCATGCGCATCGGCCGCGGCGACTGGATCACCAAGATCGGCGCCGATGGTGTGCAGGTGGTGGCCAGCCGCTCCCGCGGCCAGGCGCTGGCGCTCAAGATCATGGACGGTAACAAGCCCGCGCTGCACGCGGCCACGGTGCAGGCGCTGGACCTGCTGGGCTGGCTCGACGACACCCAGCGCGCGGCCCTGGCGCCCTGGCGTGCGGACATACTGCTCAATGTGGCGGGTCTGCCGGTGGGCGAGCGGCGTACGGTCTTCAGCATCACCTGCCCCTGAGGTGCAGGCCGCACCCACGGGGCTTGAAGCGGCTCAAGCACCCCCGGCAGCAAAAAACTTGACCTCCATCAACTCGCAACCCCCAAAATGAGGCGTATGGTTCACACCATTCACAAATCAGAGGGGGATGACATGGACCACACCGTGGACAACGGCGCAGGCCGGTACACAGCCCGATGGGTGGGCGTCTGGCTGGGCGGGCTTCTGCTGGCGAGCCCTTGTGCCGCGCAGATCACCTCATCCGCCCCGGCCACGGAAGCCACCACGGACTGCCAGGTGCTGGTGCCGTCTTCGCCGCTGGAGTACCGGCAGTTTGACAAGATCGAAATCACCGGCTCCTCCATCATCGCGGCCGAGTCGCGGGGCGCCCAGCCGATCGACGTGATCTGCCGCCGGCGCATCGACGCCAGCGGGGCTTCGAGCCTGTCACAGCTGCTGCATGAATGGCCGGGCCTGCTCTACCGGCCCGAGAGCCACACGGTGCAGGGGCTGGGTGGCGCCGGGCCGCTGCCGGCGTCCATCCATGGCCGCGCCGAGGGCACGCTGGTGCTGCTCAACGGCCGCCGGCTGCCGGCCTTTGGCCTGCAGGGCCTGAGCGATCAGCGCGCGGTGGTCGATCTGGACCTGTTGCCCCTGTCCGCAGTGGACCATGTGCATGTGATGAGCGACGGCGCCTCGGCCCGCTACGGAGCCGACGCCACGGCGGGCGTGGTCAACATCGTCACCCGGCCAGTGACGAATGGCGCCAGCGTGCGGGTGCAAAGCCGCTCGCAGGGCGGTGCGCTGGCCAACCTGTCCTGGGGCAGTGGCCGTACACGGCTCGACGGCCTGCGCTGGCAGGCCCACCTCGAAGCCCAAGCGCAGGACGGCCTGACCGTGGGGCAACGCCCGGCGGCGCGCATGCCCGGGCGCGAGCCACCGCCCGCCGGCGTATCGCTGCAACCGGCGCAGCGGCGGCACCAGGCCTATCTGGAGGGCCAATGGGCGTTTTCAGCGGACTGGGACGCCTTTGCCCAATTGCTGCACGGCCACACCCACCTGCGCAGCCAGACCGATCTGCTGTTCATGCCGGTCATGCCGGTGGTCGCATGGCCTGGCGGGCCGCGCGTGGACAGCGCGCCTGAGACCGGTCTGGCGCTGGCCACGCACACCCAGACCCGTGCCTACCAGCAGCTCACCGGCGGCCTGCGCGGGCGCTGGGCGCAATGGGAGCTGACCGGCTCGGTCTCGGGGGGCCAGCATGCGGTGCAGCGTTGGCAATCGCTGCCGGCGCCGGCAACGATGCCGGAGGGCGAGATCGACGAGGGCGTGAGCCGTCTGCAGACACTGGACCTGCTGGGCTCCCGTACCCTGGGCGAATGGCAGGGGCAGCCCGTGGAACTCGGTCTGGGGCTCAACTGGCGCGAAGAGGGCCTGCGCTACCGCCCCCGCCTGGGCGGATTGCAGGACTTTGAGGTCCGGCGACAGATCCGGGCTGCGCACGGCGAACTGCGCCTGCCGGTAAGTGAGCGCCAACAGCTCACGCTGGCCCTGCGGCAGGACCATTACAGCGACATGGGCGCGGTGCGCACCGGCAAGCTCGCCTGGCGCTGGCAGGCCCTGCCCACGCTGATGACGCGCGCCTCGGTCGGCCAGGGTTTCCGGGCGCCGGCGCTCGGCCAGCGCAGCGCGCTGCAGGCGCCCGGACTGGATGTGCAAGATCCCCTGGCGGGCCAGCGTGTGGCGGTGCTGCTGCGCGGCAACCCGGACCTCACGCCCGAGCGCACCCGCGACCTGTCGCTGGGCCTGCGCCTGGAGCCGGCCCGCAGCTGGACGGTCGGCGCCGACATCTGGCAGGTGCGCGCCCGCCAGACCTTTGGCCTGCCGCCGGCCCTCTGGGTGCTGCAGGACCCGCAAGCGCGTGCGCAGTCGCTGCAGACCGATGCCCTCGGCCAGCCGCAGCTGGTGCTGATGCAGCAGTCGCTCGGCCGCGCGCATACGGCCGGCATCGACTACGAACTGCAATGGCGACAGCCTACCCCCCTGGGCCTGCTGCGCCTGGAGTTCAAGGGCACGTCCTATCTGCGCTCACGGCGTGAAGACCTGCAGGCCGGTACGCTGGTGTCCGACCTGGGCGTCCGCAGCCCGGTCTCGGGCACGGTCATGCCCCGCCACCAGCTGATGCTCGGCGGCCAGCTCGACCGCGATGGCTGGCATGGCAGTGTGCGGCTGTATTACCGCCATGGACACGAGGATCCGGCCACCATGGCCGGCCTTGCATCGGTGAAAGTGCCGGCCCACTGGACGCTGGACGTGGTGCAGCACTGGGACCTCAGCCGCGCCTGGCAGCTGAGCCTGTCGGTGCACAACCTCCTGGACCGCGTCGCCTGGGTCCCGCTGGACAGCACCGGGCGACTCATCCCGCAACACCCCCAGGACACCCACGCCCTGGGCCGCCAGGTGCGGCTGCAGGCCCATTACCGGTTCTGATCGCGCGGGCGGCGGCACCGGCTCAGCGCAGGCGCTTGATCAGGCTGGAGGTGTCCCAGCGGCCGCCGTCCATTTTTTGAACATCGGCATAGAACTGGTCGACCAGCGCGGTCACCGGCAGGCGGGCGCCGTTGCGCTTGGCTTCGTCGAGCACCAGGCCCAGGTCCTTGCGCATCCAGTCCACCGCAAAGCCGAAGTTGAACTGGTCGTCCACCATGGTCTTGCCCCGGTTGTCGAGCTGCCAGCTCTGCGCGGCGCCCTTGCCGATCACGTCCAGCACCAGCTTCATGTCCAGCCCGGCGTGCTGACCGAAGGCGATCGCCTCGGACAGGCCCTGCACCAGGCCGGCGATGCAGATCTGGTTGACCATTTTGGCGAGCTGGCCGGCGCCCGATTCACCGATCAGCGTGAAGGCGCGCGAAAACGCCATCGCCACCGGCTTGACGCGCTCGAAGGTGGCCGCATCGCCGCCGCACATCACCGTGAGCATGCCGTTGACGGCGCCGGCCTGACCGCCCGAGACGGGCGCGTCGATGAACTGCAGGCCACGCTTTTGTGCCTCGCTGCTGAGCTCGCGCGCCACACTGGCCGACGCCGTGGTGTGGTCCACAAACACCGCGCCGGGCTTCATGCCGGCAAAGGCACCGTCCGGACCCAGCACCACGCTGCGCAGGTCGTCGTCGTTGCCCACGCAGGCGAACACGATGTCGGCGCCGGCGGCGGCCTCGCGCGGCGTGGGGGCCGTGGCCTGACCCGGGCACTGGGCCAGCCAGTCCTGCGCCTTGGCGGCGGTGCGGTTGTAGACCGTCACGCGGTGCCCGGCCCGCGCCAGGTGCGCGGCCATGGGGTAGCCCATCACGCCCAGGCCAATGAAGGCGACCGGGTGGCTGGCCACGGGTTCGTAATCACGGGTGCCGATCTGGCTCATGCAAAGTCTCCTGAAAGTGGGGCAAAACTGGCAATGTAGCAGCGCGCCTACAGGCTTGCAGCGCTGCGGGCCTGCGCCGGCGTGATCAGGCCTTGCTGCACCCGCAGGGCCAGGCCCTGGGCGAGGGTTTGCATGCCGGCTTCGGCACCGGTCTGCAGGGTGCTGGCCAGCTGGGCGCCGCGGCCTTCGCGGATCAGGTTGCGCACGGCCGGGGTGCTCACCAGCACCTCGTGGGCGGCGACGCGGCCAGGCCCGCTGGCCCGGGGCAGCAGCACCTGGGTGACGATGGCCGTCAGGCTGTCGGCCAGCTGGGTGCGCACCAGGGCTTTTTCCTCGCCGGGAAACACGTCGACGATGCGCTCGACCGCCCGCACGGCGCTGCTCGCATGCAGTGAGGCCAGCACGAGGTGCCCGGTTTCGGCCGCCGTGAGCGCCAGGCGAATGGTGTCGAGGTCGCGCAGTTCGCCGATCAGGATCACGTCCGGGTCTTCGCGCAGTGCCGCGCGCAGGGCGCTGGCAAAGCCGGGGCTGTCGCGGCCGATCTCGCGCTGCTGTACCAGGCCCGGGCCGTCGCCGTGCACAAATTCCACCGGGTCTTCGAGCGTGATCACATGCGGGGCCTGCTGCTGGCGCAGGTGGGCCAGCAAGGCCGCCAGCAGCGTGGATTTGCCCGAGCCCGTGGCCCCGCCCACCAGCACCAGGCCGTGCGGACGCTCGCACAGCCGCGCCAGCACCGGCGGGGCGTGCAGGGCCTGCAGGTCCGGAATCTGCAGCGGGATCAGCCGCACCGCCGCGGCCAGGCCGGCGCGGTGGCGAAACAGGTTGAGGCGAAAGCGGCCCAGGTCAGCACCCTCTGCGCCGGGCGAGGCCGGAGCGGGCACGTTGTCGGCAGGTGGCCAGGTCGCATCCACTTCATGCCCGGCCTGCAGCCGCTGCCAGTCGGCTTCGTTTACCCAGGGGCGCAGCCAGCGCGTCAGGTCATCGGCGGTGGCCACGGGCAAAGGGTCGGGAAAGGGCTGCAGCCGTCCGTCAATGCGCAGCAGCGGGGGCTGCCCGCATGAGAGGTGCAGGTCGGAAGCGCCGAGCGCGCGCGCCTGCCGCAGCAGTTCCAGGCTGTCCATGTGTTCTCTCCCTGTGCCAACCTCGCGCGGTGGGGCACCGGTGCGGGCGGCATTTGTTAATCTCGGTCCATCATGAGCGTGATTGCCCAACAGATCAAAACCGTACAAACCCGCATCCAGGCGGCCTGCGCAGCGGCGGGCCGCGACCCGTCGGGCGTGCGCCTGCTGGCCGTCTCCAAGACTTTCGGCCCGCAGGCGGTGCGCGAGGCGCACGCAGCGGGCCAGACCGCCTTTGGCGAGAACTACATCCAGGAAGCCGTCGACAAGATCACCGCGCTGCGCGAGCTGCCGCTGGAGTGGCACTGCATCGGCCCGATCCAGAGCAACAAGACGCGCCTGGTGGCCGCGCATTTCGACTGGGTGCACAGCGTCGACCGGCTCAAGATTGCGCAGCGCCTGTCCGAGCAGCGGCCGGCGCATCTGCCGCCGCTGCAGGTGTGCCTGCAGGTCAACACCGATGGCGGCCCGACCAAGGCGGGGGTGACGCCGTCAGACGCGCTGGCGCTGGCGCAGGCCGTGGCGCAGCTGCCGCGCCTGCAGCTGCGCGGGCTCATGACCATTCCGGACCCGGTCGAAGGCCATGCCGCCCAGGTGGCCCTGCACCGCCGCGCCACCACGCTGTTCGGGCAGCTGGGCGCTGCGCTGGCCCTGCCGCACTGGGACACCCTCTCGATGGGCATGACCGGCGATCTCGATGCGGCCATCGAGGCGGGCAGCACGATGGTGCGGGTCGGTACTGCGATTTTTGGCGGACGCCCGGCGACGCGTGCCCTGAGATGACGGTGAGGGCGCGCGCCTGGCCATGCCGGCGGGGGCGCGCGCCCCGGGCGCTCAGGGCTTGCGCGGTGCAGGCTGGCTGAGGCGGCGCAGTTCGTCTTCGGAGATTTCCTCGAACACCCGCACCACCTTGGTCACGCCGCGGATGTTGCGGGCGATGTCGGTGGCGCGCTGGGCTTCGCGGGGGGTGACGCGGCCCATGAGGTAGACGATGCCGCGTTCGGTGACCACCTTGACGCTGTTGGCCTGCAGGTCCTTGGCGTCGATGAAGGCCGCCTTGACCTGGCCGGTCAGCACGGCGTCGCGTGAGCGCTGGGTCAGGGTGCTCGGGGGCATGACGGCCAGGTCGTTGACGACCAGACGTACGTTTTCCTGGCTGCGCGCCAGACGTTCGGCCTGTTCCTTGTCGGCAGCGGTCCGGGCCTCGCCGGTCAGCAGCACCTGCCGGTTGTAGCTGGTGGCGTTAAGGTGTACCCGCTCACCCAGACCCTGGCGCACGGCCGCTGCCACCTTGAGCTCGATGCCCTCGTCTTCGACCTGGGTGCCGGCCGTGCGGCGGTCGGTGGCCATGACGCCGGTGACCACGGCGCCGCCCACCACCAGCGGGGCGCAACCCGAGAGGGCGCCCGTGAGGGCCAGCGCTGCCAGCACGGCAGCGGGGGTGCGTTTGAGCATTGTCTTCATCAGGCTTCCTGTTCTCCCAGCAACTGGGTGTCAATGGCGTCGCACAGGCAGTGCAGCACCAGGTGGTGGACTTCGCGCACACGCGCCACGCGCTCGTGTGCCACGGCGATATGCACATCGGTTTCGCGCAGGGCATGAACCCATTCGGTGCTGGCGGCGCCGGTCAAGGCCAGCACGGCCATGTCGCGCTCGTGCGCATGGGTCACGGCTGCCAGCAGCGCTTCGTCAGGGGCGGTGCTGGCCAGTACAAACAGCACATCACCCGCCTGGCCCAGGGCCTGCAGGGTTTGCAGGGGTGCCAGGGCACCGCCCAGCGCCAGTGCCGGCAGGCCCGGACGCGCGCGCTCGAAGCCGCCAAGCAGCAAGGCGGCGAGGTATTGCGCCTGCAGTGCATCGTGGCCATGACCGAGCGTCAGCACCTTGCCGCCGCCGGTGACGCTGGCCAGCAGGGCCTGCACAGCGGCACCGACCGGCTTGGCCAGACCTTCTGCCAGCTGGTAGTGCAGGTCGGCGCTGTCAATGAAGTGCTGTTGAATTCGCAGGTCAAGCATGGCCCGCGATGATAACTGTGCTGACACCCGTGCTCCCCCTGCAGCGCACGCTTGTGCCAGCGTTCGAGGGGATTTGCGGCCGCAGCAGCAGGCATGGGCTGCATGGGCCTGGCGCAACAGTCTGGGCGCAACAGTCTGTGCACAAAAGATCGGCACGATGTTGCGCTTGATGGCGGCTGATCCCGTCAGGGTTGTGCGGGCTGCTGCAGCTGCAGGGCCTCGCTGTAGAGGGCATTGCGGGGCTGGCCGGTGATCTCGGCGGTCAGCCGCACGGCGGTCTTGAGGGGCAGTTCGGCCAGCAGCAGCTGCAGTATTTTTTGTGCCTGGGTCGTGGCGGCCTGGCCGGGGGTGGCGGCTTCAGGGGCGTGCAGGACCAGGGCAAATTCGCCCCGCAAGCGGTCGGGCGATGCCGCCAGCCAGGCCGGCAGGTCCTGCGCGGGCAGGGTGCAGATCTCTTCAAATTGCTTGGTCAGTTCGCGCCCCACGCTGACGCGCCGCTGGCCCTGCGTGGCCAGGGCCTGGGCGAGGGCTTCGATGCGGTGCGGCGATTCGAGCAGGACCACGGCGCGGGGCTCGGCCAGCAACTGCTGCAGCACCTGTTCGCGCTCACGCCCCTTGTGCGGCAGAAAGCCGGCAAAGACAAAGCCGTTGTCCTGGCGCAGGCCGCTGGCGCTCAGCAGCGTGGTCACGCTGCTGGCGCCGGGCAGGGGCACCACGCGCCGGCCGGCCGCCTGCACCGCAGCCACCAGGCGCGCACCGGGGTCGCTGATGGCGGGCGTGCCGGCGTCGCTCACGCAGGCCACCCGCTGGTCTTGCGCCAGCGCCTGCACCACCGTCTGTGCGGCTTCGGCCTCGTTGTGCTGGTGCAGGGCCAGCAGCTGCTGGCCGGGGCGCTCGATGCCATAGGCGCGCAGCAACTGCCGGGTGTGGCGCGTGTCCTCACAGGCGATCAGGTCCACGCGCTGGAGCACATGCAGCGCCCGCAGGCCGATGTCGGCCAGGTTGCCAATCGGGGTGGCCACCACGTACAGTGCCCCGGTGGGGTAATGCTGGGCGCCGGCCGCTTCGTGGGCCGCTTGCAGCGCCAGCGCATAAGACGCCGACAGGGAGGCAGAAGATGAAGACACAGCCACTCCGCAGTGAGGGGAAAACGCCGGCGAGCCGCCGGCCGGTGACCAAGGCCCGGGGCGATGCTGCCGAAGACGAGGCGCTGGCCTGGCTGCAAGAGCGGGGCCTGCGTCTGTTGCAGCGCAATTATCGGACGCCCGGGCGCGGCGGCGGCGAGATCGACCTGGTCATGCAGGCGCCCGATGGCACGGTGGTCTTTGTCGAAGTGCGCCAGCGCAGCCGTGGCGACTTTGGCGGTGCGGCTGCCAGCATTGGCGCACTCAAGCGCCAGCGCATCGTGCGCGCCGCGCAGCATTACCTGCTGCGCTGGCGCACCCTGCCGCCCACGCGTTTTGATGTGGTGGCTTTCGAGCCCGAGGGGCCAGTCTGGCTGCAGGCGGCTTTCACTGCCGATTGAACCTGAAAACGGCCGTTGGACGCGCCCGAGCGTGCTGCCCTGGGGCGCTCTGGCACTGGGCCGCTCTGCCAGCGAGCTCATCGCACAGGCGTTTCGCTGCGCGTGCAGGGGATCTCGGCCCAGGCGGTGGTGTAGTTGGGCGACTTGTGCGCCTGTCGCATCTGCCAGTCCGGGTAGGCGCCTTGCGTCGAGACCTTGACGGTGCCGCGGCCAAAGCGCTGGTTGAGCGTGTCGAGGGCCTGCATCAGACGGGCATTGCCGGCTGGGCGTGGCGTCAGCAGATCGCCCTGTTGCTGGGTGACCGGGCTGATCTCGCTGAGCACGATGCCCGCCTTCCTGTACTGGTAGCCCGGTTTGAACAGGCGTGTGCACAGCTGGCTGGCCCACAGATTGATGGCCAGGCTGTCGTCGGTCGGGTGCGGCAGCGGCACGGCCAGGCTGGGCATGTACTGCGGCAGGTCCTGGCGGAAGCGGTCGGTTTGCAGAAACACCTGGAGCACCGCGGCCTGGCTGTGTTGTGCCCGCAGCTTGGCGCAGGCATTGGCGACGAAAGTCGACAGGGCGTCCTGCAGGACCGGCAATGCCGTGACGTGCTGGCCGAATGAACGGCTGGCGATGATCTGCTGGCGCGCGGGCGTGATCTCCTGCAGCGAGAGGCAGGGCAGCGCCTGCAGTTCGCGCTGGACCTTCTCCATCACCACGCCGAATTCGGCGCGCAGGGTGGGAGCATGCGCCGCTTTGAGGTCCTGCACGGTCCGGATGTGGTGGGCCTGCAGCCGTGCGGCCCGTTGGCGACCGACGCCCCAGACCTCCTCGACCGGGATGCGCTGCAGCAGGCGGGTTTTCTGGTCCTCGCTGAGCGCGTTGAAATTGAACACGCCCTGCGAGCGCGGATGCTTCTTGGCCACATGGTTGGCCAGCTTGGCCAGGGTCTTGGTCGGCCCGATGCCCACGCACACCGGAATTCCGGTCCACTGGCCCACGCGCTCGCGCAGGGCATGGCTGAGTTCGTGCAGCCTGGGGACGCCGCTCAGGTCGACAAAGCACTCGTCGATCGAATACACCTCCTGCCGCGGTGAAAAGTCGCCCAGGATGCGCATCACCCGGTTGGACATGTCGGCATACAGCGCGTAATTGCTGCTCATCGCCACAATGCCGTGCGTCTGGGCCAGAGCCTTGCATTCAAACCAGGGCTGGCCCATGCGGATGCCCAGCGCCTTGGCCTCGTTCGAGCGCGAGACCACGCAGCCATCGTTGTTGGAGAGCACCACCAGCGGCACCCGGGCGAGGTCTGGCCGGAACACCCGCTCGCAGGAGACGTAGAAATTGTTGCAGTCCACCAGCGCCAGCTGCTGTTGCGGACGGTTCATCGATGGCCTCACAAGAGCTTGTGCAGGTTGTGCGTGACCACGCCCCAGATCAGCAACTCCTGGCCTTCCTTGAGCACGATGGGCGGGTAGTGCGGGTTTTCGGCCAGCAGCTTGACGACCCCGCCGCGGCGGTAGAGCCGCTTGACCGTGAACTCGTTGTTGAGCACCGCCAGCACGATGTGGCCATGCCGGGCATCGATGGAACGGTCCACCAGCAGCTCGTCGCCCTCGTAAATGCCAATGCCGGTCATCGAATCGCCCTGCACCCGAAAGACGTAGGTCGCCTCCTGGTTGCGGATCAGATGCTCGTTGAGGTCGATGCGCTTGCGCGTGTGGTCGGCGGCGGGCGATGGAAAACCTGCCGGCACCTTCCACTCGCACATGTCCAGGTACAGCCGGGCGTCAGGCACCCGCAGGGCCTGCGGTATTGAAGGGAAAGCGGCGTTCATGCCGCCAAATATACTGTATGAAAATACAGTTTTTCAAGAGGGAGCTTGCAGCCAAAAGGCCGGGGTGCCGGCATGGCCCGTCACGCAAATACATGGATATCTGTGGCGCAAACCCCGGAAAGGCAGTACATTAGACACGTTGCAGCCATTTTTGCTTACCCCAGCTGCATACGAGTTTGATCTGGGCAGCGGTACCCCAAAACCGCACACCTCCACAGGCACCACATTTTTTGTGGCCGCTCTCAGTGGTCTGACTTTTCTCTAGGCAAGCTTCACTCTCGCGACCCTGACGCATGTTTATGGCGTGGTCGTCGATCCTCATGCGCCGTTGCAGCCTGTGGCGGCATGAATCCGGGCCGTCAATGCCCGAACATGATTGTTTTTAATGTCATTTGCTACCACCCACCCTTTCGCCGTTGGCGACTTTCGCATCACCCCCCTGAGCCGGTCACACGGAGAAGATCAGCACACCGCAGTTCTCTCGATCCGCAGTGGTCAGGGCAGTCAGACACGTGATCGTGTTTACACCTTCAAGCCCGAGTTCAAAACCCAGGACAGCGCGCTGATGTACGCA
>Ga0255182_1000653_pt1 | contig 21080 bp, 23 predicted proteins | sample Atl_UVDOM_RepA_8_FD_188420 | JGI IMG/M metagenome (GOLD analysis project Ga0255182, IMG submission 188420) | Freshwater microbial communities from Altamaha River, Georgia, United States - Atl_UVDOM_RepA_8d | ecosystem: Environmental > Aquatic > Freshwater > River | place: USA: Georgia...
CAGATTTTCCGGGCGATGCTGGATAGTGCCGCCGGTGAACAGGCTGCGCGTATGACGGCGATGGATAACGCAACGCGTAACGCATCCGACATGATCAGCAAGCTGACCCTGCGCTATAACCGCGCCCGTCAGGCGTACATCACCAAGGAACTTATCGAAATCATTTCGGGCGCTGAAGCCCTGTAACCGGAAATAAGAGAGGAAAGAAAAATGACCACTAAGTCCGTAGGTAAAATCGTTCAGGTTCTCGGTCCGGTTGTGGACGTTCAGTTTGAAGGCGCGCTGCCGGCCATTCTGAATGCGCTGCACACTGAAAACGACGGCAAGACCCTCGTTATGGAAGTAGCCCAGCATCTGGGTGAAAGTACTGTTCGCGCTATTGCGATGGACAGCACGGACGGTTTGGTGCGTGGTCGTACCGTAACGGATACAGGCTCGCCCATTTCCATGCCGGTTGGTGCTGAGACCCTCGGCCGTATTCTCAACGTGATCGGTGAGCCGATCGACGAGCGTGGTCCGGTTGGCAACACCAAGACCCTGCCGATTCACCGCAGCGCGCCTGAGTTTGTTGAACAGTCAACCGAAGCGCAGATTCTGGTGACCGGTATTAAGGTTATCGATCTGCTCGCCCCGTACCTGAAGGGCGGTAAGATTGGCCTGTTCGGCGGCGCCGGTGTTGGCAAGACCGTAACCATTATGGAACTCATCAACAACGTGGCCAAGGCGCACGGTGGTGTGTCGGTGTTCGCTGGTGTAGGTGAGCGTACCCGTGAAGGTAACGATCTCTATCACGAAATGATTGAATCCGGCGTTATCAAGACCGACGGCCCGGGCTCCAAGGTGGCGCTGGTGTATGGCCAGATGAACGAGCCGCCGGGTGCGCGTGCGCGCGTTGCGCTGTCGGGTCTGACTGTGGCCGAGCATTTCCGTGACGCCGAAGGTCAGGACGTTCTGTTCTTCGTCGATAACATTTTCCGTTTCACACAGGCTGGTGCTGAAGTGTCGGCGCTGCTGGGTCGTATCCCGTCGGCCGTGGGCTATCAACCGACGCTGTCGACCGACATGGGCGCGCTGCAGGAACGTATCACCTCGACCAAGAAGGGCTCGATCACCTCGGTTCAGGCCATTTACGTACCTGCCGACGACTTGACCGATCCGGCACCGGCAACCTCGTTTGCTCACCTTGACGCTACCACCGTTCTCAATCGTTCGATTGCCGAATTGGGTATTTTCCCGGCCGTGGATCCGCTCGATTCCACCAGCCGTGCGCTTGATCCGCGTATCGTTGGTGAGCGTCACTACAAGGTGGCTCGTGATGTGCAGAAGGTTCTGCAGACCTACAAGTCGCTGCAGGACATCATTGCCATTCTCGGTATGGATGAACTGTCGGAAGACGATAAGCTGGTGGTGGCGCGTGCCCGTAAGATCCAGCGTTTCCTGTCCCAGCCGTTCCATGTGGCCGAAGTGTTCACTGGTACGCCGGGTGTTCTGCTCAAGCTGGAAGACACCATTAAGGGCTTTGAAGCGATCGTGTCGGGTGAGTATGACCACCTGCCGGAAGCAGCCTTCTACATGGTTGGCGGCATTGAAGAAGCCGTGGCCAAGGCCAAGAAGCTGGCTTCGGAAGCTGCTTAATTTTGTCGACATAAAAACACAGAACGGGCTTGCCAAGTGCAGGCCCGTTTTGCTGTGATGGAACAAAGATCAGAACAGGGGGCGAATATGGATGCACGAGAGATAATTGACGAGCTATCGCATTATGGCGATTCAGCGCTGTTATTTAAATCGCAATATGACCGGCCATTGTCTGGCCTTGTGGTTGTCCTGTTCGAGGGTCTCTCCAGGCGCTCAGAAGAAGCCATGGATGAGTTCATGTATCAGTATGGCGGGGTGCAAGTGCCACTTCCTGATGCGACGCAGCGTTATGACATTGATCCTGAAACAGGCAGTTATTCGCGGCCGTCACATGCGCCTATGCACGACGCCTACGATTCTGTCGAGGCTGTTCGTCAGGAAGTGATCGAAATTCAGGATGCGGCCTATGCTGGCAACGGCTTGGCGTATAAGTTTTCGGATCTGTCGGGCTTAGCTAAAATTCAGGCAGATGACGAAGCTGCCCACCATGTCTTTAGCGATGTTACCAGTTATATGGTCGATTACTTTAATCGCGCTAATTTTATGCATCTACCACATGCGCACACTGAGGAATCGAGTGTAAACCAGCTTGGTTTTATGTTTGATCGTTGTGCTGCCCGTCTTAACCCCAATCCTCCGATTGCATTATCTGAAGATCGGCCACGCTTAGCTCTTTCAATTCGTAGGCAAATTAGCTAAAAACTAGCTCTGGATGAGAGGTTAATATGTCGACTATCGCTTTTGAACTTGTATCCCCTGAGCGTTTGCTGGTGAGCCGTCCGGTTACTATGGTGACCGTTCCTGGCAGTGAGGGTGATTTTGGTGTGCTCCCTGCCATGCGCCGATGGTGAGCACCCTGCGTGTAGGCGTTGTAGGCATTAAGGCCGACGGCGAGGCGGAGACCCGCTTTTTCGTTGCTGGTGGTTTTGCTGAAGTATCGCCGGAGCGTTGCACGGTTCTGGCTGAAGAGGCGATGCCGGTAGCTGAGCTTGATCGCGCCAAGCTTGAGGATGACATCAAGCGCGCTGGTGAAGAGCTGCTGGTGGCCGATACAGACGAGCTTAAGGAACGTCTGTCTAAGCGCGTTGCGCTGGCGCAGGCTAAACTGGCTGTGATCTCGCACTAAACGATTTCTGATTGCAGGTTTCAGCATTCACGTCTGACGTCCTGCATTTTGTAGGATTAAGGATAAGAATATGACTGCAAACTGGAATTATTTGACCGACATTAACTGGGCCGCTTTTGATCCTGCCAAGGTTGACCCTGAGCTGGCCAAGGTTGTACGCGCTGCGGCGCTGGTTGAGTATGGTGGCACGCACTATGCCGATTATCTCTGCAGTGTGTTTCAGGATGATCCGGAGTTCTGCCAGATCGCGCGTGATTGGGCGGTAGAAGAAATTCAGCATGGGCAGGCGCTTGGTAAATGGGCCATGCTGGTTGATCCCGCCTACGATCATGAAGCCCGCTACAAGGCGTTCCGCGAGGGCTATTCACTGGACACCACCCAGCAGGCATCGGTGCGGGGGAGCCGTGCTGGCGAGCTCATTGCGCGCTGCATGGTCGAAACCGGCACCAGCAGCTATTACACAGCCATGGCCGAGCAGACGGATGAGCCGGTCCTTAAGCAGATTTGTCAGCATATCGCCGCTGATGAGCTGCGCCATTACAAATTGTTCTATACTCATCTCAAACGCTATCTCGACCGCGAGCCGCTCTCGCTCTTCCAGCGCCTGAAGGTAGCGATCGGCCGCATCGCCGAGAGTGAGGATGATGAGCTGGCTTATGCCTATTATGCTGCAAACACCAACGGTGAAAAATATGACCGTGACGTTTACAGCAAGGCCTATATGCGCCGTGCGTTTGGCTTTTATCGCTACCACCATATCGAGCGTGTCGTCGGTATGGTATTCAAGGCCTGTGGCCTGAGCCCGCAGACCTTGATCTACAAGGGTGCTGTTAAAGCGGCATGGTGGAGCATCAACCGCAAGGTCAAGAAACTCGAGAAACTCGCGGCCTAAGCTGAATCACTTAAGTATCCGGGTATGTGCATGGATTCCCGCTTTTGGGGATGCACTTGGCAAGATATGCCTGATTTATAAGGGTTCAAGGTTAGGCGAGGATATCGCTAAATTCCCGCAGCACTTTTTCATAGGTGCGGCGCTTGAAGGGAACAATCTGTTCCAGCATCTGCTCGGGCGTCATCCATTTCCAGGTTGAGAACTCAGGTTCTTCAGTACGCATGGTATTGATGTCCGAGTCAGTACCCAGTAAGCGCGCGGCTACCCAATATTGTTCCTGCCCCCGGTAATGATTGACGGCCTGCCGGTTCATGGCTTTGTCAGGAAAGTCATAGCGCCACGGCTTGCGGCATACACGCAAGATGTGGAGTTTTTCGCGCGGCAAGCCGATTTCTTCGCCTGCTTCTCGGAAGAATGCCTGCTCAATAGTTTCGCCAGGCTCAATACCACCTTGCGGCATTTGCCATGCGCCGGGAATGTCGGTGCGCTCGCCTACCCAGACGAGATTATAAACACTCAGCAGCAAGATCCCTACGTTGGGCCGGTAGGGCAGCTTGTAGCGATCGCTGCGGAGGAAGGACATGGAATGGATAACCTGGTTTAACTAATGGTGCCCGCTACCATGCGCCGCTGGGGCGGGGGCTTCATGAGTGTCTTGGGAGGAATGTACGTTAGAGGCAGTGTGGCCAGTTTCTTCAGTGCTGGCGGTTGTTTCTGGCTCAGCCGTTGGTGTGGGGGGCGTGACGGCAGCTGAAACCGGCGCAATGACAATGCCCTTGTCCGCCAAAGTAGGCAGCCACTGGTCGAGCTTATCAAGCATATAGGGGTAGAGCGCTGTTACGGTAATAGCGTGCCCTGTTTCGCGTGCGCGCTGTTCAGCCTCGGCAAAGGCGGCATCAATCGCAGCCGAATCCAGCGCGCGGTCAAGCTGCACCATTATGGGTGCGGCCAGCGCTTTTTTGTTCAGGGCTTGCTCAATAAACGCATCGTTAGTGGCGAGTAGCTCAAGGCCACGTCCGCGCAAATCAGTAATCAGCTTATCAGTCAGGCTGGCCGAACTGAGGACGGCCCCACGCGGGTCCATCAGCACGCCGACATAGCCAAAGGCCCGCCCCATCATGAGATGCAGGCGCTGGATATTTTCATCGGCGCTCAGCGAGTTACGTAGCGCACCGGGGCCGGGATCATAGCTGCTGGTGTCTAGGCCATCAGCAGGCACCATGAGCAAAGTTTCGTGCCCATTTTGCCGGGCTGTGGCAAGAGCCTGATCAAGATTAGGGGTGTAAGGTGAATAAGCTAGGCCGACTGAGCCCGGCAGCTTGCGCATGGCGGTATTGAGCAGAGTGGCCTGCATCCCCACATCCATCAGCACCAAGGAGATTTTGGGCTGCTTGTTGGTGCGATCAAACGGATAGCCATAGGCCAGAACCGGGGTTAATCCGTTCTTGGCTGTTGTCGGTAGGCGCCCTTCAGCGGTTTGTTCAATCAGGGCATTATTGGGCGCGGGTGGTAATGGGCGGTCACTTGGGTCGCGGCCGGCTACCAGTGGCACAGGGATAGGGGCCAGCTCGACCGCAGCTTCCGGCATCGGCACAGTATGCCCGCGAGCAAACCAGAGATTAGCGCCGACCATGCCGCACATAAACGCAACGCCAACAAGCAGAACAGCCTTGCGGTGCTGCTTGATGAATTGCCCCTTACCCTGCGCTGCAGATAACGGGAGCGGCTTGAGGTCGGCAGACATGCTCACGGCTTGTTCTCCTGCGGTGTCTCTGCCTTAGGCTGCGTGTCTGCGGAAGGTGTTGCCTGCGGGGCCGGCGCGGGTGCCGCTACAGGTTGAGCTGCAGCGTCAGTGTAAAGCGACAGACCGTGGATGAGGTCAACCGCGCGGCTGAGCTGATAGTCAGTCTTGGGGTCAGCCAGTGTCTTGCCTTCGGCATTGGGCTGCGCGTTTGCATCAGGCTTGCTGGCGTCGGGTGTTGACGCTGGCGGTGTATTGGCATCCGGCTTGTTCGCCTGCTCATTTCGCAGTGCGCCCTTGAGGTCAGCCTCATGGAAGGACAGCCCCTTGTCTTCAAGCTGCTCGACCTTGGCTTGCTCAACCACGATATCGGGCACAATGCCTTCAGCCTGAATGGAGCGGCCGGAGGGCGTGTAATAGCGGGCGGTAGTCAGGCGGATGGCACCATAGCCGGTGATGGGGGAAATGGTTTGAACTGAGCCTTTACCAAAACTCTTGACGCCCAGAATGATGGCACGCTTATGGTCCTGCAGCGCGCCGGAGACAATCTCTGATGCTGAGGCCGAACCCGCATTGATCAGAACGACAATCGGTTTGCCATTGAGCTTATCGCCCGGCGTGGCATTGAAACGCTGATTGTTGGCGCTGTTGCGTGCGCGGGTTGAGACAATTTCGCCAGCATTGAGGAATGTGTCAGAGACCGAAACCGCTTGCTCCAGCAGGCCGCCCGGATCGTCGCGCAGGTCAAGCACAATACCCTGCAGCTTATCGCCAACTTCTTTGTCAAAGTCAGCCAGTGCCTTGTTTAGGCCATCTTGGGTGCGATCAGTAAAGCTGGTGATGCGAACATAGCCAACATTATCGATCAGCTGCGCGCGCACACTTTCAACACGGATGACAGCGCGGGTCAGTGTAATCTGCAGCGGCTCGCCCGCGCCCTTGCGCACAACAGTAAGCTTGATGTTAGTGCCAACTGGCCCGCGCATCTTGTTAACAGCTTCCTGCAGGCTCATGCCGGTGACTGGCTGACCATCAAGAGCAACGATCAGATCTCCAGAGACCATGCCAGCGCGCTTGGCTGGTGTATCGTCAATTGGCGATACAACTTTAACCGCGCCACTTTCCATGGTGACTTCTATGCCAAGGCCGCCAAACTGGCCACGGGTCTGAACCTGCATGTCACGAAATTCCTGCTGGTTCATATAGCTGGAATGCGGATCGAGATGGCTAAGCATGCCGTTGAGGGCGGCTTCCACCAGTTCGGCATCACTGACCGGCTCAACATACTGGGCGCGGGCGCGTTCAAACACATCACCAAACAGCTTGAGCAGGCGGTAGGTCTCGGCGGTGTCTGACGCAGGTTTGCCATCAGTCGTAGTGGCGGGCTTGCTGCTTTCAGTCGCAGCGGGAGGGCTGGCTGGCGCAGTGGCGGGATCAGCCGCCAGGACGGCGATCGGGGCAGTCAGCGAGAGCAGAAAGAACAGCGAAAATTTGGCGGAAGGACGTAGCACAGTCAGACCTCTTCAGTCAGGCGAAAATACCCATATAGAATAAACGATTATAGGAATCAGGCCAGTGCAATCTTAGTGTAATCTTGCCGCGCCTGATCTGTGCCTGATCTGTCTGGGATGTTATTGGTGGCTACCTGGCTTGGGTCAGTTTTTGCGCCTGACTACCGAGTGGATCGATCGGGGTGCCGCGTAGGCGCACTTCAAAATAGAGCTCTGGCGGCGGATCTGTGTCATCCGGCAGGTGGCCGAGGGGCTCGCCCGCTGCAACGGTGTCACCAACACTGACCTGCACATCGCTCAGGCCAGCAGTTAGCGTATGGTAACCACCCGGGTGTGTTAGAATCAGAATACGGCCATAGCCACGAAACGGCCCAGCAAATGCGACTCGGCCTGACGCTACAGCGGCGACCGGCGCGCCAGCGCGGGGACGCAGGATCAGCCCCTTGTTGAGATTGCCAAAACTGTCGCGCTCGCCAAAGCGGGTGAGGGCTGGTGCACTCACCGGTAGGCGGCGGCTGGCACCGGCTGGTAGGGCCTGCAGTTTCTCATCCGGGGTGTTGTTATTCTGGGCTTCGGCTTCCGCCTCGGCCTGTAAGCGGTCCATCAGCTCGCGCAGATTTTGCGCCTGATTAGCTAATTGGTTGGCGCGCTGCAGCTCGCGGCTGCGTTGGCTACGCGCCGCTTCCAGGCGCTGATTGCGCTCAGCAATGAGCTTGTCCAGCTCGCGGCTTTGGTTCTTCCATTGGTTCCGCTCACTCACCACTTTACTACGCTGACTGGTGAGGCGTGCTTTTAAGGCGCGCAGGTCATTGACGGTTGAAGACAGTTCAGCCGCCCGCGCCTGAATATCCGGCAAAATGGCCTTGAGCTGCAGGTCCGTGCGCACACGGTCAATCGGCGGCGTATCACTAAGTAGCTGAATAGCGGGCGGTGTGAGCGAAAGGCGCTGCAAAACAGCGAGCAGGCTTGCCAATTTTTCCCGCTGTTGGCGGAGCTGGACGGATTGGCGGGCGGATGCCCCTTCCAGATCGTCGAGATTTTTCTCAAGCTCCTGCAGCGCCTCGGCACTCTTGTCTGAGGCTGTTGTTGCAGCAATCAGTTTCAGGCGCAGGCTATCAAGTTCGCCGTCCAGATTTTTGGCCTGAGTGCCCAGCTCCTGCTGTTTGCGGGTGCTTTCATCAATCTGGCGCTGGATCTGCTCAAGACGTTGCTGCGGGGCTTGCTCGGCATAGGCGGCCGGGCAGACCAAAAGCAAACAAGCGAGCAGACTGGCGCGTTTATGCATGCGGTTTGCCACCTGTGACAATCAGGCTGCGCCCGGTCATGCTGGCGGGCTGTTCAAGCTGCATCATATCCAGAAGTGTGGGGGCAATATCTTGCAAGGTGCCGGAGCGCAGTTCAATATGTGTGGGGCCGCCATAAAGCAGTACAGGGACTGGATTAAGTGAATGGGCTGTGTGTGGGCCATGCGTCTGCTCATCCCACATCTGTTCACAATTGCCATGATCGGCCGTAATCAGCATGGCGCCGCCAACTTCAGTAAGTGCCTGCGTAATTTGTTCAAGACCTGCATCTACGGCTTCAACGGCTTTAATCGCCGCTTGCAGATTACCGGAATGACCAACCATATCGGCATTGGCAAAATTCAGCACGATCAAGTCAAAGCTGCGACTACGAATGGCCTGCGCGCATTGATGCGCAACTTCAGGTGCCGACATTTCAGGCTGCAAATCATAAGTCGCCACTTTGGGTGAGGGGACCAGAATGCGCTCTTCACCGGGATAGACCTTTTCTTCGCCGCCATTAAAGAAGAAGGTGACATGGGCGTATTTTTCGGTTTCAGCAATACGGAGCTGCTTAAGCTCATGCGCGCTGACCACCTCGCCCAGTACCTGATCGAGCTGCTTGGGTGGGAATATCGCCTTCATGAATTTGTTGAGCTGGGCTGAATATTCCACCATGCCCAAGGCCTGCGTGAGCTTGGGCAAGGGGCGGGTGAATCCGTTAAAATCAGGATCGAGCAGGGCGGTTAGGATCTGCCGGGCACGATCGGCACGGAAATTGGCAAACAGAACGCCATCACCATCAGAAATTCCCTGATAGCCGGTGCGCACTGTCGGCATGATGAACTCATCAGTTACATCTTGTGCGTAGGATTGTTCAATCGCAGCGACGGGGTCGGTAAAGCTCGCCCCGGTGGCGTTGACAATCGCGTTATATGCCAGCTCGGTGCGTTCCCAGCGTTTGTCACGATCCATCGCGTAATAGCGGCCGGAAATGGTTTGGATGACGGCCTGAGTGGGCAGGGCCGCCGCAAGCTGTTTGATTTGTGCAGCGGCGCTCTTGGGGGCAACATCGCGGCCATCGGTAAAGACATGCAGCGCAACCGGCACACCTTGCTGAGTGATGATTTTTGTGAGCGCTAGAATATGCGCCTGATGGGCGTGCACACCACCGGGCGAACACAAGCCCATCAAATGGCAGGTTGCATGACGTTCACGCAGCTTGCTGGTAAAAGACAACAGCTCTGGATGCTGAGCGAGAGAGCCATCGGCAATCGCTTGGTCGATCTTAGGTAGATCCTGCATCAACACACGGCCCGCGCCCATAGTAATATGGCCAACTTCCGAGTTACCCATCTGTCCGGCGGGCAGGCCAACTGTCAGCCCTTCGGTGTGAATCAGGGCATGCGGGCAGCTGTCCCACAATTTTGTCCATGTCGGTGTATTGGCCATGGCTATGGCGTTATAGGATTTTTCCGTGCGATAGCCCCAGCCGTCTAGAATGCATAAAACGACAGGGCGCGGGGTGGGATTAGCCATGGTTACCTTCCGGTCAGCATAAAATCTACATAGATATGTAGAGCTGATTTCTGTTTTGCGCCAGTGGGTTAGATGGTGTTTTTACGGCTCTTTAAATGCTGCAGCGCATAATGGTTTCATAACGCTGGAGTATTTAGCAATGTCCGATCATATGTCGCACTGGGGTGTATGCAGCGAGGTGGAGGCGGAAGGCGCAGGCCAGGCCACCGGCGCATACGATTGTCCTCGATCTCGTAGTGAAAAGATTGTGGCTGATGTTGTCCTGACTGAAGCTGGCGAATTGCTGATCCATCGCAGTCAAAAGCAGGCCGAGCAATGTATCGTCGGGATCGTCATTGCCAAAGCGGCCACAGCACTGACGCGCCCACAGATTGAGCGTATGCTGCGCGCATGGGATATCGGACTGGCTGTTGCCAATGGGGCAGAAGAGGCCGTTGAATTGCGGCCCATGCCGCATCACTGGCGGTTCTCGCGGGTCGATTATATGACGTGGGATGAATGGCTGCAGACCCACCCGAATGCGCAGGTCAGGGCCGCGTCATACCAGCGGCGCCCGCACGCCTGACAAGAGTTATACCTTATTCCCGGTGATAGGGGTGGCCGGCATTGATCTGCTGGCAGCGGTAGATTTGCTCAATCAGCATAATGCGCGCCAGCATATGCGGCCAGGTGAGCTGACCAAAACTGAGCAGCAGATTAGCGCGTTTGCGCAGCTCATCGGTATGGCCATCAGCACCGCCGAGAATAAAAACCAGATCCCGCGCGCCTTCGTCCTGCCAGCTTTTGATTTTGCTCGCTAGCGCAAGGCTGCCCATATTCTTGCCGCGTTCATCGCACGCCACCACAATAGCGCCATCCGGAATGGCAGCGAGAAGTGCCGCACTTTCCTTGGCTGCAGTTGCTGGTTTGATTTCAAGTTCTTTGAGGGTAAGCGGGCTGGTCATGCGCTTGGCGTAGTCGGCATACAACTGGGCATGCTCCCCACGCGCCCGGCCGATTGTCAGCAGGGTATAGCGCATAACGTTAGCCCGCCTATGTTGTTAGCGTTCAGGAGCCCAGAGCTGCTCAAGCTGATAGAACGAGCGCACTTCCGGACGGAACAGGTGAACGATGATGTCGCCGGTATCCAGCAGCACCCAGTCGCCATTGTTTTGACCTTCAATACGCAGGCCCTTCTTGCCGGTGGCTTCAAGCTTTTGCACCAGATGCTCAGCCATCGCCGCAACCTGACGGCCAGACTTGCCGCTTGCAATAATCATGTAATCAGCCAGTGAGGACTTACCGGTCAGGTCGTAAATGACCATGTCTTCGGCCTTGTCATCATCGAGCGATTTTTCGATCATGTCGCGCTGCGCCTTGATCGGGCTGTCTTTTTCAATCGGCTGCGCTACAGCCTTGGGAATGGAATTCTCGGCCGGTACTTCAGCTGGCACGGTAACTTTAATGTCGTCTTTGATTTCAGGCTTAGGGTCAGCCTGAACTGTAGCCTTCACAACAGTCTTAACCGGGGTTTTGACCGTAGCTTTAACCGGAGTTTTAATTGGGGCCTTGGGCGCCACTTTTGCGGCTGCCTTCACAACAGTTTTAACCGTAGCTTTAACTGGGGCCTTGGGCGCCACTTTCGCGGCTGCCTTCACGACCTTGGCAGGGGCCTTCACTACTGCCTTAACAGTCGGCTTTACAACCTTCTTCGCAACAGCTTTCTTCGCTACAACCTTCTTTGCCACACTCTTCTTGGCAGGAGTCTTGACAGCTTTCTTCGCTGGCGCCTTGACGGATGCCTTAGCGGTTTTCTTCACAGTCTTTTTGGTAGCTGCGGTTTTAGACGGGGCCTTGGCAGGAGCCTTGGAAACAGTCTTCTTTGCCTTGCTGGCAGTGGTCTTCTTCGTCGGCACGCGCCTAACATCCTCGTACAGGTTGAGGCGGTCGCTTGTCTTCCGCCTTGCGCCCATATTAGCAAATAATCATCTTAAAGAGCGAGATTTTTTGATGCCGCCTACCTTTTGTGCAAATCAGGTCAACTGCACATTGAACTCTTTTTGTAGCTCAAACGGATAGTCAGCACCTTTAACAGGCGCGGGGGTGAGCTTCTTGATGATATCGGGGTCAGGTACAATCTGTGCCGGATTGATGTCGTTGAACGGAATGGTGATGTAGGGCGCGGCTGAGTCTGACACGCCGGGAAATCTGGCGATCTTAGCGGCTTCAAAGCCCTTGGTCAGCTTATAGAGCGACATGAGCGCAGCGCTATAAGTGGCCTGATAATATTTCATGGGGTCAACACCCGGCACAACTTCTGGTGACAGGCCAATGACCTTTTCATTCAAATTAAGGCTGAATTTAACGCCAACTTCCGGCATGCGGTTATCAAAGCAGACAGTGTAGCCCTGATTATGCGCCAGACCGATCAGTGCCTTCATGCGAATGGCGCTATCTCCCGGCAGGTCGTTCATGAACTGATTGACGCTGGTGATTGCCTGCATGTCTTTATTGCCTATTGGGCCTTTTTTGTTATCAAGCGCCGGGCTGCATTGAGCAATTGAGCGCTGCCCATTTTCCTCAATGGCGTGATTGAAATAGGCGGTCAGGCGACCTTCGTCATCCTTGGTATAAGTGGGGAGGTTCAGCGTAGGCCGGTCTTCAGCCGTTGCCGTGATCGGCGTCAGTGGCGCTCGCAGCGGTTCCGTTTGTGTTGGGGTGAATGTAAAGCCAGCAATAGCCGCAAAAGCGACTCGCAGCGGTGCTACGATCTCGTACATCTTATGCTCCCTGTTGTGCCCAACGTGCTATTTTGCACGCTTATATTTTGTGCATTAACGGATAGCGCCTGATTAAATCGACGTCAACACCTTCTAGAGGGCGGCTCGATATTCCGGCAGGCGGTGTGGCGCGCTAGTGGGGGGAGGTGGGGCGGCTTCTGTTAACGGAGCAGGGGCGGCCAGCTCAGTTTCGCTCAGGCGACCAGCGTTGAACTGGTTGAAACGGTTTCTGACCAGAGCAAAGCTTTGCCCCAGAATGGCTGGCATTTTGTCTGGCCCAACATCCGGATTAACTGAGATAATCCGCGCTGCGCCCATATACAAAACGGCGGTATGTGGGGAGCCGTGCAGACGCGAGTCAAAGCACACGCTCATGCCGCCGGAATTGGCCATCGCCAGGTTGATAACCGACTGAATGGAATCAGAGCCCTCACTGCTGCGCGCGGCGCTCTCTATAACCGTGCGCCGGTGTTGGCTTTGCTCGCGCGCGTCATAGTCTGGATTGCAGGTTGCTTGTGAGCGGGTTTCAATCTGCTCGGCCATACGCGGAATGGCGCTATCTTGCGATAGGGCTGATGTGTTTTGCGCAAGAGCGCCAGCTGAGGCTGCTAATAGCGAAAAGGCGCTGGCAACGAGTTTGCGTTTCATTTTGTTCTCCCTGTTTACTGCTCTTTATTTACAGGAAGGTTGAAGCTGATTTTACTCTACGTCAAGCGCGGATCTGACCCACACCGTGGAGTATGTATTTGTAGGTTGTCAGCTGTTGTGCGCCAACAGGCCCACGCGCGTGCAGGCGGCCGGTTGCAATTCCAATCTCCCCGCCAAAGCCAAATTCACCGCCATCGGCAAACTGGGTGCTGGCATTATGCAGCACAATCGCGCTATCGACCTCGCGCAGAAAACGGGCGGCCGTGTCAGCATCGCGGGTGATGATGGAATCGGTATGGTGTGAGCCATAGCGATTGATATGCACGATAGCCTCATCAATTCCGCTCATCACTTTAACAGCGATCATGGCATCAAGGTACTCAGTGCCCCAATCAGATTCAGTTGCTGGTGTTACATGTGGGGCAGCGGCCTGCGCGGCTTCATCCCCCTTCACATGGCAGCCTGCCTGCTGCAGGGCCTTGATCAGCGTGGGTAGCAGCGGGGAGGTGCGGTCAATCAACAGTTTTTCTGCTGCGCCACAGACCGAGGTGCGCCGCATCTTGCTGTTGAGCAGAACAGTCTCGGCAATGTGCGGGTCAGCATCAGCATGAACATAAACGTGATTATTGCCTTCCAGATGGGCGAGGACGGGCACTTTGCTGTCAGCCTGTACACGGGCGACCAGACTTTTGCCGCCGCGCGGAATGATCACATCAATATCGCCATGGGCTGCCAGCATTTCCCCCACTAAAGCGCGGTCTGCAGATGGCACCATCTGAATGGCATCAGCAGGTAGCCCGGCCTGCGTAAGACCTTGCTGTAAGGCTGTATAGATTGCACGCGCGCTGTTAAAGCTCTCGCTGCCGCCGCGTAGAATGCAGGCATTTCCAGCACGAATACACAGCGCGCCAGCATCAGCCGTAACGTTGGGCCGACTTTCATAAATAATGCCAATCACGCCCAGTGGCACGGCAACGCGCTGAATATGTAGCCCATTCGGGCGCGTCCATTCGTCCAGAATTTTGCCAACCGGGTCTGGCTGGTGGCTGATCTCGTCAATCCCGGCAGCCATGGCCTCGATGCGATTATCATTGAGCATCAGGCGGTCTTGCATTGCAGCTGGCAGGCCTTGCGCGGCGGCAAGGTCCTGCTCATTTGCACTCAGGATCAGCTCACGGTTAGCCCGGATAGCTGCTGCCATACTTTGCAAGGCGGCTGTTTTCTGCGCCGCATCAGCCAGCGCGAGTATTTGTGCGCTATGGCGGGCTTTAGCAAAAAACGGCGCTAGCTCAGACATTCAGCACAACCAGATCATCACGGTGGATCAGCACATCCCGCCCGCCTTGTTCGCCAAGGATCTGGTCGATTTCTGCGCTTTGATGCCCTTTGATCCGCGTTGCTTCATCGCTGGAATAGGCAGACAAGCCGCGTGCAATCTCTTTACCGTCAGCGGTCATCACCTGCACAATATCGCCACGCTCAAACGTGCCGGTTACCGCAGTCACGCCAGCGGGCAACAGGCTTTTGCCGCGTTGCAGGGCGCTGATGGCACCGCTATCAATAATGAAGGTGCCAGCCGGGTTAATGTGGCCAGCAATCCATTTCTTACGGGCGGAGAGCGGGTTGGTTGACGGCACAAACCAGGTGCAGGGGTCGGACTTCATCTTCTCCAGCGGATGTGGGGTGCGGCCCATGGCAATAGCCATGCGGCAGCCTGCCGACAGAGCAATCTTGGCAGCGAGAATTTTGGTAATCATGCCGCCGGAGGAGAAGCCGGGTGGCGGCTTGTCGGCCATGGCTTCGATCTCTGGTGTAATATCCGGCACGCGGGCAATCAGCTTGGCGTCCGGGTTCTTCTTAGGGTCAGCTGTGTAGAGGCCATTGATATCAGAGAGCAGAATAAGCGTATCGGCCGATATCATCTGCGCTACGCGGGCGGCGAGGCGGTCATTATCGCCAAAGCGGATTTCTTCGGTGGCTATCGTGTCATTTTCATTGATTAGCGGGATGGCACCGAGCCGCAGCAGGGTATTGATGGTGGCGCGGCCGTTGAGGTGACGCTGGCGCGCTTCGGTATCTTCGGGTGTTACCAGAACCTGCGCAACGGTCAGGGCGTGGCGGGCCAGAGCTTCCTGCCAGGCATGGGCGAGGCGGATCTGCCCTGTCGCTGCAGCGGCCTGTTTTTCTTCCAGTTTGAGCGGGCGGCCGAGCAGGCCTAGGTGGCAGCGGCCGGTAGCCACCGCGCCGGAGGTAACAATCACTACTTCCTGACCTCGCGCGCGGCAGGCGGCAACATCATCAGCAAAGGCGTCCATCCAGGCGCGGTTGATCGCGCCACTGGCTTCGTCCACCAAAATGGCCGAGCCAACTTTAACAACCAGACGGCGGGCGGAGAGAATGCTCTCAGCAGGAGAATCTGTATTCAGGGTGATGGTATCCATGCCGGTAATATCAGCATAAATCCGCCAATTCGTGTAGGGGGCATGGTTAACAATTTGTAACTTTAGTCACTGATAAACCAATTTGGGCCAGTATGGATTGGAAGGTTATCATGGCTAAATCCAAAGTTTCAAAAAACGCGCCCAAAGCTGCCCCTGAATTGGCGGCAGCGGAAATTGTTTTCAACGCGCAGACGGGCGACATTATCCATGAGAAAAACGCCAATGTGCAGCGCGATCCAGCTTCGCTGACCAAGCTGATGACCGCTTATATGGTCATGCGTGCGGTGGAGTCTGGCAAAGTTGATCTGGATGATAAAATAACGATCAGCAAAGGAGCTGCGCAGCAGCAGAACAATACGTTCAAGGTGAATGTGCGCCAGCCGGATGGCACCATGGCGCTGTCGGATACACTGCCGCCGGGTTGCAAGCTCACCATCCGTGAAGCGCTGGCTGTGATGATGACCTCATCAGCCAACGGTGTAGCCAAGGCGCTAGGTGAAGCGCTGGCACCGAGCAAACTTGACGCTAAAGGCCGCAAGATCCCGGGTAGTGAGCGGGACTTTGCCAGAGAGATGACGCAGGTTGCCCGCAATGAACTGATGATGAAAAACAGCAGTTTCATCAACGCGTCAGGCATGAATGATGGTGGGCCAGAGCAAAAGAGCAATCTGACTACTGCGCATGATCTGGCGCTTCTCAATTACCAGCTGATGAAGCGTTTTGCGCAGTACGAGCCGTTGCTGTCAGCTCCCAGTGTGGCGACAAGTGTAATTATGCCGGATGGCTCGCGTCAGCGTGTGACCAGCTTCACGACCAACAGTTTTGTTTCATCGCATGGCAGTTCAGGCAATAAGGACGGCTTTATTGCCTCCGGTCCGCAAAAGACGGGGTATAATGAGCTGACCGGCGGTATCAATCTGCTGGCCACGGCTGAAAACCGTGATGGCGTTCGTCTGTCCTCCATTGTTCTAGGTGGCCGTACCAGTGACAGCCGCTATGCCGCTAATCTCAAAAATCTGCGTGATGGGTTTGCGCAGGTAAAGGCTGACCCACAATTGGCACAGGCCTATACGCATAAGGGCGGGTTTGTGACGGTTGCGGCGGTTTCGCCCGCGTCTGCCTTTGCAGAGAAGGGGCGCGCTGGCAAATATGGGCCATCGTACAATGTAGCGCAGAAGGATGTTAGCCCGCGTAGCCGGTTCAATAAAGCCGGGCACCGTCACGGCGCGGCGCCATCTGGTGGCGTTGTAACGGTTGGCTATACCGCGCCGGTGGCAGAGGTGGCGCCTTCAGCACCATCAGCCCCTGAAGGAAATGCGCTGGTTGATATGCGCCAGTTGGAACGCAGCACGCAAAATAATCCGGCTGTGCCAAGTCAGGCCGATGGCCTTGGTCGCATTGAAAATGCAACGCCCCCGCAGCGGCCAGCAGCTCCTGAGATTTAAAATCAATCCTGCTTGGGTTGAGGTGCCTTTTTGGCCTCTAGGATAATTTCATGCAATGCGGAAACAACATCCCGCGTGCCAGTCTTGGTGGCGGCTGACAGCGGCATGACCGTTGCTTTGCTGGAGCGCTTGAGGGCGCTGACGAGTTTTTTCACATCAGCCGGGTCCATGGCGTCAATCTTGTTCAGGCCAACGATGTAGGGCTTTTTATCAAGGCCGCCGCCATATTCTTTCATTTCCTTGCGCACGGTCTTGAAGTCGGCCAGCGGGTCTTCGCCGGTGCCGTCAACCAGATGCAGCAGGACTTTGGTGCGCTCCACATGGCCAAGAAAACGGTCACCCAGACCTTTACCCTCGTGGGCGCCTTCAATCAGGCCGGGAATGTCGGCCATGACAAATTCGTCATCGCCCGTGCTGATTACGCCCAGATTGGGGGCGAGGGTGGTGAAGGGGTAGTCGGCAATCTTCGGCTTGGCGGCAGAGGTCGCGGCGAGGAAGGTCGACTTACCAGCATTAGGCAGGCCAACGATACCGGCATCCGCAATCAGCTTCAGGCGCAGCCACAGCCAGCGCTCTTCACCCGGCCAGCCGGGAGTGGTTTGACGCGGGGCACGATTGGTAGCGCTCTTGAAATGCGCGTTACCAAAGCCGCCATCGCCACCACGCAGAAAAACAACGCGTTGGCCCGGCTCGGTCAGGTCAAGCAGCACGGTCTCTTTGTCGTCGTCCAATACCTGTGTGCCAGCGGGCACGCGCAGCACAACGCTACGACCGGTTGCCCCTGTGCGGTCCGAGCCCATGCCGTGGCCGCCTTTGCCGCCCTTGAAGTGCTGGGCGTAGCGGTAATCGATCAGGGTATTGAGGCTGTCCGAGGTTTCGAAAATGATATCGCCACCACGGCCGCCATCGCCGCCATTGGGGCCACCTTTGTCCACGTATTTCTCGCGGCGAAAGCTCATGCAGCCAGCCCCACCGTCACCGGCTTTTACATAGATCTTGGCTTCGTCGAGAAATTTCATGATTTATCCAGTTATCTGTCTGCTTGCGCTCGCTTGAGTTTTATTACGCTCAAAAGGCTAACCAAAAGCGGCTAACTAAAGCAAACTAAAAAGGGGATCGGTTGCCCGATCCCCCGTTTTAATCAGTGGTGCGGGCGATTACTCAGCCGCAACAGCCGGGATGATCGACACATACTGGCGATCGTCACGCTTGCGGGTGAACTGCACAACGCCGTCGCAGGTTGCGAACAGGGTGTGGTCCTTGCCCATGCCAACATTCTCACCCGGGTGATACTGGGTGCCACGCTGACGCACGATGATATTGCCGGCCGGGATCAGCTGACCGCCGTAGCGCTTAACGCCCAGACGCTGGCTGTTTGAGTCACGACCGTTACGGGAGCTACCACCAGCTTTTTTGTGTGCCATTTGTCAGATCTCCTTCTAATAAACCTTAGGCCGCCTTGATGTCGGTAACCTTCAGCACGGTTACATGCTGGCGGTGACCCTTCTTGCGGCGATGATTCTTGCGGCGCTGCTTCTTGAACACGATCACCTTGTCGGTGCGGTCCTGACCCAGCACTTCAGCGGTGACGCTGGCGCCCTTAACGGTGGGGGTGCCGATGGTGGCCTTGGCGCCATCAACAACCATGAGAACGTCGTCCAGCTTGATCTTGGCGCCCTTGTCGCCTTCCAGCTTTTCAACGAAAACCACGTCGCCGATCGCGACTTTGTACTGCTTACCGCCGGTGCGGATAATTGCGAACATGACACTCACCCTACTAGGTTGGCACCTGAAATTGTTAAATAACCCATGACGCACACGCGCCCGGCTTAGGGGCGGGGATTTACCGGGTTAGCGCGCTAAAGTCAACACTTACTCTTGCCGGGCGGCAGGTTTTCTGTAAGGGGCCGGAAAATCGACTTTTTTAGGGCCTGCCCGGGCGGTCTGAAGCCGCATAAAAAACAGGCAAAATCACGTTTTTACAGGTTTTTGCAGCATGACCGCTAAAGGACTAGCCATGCGCACATATTTCAGTTATACGAGGCGCCCAACCACGCTGCGGAGAGGTGGCGGAGTGGTTGAACGCGTCGGTCTCGAAAACCGAAGTAGTCGCAAGGCTACCGTGGGTTCGAATCCCACCCTCTCCGCCATTGGCGCTTCCAGCAGCGTCCACTGAAATCCAGAAAACTTCTATAAATCTGCTTTCCATCCGATTATGTATGTTTGAGGGTTTTGCATTAATAGGAGCGAACCGCATATGGGGTTAACTGCGATTGAGTGTATTGAAAGGCAGCTGAGCGCTGCCGTCAGAATGTTCTTCAATGGCGATGACCCAATTGCAATAATGACTTTTGTTTCAATTAACGCCCATTCAATTGAAAAATATGCCAAACGTAAAAAAGTAATAATTCGTGATCGATTTTTTTATGATCTCACACGAGCTATGCCTGAATTTGGTCCCGAAAAAGTTGGTAAATTATTGAGTGATTTTCGGGCTCTTTTAACGCATCCGGAAAGTCCTTTATGGGATGATCAAGTTGATTTGGATGCGCAAGAGCCAGAGTTATTGCTTTATGCTGTATGTCATGATTTTGAGTTACTCGCAGAGGCTATACGGCGTGAATTGATAGCAGAAATTAGAGCCTTTATTCTTTGGTTTTATGCAAAGCATCTTATTGTTGTTGATGGTGATATCCCTTTCGAAAGTAAATATAAAATCTTACGAGGAATTCGAGAACAGTCAGAAATTGAACAGATACGAAGAGGAAGAAAATTTATGAGCTGGTACATTATGCATCAGTCGAATAAGCAGTTGGATGGGGCTTACTAGTTGATAAGTTTATGCAAATGCTCTGTGGGGTAGATCTAGCTAAACAAAAACTCGTGATCAGGTTTATGATTTGAATTATGATGAGATTTTTTGTTGGCAGACAAAAGTCCGATCACTTGGTCACTTTATATCTCCTGCCCGCAGCAGAAGCCGGAGGCCCACGCCCACTGAAAATTGTAGCCGCCGAGATGGCCGGTGACGTCAACAACTTCGCCGATGAAATATAGTCCCGGCACTTTCTGTGCTTCAAATGTGCGGGAGGAGAGGGCGTTGGTGTCGACCCCGCCAATCGTTACTTCGGCGGTTCTATAGCCTTCGGTGCCCACGGGTTTGATCTGCCATTTCTGGATGCGTGTTACGACATCGGTCAACTGCGTGTTGTTGGCATCGGCCAGGCGCACGTGTTGCAGGTTCAGCTGCTGGCAGACCAGATCACTCAGGCGTTTGGGGATGTTGAGCGTATTGAGCACATTATGAATGAGCTGCTTGCCCTGTGTCTGGCGCGCGGCTTTGAGCTGGGCGGCCAGATCGATATCCGGCAGCATATTGATGGTGATGGCTTCGCCGGGGTTCCAGTAAGACGAGATCTGTAAAATCGCCGGGCCGGTAATGCCGCGATGCGTGAACATGATGCCTTCACGAAAGCGCACGCCATTTTGCGCGCTGACTTCGGCATCCGGGATGGAGAGGCCGGAGAGCGGCTCCGTCAAGCTCAGCAAATCTGGGGCAAAGGTGAGGGGCACCAGCCCGGCGCGCGGCGTCACCACATTAATGCCAAACTGCTCGGCTACCTTATATCCAAACGGCGAGCTGCCCATTTTGGGAATTGAGGGGCCGCCGGTGGCAATTACCAGCTTGTCGGCCAGCACATCGCCCCGGCTGGTGTTGAGCAGATATTTGCCCTCGTCCGTGCGGGAGATGGCGGTAATGTCTGTCTGCAGGGCAATTTCATTCTGGGCTTTGCTGCATTCGCTGAGCAGCATGCTGATGATCTGCTGGGCGCTGCTGTCGCAAAACAGCTGGCCGAGGGTCTTTTCATGGTAGTTGATGCGGTATTTATCGATCAGGTCGATAAAATCATTCGGCGTGTAGCGGCTGAGTGCCGATTTGGCAAAATGCGGATTTTGCGAGATGAAGCAGGACGGTTTGCAATTGATGTTGGTGAAGTTGCAGCGACCGCCGCCGGAGATGCGAATCTTCTCAGCTGGGCGTTCGGCATGGTCAAGCACC
>Ga0255182_1000656_pt1 | contig 21023 bp, 26 predicted proteins | sample Atl_UVDOM_RepA_8_FD_188420 | JGI IMG/M metagenome (GOLD analysis project Ga0255182, IMG submission 188420) | Freshwater microbial communities from Altamaha River, Georgia, United States - Atl_UVDOM_RepA_8d | ecosystem: Environmental > Aquatic > Freshwater > River | place: USA: Georgia...
GTGCGAGCGGTACCTAGACGATTTGAAGGTTTACACGTTTCGCGAAGATTGGGCCGAACACGCAGTCGAATTTATCGAAGAGCTCGAACAATGGCGTGGTGAGTTTGCTGGCCGACGTTTAACGCTCCAGCCATGGCAGAAATTTATCGTTTACAACATATTTGGATTTGAGGTAAACGGTCGACGCAGGTTTGGCCGTGCATACGTTGAGGTTCCGCGTAAAAATGGGAAATCGACGTTTGCTGCAGCTATTATGCTGTACGGGTTGGTGGCAGACGGCGAGAACGGCGCGCAGGTGTTCAGCGTTGCGACCAAAATGGCGCAGGCGTTAATCGTGTTTGACGAGGCAGCCGCCATGGCCCGAGCCAGTGAGATATTGAAGGGCGAAGTAAAAATCCACGATTCAGTGAACTCGCACCGAATAATTTACGAAAATTCCGTATTCCGACCAATTGAATGGGGACCGACAACCAATGACGGATTAAATACCCACATGGCCACGATTGACGAATATCACGCCCACAAGACGGACGAAATGTATAACGTGATCATGAACTCAATGGGGGCACGTGCTCAACCGTTTCTGTTTACGATTACCACGGCGGGGTTCAATAAAGAAAGCCCGTGCTATAAACACCGAACGCACTGCACAAACGTGTTGAAGGGTTTAGTGAACGACCCCGCGTTGTTTACAATTATTTACACGCTCGATGAGGGCGACGATTGGACCGACCCGACATTATGGGCGAAGGCTAACCCGAATTTAGGCGTGTCGGTCGCCCAGAAATATCTAACCGACCGAATCATCGAGGCGAAAGAATCGGCCGATAAAGAGGTTGAGTTTAAAACGAAACTATTGAACGTGTGGACCGATTCGGCCGTTACGTGGATAACCGACCGCGATTGGATGGCGTGCAGTGGTGCGGACCCGAAAGAGCTCGTTGGATTAGATTGTTATGCAGGTTTGGACCTAGCAAGTACGCGAGATTTTTGTGCGTTGTCGTTGTATTTTCCTGAAAAGGATGCGTTGTTGTTTTATTGCTGGCTCCCAGAAGATGCCATCACGAAACGGCGTGATCAGGTGGGGCAGTCTTACCGTCAGTGGTTAAGCGATGGCGATTTATTTGTAACTGACGGGAACGTGACGGATTACCGCGAAATTAGGCGGTTTATAAACGCGTTGAAGGATAAGTATAATTTTTTAGAGTTTGCATATGACCGGCACAACGCGTCGCAGCTCGTAATCGAGTTGCAGGACGATGGGTTTGAGATGGTTCAGTACAGCCAGGGGATATTATCCATGTCGGCACCGTCGAAGGAATTGGAACGAATGGTTTTGACGCGGCGGTTAAGACACACAGGGCACCCGGTGTTGAGGTGGATGGTTGGGAATGTGATGATGAAAAAGGACGAGAACGATAATGTGAAGCCAGATAAAAAGAAATCAGGCGATAAGATTGACGGCGCGGTGTCGTCGATTATGGCCATCGGTATTGCGATGGAAAATAAAGCAAAAGAACGGGACGACGGCGATTTGTGGTTTGTTCCGCTATAAAAATAGGGTTATGATAAAAGATGCAAATTTGACGTACACGGACGAATTCATGCGGGAATATTACATCCAGCTGCCTAAGTCGTCGCAAGAAGGCGGAAGTTATGAGCACGCCTACGATGCCATCGAGGCGCGACACGTGTACGTGTTCGGCCGTCGTAAGTATAAAAATTACGGCGTTTTTCGCTCGGCGTTGTCAAAATGGTCGAAAATTAATCGGGAATAGACCGCCGTTTTTGTTGCATCGGTTTTTTTGCCCCTTGGTAAATTCGCCTCGATGCAGTGGCCCACCCTATTTAAGCGAGAGAAACGCGAGCAGCAGTTTGGAGCGATGCCGTATGTCGGCGACGTGATTGGTTCGTTTTATTCATTGCTGGGCCGTTACACTCGTTCAGGGCAGACCGTTACGAGTAACACCGCGTACAGTATTGCCAGCGTTCACCGTTCTATTGAGGTAATCGCCAACGGAATTGCCACGATGTCGTTGAATCTGTACCGCGAAACCGAGGAAGGTAAACAGAGATTGACGGGGAATTTAACCCGATTACTGAAAAATCCAAACGCGTATCAAAGTGGGTTCGATTTTTGGGTTTACACCATGTGTCAGTTGAAATCGCGCGGGAACAGTTACACGTTGATTAAACGTGACGCGAATTTTAACCCAATCGAACTGCACCCGATTCAGACGAGTTTTGTCCGTCCATATTTTTCCAAAGGTTTAGTATTTTATCAGGTTGAGGACCCGATTTGGAAGGGCACCTATGCGTCATATGAAATTTTGCATTTTAAAGGGTTGTGCACCGAGGATCCATTAATGGGCAAATCGCCCATTGCGCTGCATGCCGAATCTCTTGGTATTGATTTGGCGGCCATGGCATCATCGGCCGACGTGTATAAAAACGGTGTATTGAAATTTTTGTTAACGTCAGACCGTAAAGTTTCAGACGCGACCGCGCTGCGTCAGTCGCTTGATGACGTGATAAACGGTCAGAGGCGTTCGGCCGTTATGCCTGAGGGTATTAAGATGGAGCGCATGAGTTTGAGCCCGCAAGAGGCCATGTACATCGAGCAGCGTAAATTCAGCGTGGAGGAAATCAGCCGTATTTTCGGTGTTCCGTTGTCCATGTTGAACGCAGGGAACAGTGGATCCGATGTTGAATTGGAAATGCAGCAGTTTTTTGCGCAGACGTTGCAGCCCGAGGCCGAGCGCATCGAGCAGGAATTGAGCCGTAAATTATTAAGGGAGGTAGACAAGGACACGCATGAATTTAAATTCGTTTTTAACTCATTGATGCGTGCGTCGGCCAAGTCGCGCGCGGACTATTACAACGCGGGTATCCGTGGTGGTTGGCTGCGTCGAAATGAGGCACGTTACATGGAGGATCTTGATAAATTCGAAACGGGCGACCAAATGTTAGTAACTGCCGACCTATTGACGGCAGATAAGCTCGACGAGTACATGACCGCCAAAATTGACGCATTGCAGGCACAAGCGGCCAAAAATAACAACATAACAGGAAATAATAACGACACACAGTCATGAGTAAAATAGAAACACGCAGACACGCATCGCCCGTCGAAGTTAGGGCGTTGAACGCCGAAGGGCTGCCCGAAAAAATCGGCGGAATCGCTGCCGTTGTTAACGTTGTCACCGACATGGGTTGGTACGAGGAAATGATTGCACCCGGTGCATTCGATGAGGCGTTGACCGTTTCGGACATCCGTTGTTTGTTTAACCATGAGGACGAATTAATTTTGGGTCGTCAGAAATCTGGCACCTTGTCCGTGTTTGTCAACGGTGACGGTAATTTGGAATATGAGAACACAATGGACTACCAATCACCGACGCATCAGGACGTTGGGGTTGCGGTAAAACGTGGCGATATTTCAGAGAGTTCGTTCCAGTTCGTTGCCAAAGAAGTCGTGTGGTCCGATTCTGAGAAGTACGGGCCCATGTACATGCGTAAAATTACCAAGATTGCGAAATTGTACGACGTTGCCCCCGTTACGTTCCCAGCCTACGCGGAAGGAACCAGTACCGAGGCGCGTTCGTTGACCGATGAGCGTGCGCAGTTTGTGCCGCACGTAGAATATAACCACAGCGACGCGGATATTGTCCGTGTGGCCCTTGCTCGTTACAAAAATTACTAAAAAATATGAAAACCCTAAAAGAACTCCGCGAAGAGCGCGCCGCGTTGGTAGCAACGTTGACCGCCCTACAGGGTCGTTTGCAGGCTGAAAAACGCAGCATGACGACCGAGGAAGGCACCGAATTTGACGGTGTAACTGCAAAAATTGACGGTATCGACACCGAGATCCGTCGCGCTGAAAAAATGGAAGAACTTGCACGTGTTGCCGGTGCTCCCGTTGTTGATGGCGAAGAAAAAGAAGCCCGCGCATTTAGTTTCTCAAAGCTTATCCACGAGGTAGGTGAGAACAAATTGAGCGGTTTGGAAAAAGAAATGGTTGAAGAATCAGCCAAAGAGGCCCGCTCATTGGGTATTAGCCCAAACGGAATCTATTTGTCTAACAAGGTGATGGATTTGAAAACGCGCGAAATGCGTACCATGACCGCAGGTTCAGCTACAGCGGGTGGAAACTTCATTCCTTTGGAAAAGGTTGGATTTTTTGATGCGTTGTATGCCAAGACCGTGTTGGACCAGTTGGGAGCCACCAAATTGACAGGTTTGTCCGCTAACGTGGATTTGACCGGGTTCAGTTCTGGTGTGTCAGTAGCTTGGGCCGCTGAAACAGCCGATGCCGCCTCAGGTGATCCAGTGACAGCCGCACGTCAGTTGCGCCCTTCACGTATCGCAGGTTACAGCGATATTTCGAAGCAGTTGTTGTTGCAAAACAACCAATCAATCGACCAGAAAATCATTGAATCATTTATCAAAGCCTTGGCTGTTGCCATCGAAGCGGCTGCGATTAATGGTTCAGGATCATCTAACCAGCCATTGGGTTTGTTGGGTACGTCTGGAATTAACAGCGTAGCAATGGGAACCAACGGTGCCGTGCCTTCATTGGCTAAGGTGTTGGAATTGGTTGCAGCCGTTGAGAACGCCAACGCAGGAATGAACGGTAAGTTTTTGATCAACCCCAAATTGGTGGCTAGATTGAAGCAAACCGAAATTTCAAGCGGGTCAGGTGCGATGATCATGTCTTACATGGCGTATTTCAACGGTTTGGCTGACCAAATTGACGGAAAACCCGTATTTGCAACGACTAACGTCCCTTCAAACCTTACCAAAGGAACTTCAAGCGGCGTATGTTCAGCAATGATCTACGGCGATTGGGATAACTTGGTGGTTGGTCAGTTTGGTGGTGTTGAATTGGTTGTTGACCCATTCAGCCAAGCAATCGGGAACAAAACCCGTGTCGTAGTGAATCAGCACGTAGGTATCGCGGTTCAACAGCCCGCCGCCTTTGGTGCAATTGTCGATTTGCTCACAGCATAATCGATAGGGCGGTGTGGTTTAGCGACCTATCCGCCCACCAATATGGCTAAAAAACCAAAAAACGAAGAGTTGCAAAACTCGCAAGGGGTTGCGGTAAGATTTACCGTGAGTCCTGTTGGCCCTTATGGATTAGGTTATTTTGCAGGCGACGTGGCAGAAATTGACGCGTTGTTGGCCGAAGTAATCGTTGAGAACGGACACGCGGAATACTGCGAGGCTCCGACCGCCGACGTTACGACCGAGGAGGCTCCGATTGCCGAGGCTCCGACCGCCCCAGAGGAAACCACCGAAGAAACCACCGAAGTAACTGAATAACCCATGTACATAGCACGCGAAATCATATCAAGAACCCACGCTGATACGGCCTACATAACGTTGGCGGAGGCGAAACAGCACCTGCGAGTTACATCGTCTGCGGACGATTCGTACATTATGGGGTTGATTGGTATGGCATTGGATGCGTGTGAACAGTACGTTGGATATTCGATTCGTAAAGCATCGGTTAAATACGCGTTTGACGGGTTCACTGGGCCTATGGTTTCAGTGGACACGTTGAACCCGTTCGGAATGATTGAGGGCAATATGCTGCGTTTATTTACGCGCGTTTTGTCGGTTGACGCGATTAAATACGTCGACCAAAATAATACGGTTCAGACGGCAACGGATTGGATAGACGCACCCGTTAAGTTTGGGCAGTTTGGGCGGACGATCGTGTTTGAATCAACCCCGGGTAATTTGACGGACGACACGGTTCGAATGATTGTCGAATTGACGGAAGGGTTTGAACTAGCCAGCGCGACCGGCGTAAACGAATCGTCGAAGTTCCCCGTATCGATTAAACACGCTGCATTGTTGTTGATTGGTCAGTATTACGATAACCGTCAATCCATCGTGGTGGGTGCGACACAGAGCAAAATGGACTATAACCACGAGTATTTGTTGGACAAATATCGTATCGTAAAATTTGATTAATATGAACGCGGGATTGATGGATCAGTTTATTGCCGTGGAAAAATACACCATGACCACCGATTCAAATACGGGGGAGAAACTGCAATCGTGGTCGAATTATACCAATGCGTGGGCACGAATCCAAGAAGCTGAAACTGGCGCGGAATCAGTTGATGCGGACCGAAGAGAACACAAACAATCGGTTGTTTTCACTGTACGATTTGATTCAGGTATAAACGTGAAGGACCGCATTGTGTGGGACGGTCGGTATTTTAATATCATAAACATCGCGAATATAAACCGCGATATGTACCAGCGCATTCAAACCGAATTGACCCAATGAGCGTAAAACTTCAAGGAATGGCGGACGTTTTGAGGGCGTTGAAATCAATGGGTAAAGACGTTGATTCGCGAAAAATCGAGTCGTTGACCATCAAAGAATCGCAGAATATTGTGATGGTTGCCCGTTCGTACATGCCAGAGCAGAGTGGTGACGCTAAAAATGCGGTGCGCGTTTTAAGCACACGAACCGAAAAAGGCCACACTGGAACGCTCGCCGGTATCGATTGGGATTCAGAACACGGGTACATCGCCCATATTTTGGAATTTGGAACGGCTCCACGTTTTACGAAAAGAGGGAAATACACGGGCGAGATACGCCCATACGGTTTCATGCGACGCGCGTTTGATTCAAACAAGCAAGGCGCAACCGAAAGAATAAATAACGGCGTTTTGAAAATAATCGTCGACCTAGCAAAGAAAAATAATATAAAAATAAAATAATCATGGCAAGCACAGGAATTACCAACGGCACGCTGATTGCAATTTACAAAGACGTTGCAGGCACCTTGACGAAAATCGCTAACGCGACCTCAAACGATTTCACGATCACCAAAGACATGATCGAAACAACCAACAAAGACAGCGCAGGCGCAAAAGAATTTATCGCGGGCGAGTATGGTTACACTATGTCTGTTGAGGGTATGTTCGAAGAGGATGCAAGCGTAGGCTCATCAATCAGCTGGAAAGAAATTTTAACAGACTTGCTTGCGGGCACGTCCGTAACCATCGTCATGACTTCAAACGTTTCAGGCGATTTGAAATTGAGCGGTTCAGCGTTTTTTAACGAACTGAATTTGACCGCGCCTAAAAATGACGTGGCGACCTTTACTGCATCAATTCAGGGAACTGGTGCGTTGACGGTTGGAACAATCTAATTAATTGTTGCGTATATTCGCAACATGAACCACATTGAAATCGGGGGTGTTCAGCACCCCCTTTTGTTTAATATGAACGCCATTAAAAATATAATGCAGGTGGCAGGCATGCAGAATTTTGACGATTTAACCATTCAGCGCGACCTTGCTAAAAGCATGGATTTTGCATTGGCTTGTGCGTTTTATGGCATTTTGGAGGGGTACGAGGACCAAGACCAAGAAACCCCGTTCAGAAACATCCAAAAATTTGCGGCCAAAATTAAGCGGTTTACCGAACTATCGCCCGCGCTTGATGCATTCACACAAGCGGCGACAGATTTCTTTGCAACGGACGAACCCGAGGGAAAGTAACCGCCAAGGGCGACACCGCTCCACTAACTTGGCGGACCATTGAGCGGATAAGTTACGGCGAATTGGGCATGACGGAGCGCGAGTTCTGGAAATGCACGCCGCGTTATTGGAAATTGAAATTGGACGGCCTAAGAGCGTCGCAAATTCAGCAGTATCGAAACCAATGGGAGATGACGCGTTGGGCCGTTGCAACGTCGATGGCACCGCACTTGAAAAAACCAATTGATCCGCGTAAATTATTAACGCTGCCGTGGGAACAGAAATCGTCGGCGGAAATTGTTGCAACTGTACGAAAATATGCGGATATTTTTGCCAAACTAACCCCGCCCGCTGAAGCATGAAAGCAATAATCGCCGCCTATAACATACTCTCAAATAATGCGGCACTGACTGCGGTTGTAGGCACGCGAATAAACCCGCTTCGGATGCCGCAGGAAACCACATTCCCGGCAATTACGCTGCACGTAATTAGTAACATACCAAACTCGAGTAAAAGCGGGCACAGTAAGTCAGATTTTGCACGCATTCAGATTGACACGTACGGAACGACCTATCAATCAGCATATTCGACTGCTGAATTGGTGCGTACGGCCATGGAGGTTGCAACGCCTGGGGTGTTTAATGGCGTTACGGTTCAAGTGATTGAATACGACGGGGAAGTCGAAATGTCAGAGGATAACGCAGGGTTCGCGGGTGTTTACCACGTGTCGCAGGATTATATAATTAATTACAACCGATAATGGCGAAATCGCAGAGTTTAAATATTGTTGTTGGGGCGGATATTGAGAACCTGAAAAAAGGTTTTGATGCGGCCGTTTTGGCGGTCCAAAAAAGCGGTAAGGCGTTGAGCGATGAGGCAGGTAAAAGCGTTTCTAATATTCAAGCCACGTTTGATAAGCTGGCATCGGGTAAATTAACCGGGCGGACCGTTCAGCAGTTAACCACCCTAGCAATGGAGGTTCGTGCCTTGGGTCCTGAATTTGCCACCACGGCCAATCAGATGATCATGGAGGCGGGTAAAATTAAAGACAGCATTGGCGACGCTCGTGCCGAGGTTAGTTATTTTGCCTCCGATACGCGTCGACTGGATGCCGTTTTGGGCGGTATTCAAGGTGTTGCAGGTGCATTCGGTGCCGTCGAGGGTGCTGCAGCTGCATTGGGTGTTCAAAACGAGGACCTACAGAAAACCATGGTTAAATTGCAGGGCGTTATGGCCTTGGTAAATGGTTTGCAGGCCGTTCAGAATGCGTTGCAAGCCGAATCAGCTGTCATGATTGGAATACAGACCGCAGCGACCAAGGTGCAGACGTACGTCATGGGGCAGGCCACGTTGGCGGCCCGTGCGTATTCAGTTGCGTTGATTGCTACGGGTGCGGGTGCGGTTTTGGTTGCGCTCGGCTTGGTGGTGTCGGTGTTTAAAAACATGGGCAGCGAAATTGACAAGGCGAAACAACGGTTGGAGCAGTTCCAGAACATCCAACAACGGTCGATTACACTCGGTCAACGTTTGATAAAAGAGGAAGAGCAACGGACCGAACTCGCCATCAGTCAAGCGAAGGCGCAAGGGCGAAGTGAGGAGTATATTTTACAGATTAAACAAAAGAGCCTCGAGCGCCAAAAAGCCATGTATAAAAAATACGGGCAGGAGGCGTTGGATGCGCTTACGGTTCAGCGTCGTGAGGAGTTGTATTTGGCGACGGGGAACGCTGCGAAAATAGCGGAAGTTTCGGCGAAATATCAGCAGCTCGAAAACGACCTGCGGTACTCGATTAATAGCGAATATCAGACGAAGGTTAACAACCTAGAAATTGAGAAAAACGGATTTATCGCAACCAAACGGGCGGAGGATTTAAAGAATTTTCAAGCCAATGAGGCGTTAAAACGTGCCGAATCTGAAAAAACCGCCAATAAAATTAAGGCGGACGAAATAGCAAAATCGGCATCGGGGCAGATTCAAGGTATTAAACCGATGACCATTGCTGCGCCAGTTTTGCCCGATCCGAAACCGATTGAGCACGCCTATACGCAAATTGATTATGCTGCGATGAGAGCTGCAGAACGGCAGGAGGAATACCAACAACGATTTGAAAAAAGTGCCGAGGCGATTAATGCGGCGTTTAACCAATTGACGGCACAAGGGTTGGAGGCGTTCGGTACGTTGGTGGGCGATATTTTGACCGGGCAGATTGATTCGTTTCAGACGTTCGGCCAAAAGTTACTCGGTGCCGTTGCTGCGTTCATGAAATCATTCGGTCAGGCGTTAATTGCCACCGCGACCGCATCCAAGGCGTTTAAGGATCTATTGATTGCCAACCCAGTTGCAGCCGCTGCGGCGGGTGTGGCATTGGTGGCGGGTTCGGCGGTTATTTCCAACATGCTCGCCAAGGGTCCGCAGCCGACCGCCTTCGCCGACGGTGGTATCGTATCGGGTCCAACGCTCGGTTTAATGGGTGAATATCCAGGGGCGAGCACCAACCCCGAAGTTATCGCACCGCTCGACAAGCTGCAGAAATTAATCAAACCAAACGATTCGGGCGCAGGTTTCGTCGCATCGACCCACATAAGCGGCCGAGATTTGGCGATTGTTTTGGAACGATATAACAAAGACTCACGACGTGGCTAGGAAATATTACGGCTCATTTTATTCAGTGACGGGTAAACTACACCGCGTCGAAATTTGGGACGGTCCGAGCGGTTCGAGCTCCGCCGGAACCGAACTCGTTTTGTCGGGCAACGGATATGAAATCGAGCGCGACGGACAAGGTGATACGTTCTACGATTCGCCGATTCGCGCGTCCCGTTCAACATCGTTTTGGGTGATGCCGTCCGATACGGTTTGGGGCGAATTCAAAGCCATCGCGACCAACACGGAGCAGTACTGGGCCGTTTTGATTTATCAGGACGGTTCGTTGGTTCACGTCGGGCGCGTGGTGGCCGATCAGATGCAGTTTAAACGCGAGGCCATCGAGGCGAAACCGACCGTGCAGCTCGCAGCGGTTGACGGCTTGGAATTGCTCGACGGGTTCAAGGTTGACGCGACGTGGTTCACTGATGGTAAAATCACGGTGGCGCAGTTATTCCGTCGGTGTTTGGACACACTCGGGCTCGCCGATTACTGGGTAATAAACGGAACGTCAACAGATTATCTACGCGATGCGGTTTCACCGTATTCGACCGACGCGAGCCGTAAAGGTATTGATTTATTGCAGGTCGATTTGAACACGTTTGTCGATGATTACGACGCGTTCAAAGATATTAAAGCCACCGACCTATCGGCGTTTCAGTACGCGTCGAATAACATGGTGTCGTGCAAACAAGCCATCGAACAGCTTTGTGAAATCTTGCAGGCCCGATTCGTTCACGAAATTGGCCGATATTGGTTGGTTAGTGCGGCCGAATACCTCGACACGACGGTGGCGTACCGTCAGTATTCGTATACGCTGCAATATATCGGGACGGGTACGTACACCCATACCGTTCAGCTCGGCAACGACGCACGACCACAGTGGGCCGCCAAACCCATATCGACCTACCAACCCGCAGCGAAATACGTGCAGGTCGACACAGAGCGGTCGTTAAATGCTGGGGTGTATCGGACGTTCCCGAATAGCGCGAGCACCGCCCTAAATAATGCGTTCACGGGTATTCCAACGGGTTCGACCCCAGACGAGGCACCGATGCGGATTCGGTTCGCGTTGAAGTTTAGTCGGTACACGTTCACGACATCACCCACCGGGATTGAGGACGAAACAATTGTTGCGATAAAAATATGGTTGACCGATTCAAGCGGAAATATTCGGATTCTAGATAATTCGAATTGGTATTGGATTGCAGCCACGACGGTACCGACGTATTACGAGAAAATAAAAACGGATCTACAGTCAACCACGTGGACATCGTTTGTTTTTGACAAACAAGTAACAACAGCTCCCGCAGGATTTGACACGCTACACGTTGAAGTGACGCAGGTCGTTGCCACTAAGTCGTTATTTGGTATATTTGGAAATTTGAAGGCGTATAACTTCGCGCTAAAAGATTTTTGGGGCTCCATTCAAATCGCATTCGCTGACGCGTCACCATATAATAACCCCGATTTCACGTTCAACGTGACGGAAACCTACACGCCCGACACGAACAGCGGGTTAAATTCAACCCCGATAATTTTAACCCCGAAATATTACTACAGCTCAAATAAATACGCGACGGGTAATATTATGGCGTACGACGGGTCGGCTTGGGTTATTGCGGACGATTGGTACGGCGGTTGGGATTCGACCACGCACGGCTCACCGACCGAAATAATGGGTAAAGGTTTTGCCGGTCTGTATAAAGATTTTGTACCAGTCATTCAGGGTACATGGATTGACGCGGGTACACTGAGCGCTGTCAAATCGCTGTATTTTGATGACCGAAAATGGCTCCTAAACGGTGTCGTTTATACCGCGCGTTCGGAGCAGTGGGACGGCGAGTGGCTCGGGCTGATTCCCGTTTATACTGGGCTGACCTCATCGGGCGAAGGGCTTAAAGTTGGCACAGGTTTGAAGGATCGTGTAAACTACATGGACGAACAAATTGCCCGTTTAAACGATTCAGTTCAGCGCACTGGCTCATTGGTGTTGGACGAGCTGATAAACACGGCTGACGGTGCACCATCAACCGCGCCAACGGAGAATACGCAATGGGAAGTAATGTTGAATTATGACCAAGCGTCCGAAACGGTTGCATGGCACTTGCAGGAACACGGCACGTTCGTATCGTACACGGCGGGTTTGCATTCATTGGATGCGAATTTTGAAGGGCATAAAATGGACGCGACCGCAGGAACCGTCACAATTAATCTACCTAGTGCGACAACGAATAAAGGCAAGCGATTTTATTTTGTAAAAATCGGATCCGCACACACGGGAACCGTTAACGCTGCATCGGGTGAATTTATCAGTGGCGCAGATCATATTGATTTGACGGGTAACTATTATAGCAAAACGATTATATCTGACGGAACCCAATGGTTTCTCATTGCGCAGGTTCCGTAATTTGTTGCATACGTTTCGGCGATGGCGGATAATTTCGCCTACATGAATTTCAACGCATTAGATAACATCGCAGGTTCAGAGGGTTTAAAATCGTATCACGGCACCGGAGCAGTAACGGGCAAGGAATATAACGCCTTAGTGATTCGTGAAGATACCGTGTTTACCGTTTTGACCATTGTCGATAAAAACGGGGCTACCATCAACGAATTGACGGCGGCGGGTTTATCTGGAATCACCTTGAAGCAGGGCGAATATATCCCCGCAGGTTTGGGCGCGAAAATTACGGCGTTCACGATTTCATCAGGTTCGGTTTTAGCGTATTAATCCAATGCGGTTAGGGTTAGGATTAGGATTGGCACGACTGCGCGGGTCCAGTATTGACCCAGCCGCCGCGGCATATTTTGCCGCCACTGGATTGACTGGCGCCACAGAAAAGGCCGCGGTGAATACCTTGGTCCGAAGTTTAAAATCAGCGGGTCTATGGTCAAAGATGAAAGCGGTGTATCCGTTTGTTACGGATAATAGGAATTTGTTAAGTTATACGGAGGATTTTGGGAATGCGTATTGGCAAAAGGGCAATACAACAATTACAACAAATACAACAACTGCCCCAAATGGAACAAATACCGCAGATAAAATATCGGAAACATCTGCATCGGGATACCATTTTAATGCAATTTCAGATGGTGCAATGGGTAACACAAATAATTACACTCTTTCATTTTATGCAAAAGCATCGGAAAGAACTTGGTGTAGTGTGTATTTGTATGACGGCTCAACTTTATACCAAACATTTTTTGATTTAGCGAATGGGGGAATAGGAACAATTGGTAGCGGAATGACGGCGAGCATTGAAAGTGCGGGGAATGGTTGGTATCGTTGTCGGGTTTCACGCAATATTGTGGGCGCTGTGGGCGCAAACGGAGGAATTTTAACGGCAACAGGAAATGGTCAAAGCAGTTATGCAGGAACGGCAGGTAATGGTATTTTTGCTTGGGGCGCACAACTAGAACTCGGTTCAACCGCAACCACCTACCAACCCATCGCAACTACCCAACAATCCTACATCTCCAACCAATTCAAATACAACCTTGTAAACCCCGTAGATAGTGACGCAGCGTTTAGGGGTGTGTTTAACGGAGGGTGGACATTTAGTAACAATGGGGCTACACCGAACGGGACGAATGGGTATATGGATACGAAGTTGCTCGGAGGTACTGATTTGCTCACAAACAATAGTGGTATCGGTATTTATTCGGGAAGTAATACTACATCAACAGGCGGTTTTGGAACTGGTGCAAACTTTCATATGTATCCAAGATACACCGATAATAACACATATTATCGCCCAATGAATGCAAGTGGCGGAACAAGCGTAAACAATTTAACAGCGTTGGGAATGTTTCATCAATACTCCGATGGCACAAATGGAAATGCCTTTTTTAATGGAACGAAAAAAGGTGCTACCACAGTAAACCAAACCATGGACACGGCTAATTTATTTTTTGGTGGGCAAAGACCTGCGTTGAGTAATTACGATAATAAGCAATTGAGATTTGCATTTGCGTCATTATTTCTCACCGACACCGAAGCAACCGCCCTATATAATGCCGTGCAAACTTTCAACAGCACCTTAAATCGCGCCATATAATGCTAACCCTATCAACCATAACAACCGAAGACATCACCACGCTTGTGGGATTGCTTACAATAGAGCAAAAAGACCAATTAGTAGGCGTTTATTATGCGCCAGATAGCATCTATAACCCAATTCAAGACATCAACGATAATTGGGTAATCAGCACCGAGGAAATGATAAACACCATAAACCCCGATACATTGTGGGTGAAAGAACTTGAACTCATTCCGTACGAACCTAAACCAAGCCCCTCACCATTCTAATGAAGCACTTTGAAAATGACACCACCGCGGCCATTGCGACGGCCATTTCAGGCAGTTCAGCCGTCATCCATTTTGCCCAAACTTGGCAGCCGGTTGTTTCTCTTTGTGTGGGTTTGGTTGGTATTGTGTCGGGCCTTTTTGCGATTCGTTATTACCATGGCAAAACAAACAAGTAGCTCCAGTACCTTCAAGCCCAAACCGCGCAAAAAACTCGGGCGGCATACGAAACACGTCAATAAACATAAGTCATGCAAACCAAACAGAGGACAAAATTAAAATCGTATTTCAAACCGACCCCGAAACGGTTTCGCGTCCTGGGCGATTCGATTGCAGCTGCGAGTTTGTTCATTGCAGGCTTGAACCTAGACAACCCGCGCCTGATGTTAATTTCGGGCATATGCGGGGCGATTGGTAAGTTCGTGACTAATTTTTTCGGGGATGCGGAAAACTGACGCGGCAGTATTATTGATCATCCTGTTAATTCTTGGCGGTGCGCTGTACTTGAAACACGCCGTACCACCCGAGCAACCCCGATTCGTATACGTGAATACCGTCACACACCATAAAGACACCATCGACAAGCTGCGGACCAAATACACCATTTTGCGCCGTACCGATACAATTCTAACCGAAAAATATGAAACGCTTTATTTTGCCCTTGCTGGTGATACTTCTTGCATCGCCACACGTCGTTTACTCGCAATGCACCGACTCATCGACAGTGGCGCAAATAAACCTATATCTATTGAAGGGAGCGGAGGCACGGGAGCGACTAAACATTTGCCGTGAATACCGTCGTATCGATTCGGCTATAATCGTTCAGCAGGAGGCCGTTATGGCGGCCCAAGATAGTCGCATTAAGCACCAAACAAAACGGGTGGCCCTATTCCAAGCGACAACGCTCGCTGTATTCATTCTTTTTCTCCTCGCCTTATGAAAACCAACAACGTCCATATAATCAAAACAACGGCCAAATCTATCAAGGCTCTTTTAATATCCGATTGCCATTGGGACAACCCGCACTGTGACCGCGATTTATTGAAGGCCCACATGGACCAAGCCGTCAAGGGCAAACACGATATTTTCATCAATGGCGATTTATTCTGTTTGATGCAGGGCAAATATGACGGCCGTCGCTCAAAATCGGAAATCCGACCCGAGCACAATAATTCGAGATACTTGGATTCGGTTATTAACACCGCGGTGGAATGGTTCAAACCGTACGCGCACCATATTAAGGTAATCGGTTACGGTAACCACGAAACGTCGATTTTACGTCACTGCGAAACGGATGTCATTGAACGGTTCGTGACTTTGCTGAATAACGCGACGGGATCGAGCATTGAAGTGGGTGGATATGGCGGTTGGGTTATTTGGCAACATTACAGAGGTAAAACGTCGGCGACATCGTTCAAAATGAAATATTTTCATGGCAGCGGGGGCGGTGGACCCGTTACCAAAGGCGCGATTAATTTTAACCGTATGATGACCGCCGTTGAAGGAGCCGACGCGATTTGGATGGGCCACGTACACGAATCGACGGAAATCACCTACACACTCGAGCGGGTGAATACGTGTAACTTAGTTCAGCTGCGCGATGTGTTGATGGTCCGCACGCCGTCGTACAAGGAAGAGTATGACGGAGGGCGTAAAGGATGGCACGTTGAACGAGGCGCACCACCAAAACCGCTTGGGGGTCGTTGGCTCGAAATTAATTTTAAGCGAGATAAGCACCGCGATTGGGTTGAGGCGTTCACCTATAAAACGAATTGAGTATATTTGCGGGCATGGACCCAGTGAATAAGCCACCACACTACAATCAAGGGGGGATTGAATGCATCGAGGCAATAAAGGCCTCCATGTCGCCCCTAGAATTCCAAGGATATTTGAAAGGGAACGTCATGAAATACACATGGCGTTTTCGTCACAAAAACGGATTGCAGGATCTAGAAAAAGCCAATTGGTACCTTAATAAACTACACGATGAACTTAAAGCAAATCCCGTTTAATAACTACCTGCGCGAGGCGACGGAGAAAAAACAAATCGTCCTACACCATACCGCAGGGGGCGGAAAGGGCGAAATTGTGTATCAAGGTTGGCAGGCTGATAGAACACCCGTGGCGACGTGTGTGGCCATATCTCGTGACGGTCAAATCGTGCAGGGTTACGCCTCACGTTTTTGGGGGTATCATTTAGGCCTGCAAACAAAACACTTCTTAGGCCAAAAATATCAGAACCTCGATAAAACGTCGATTGGCGTGGAGGTATGTAATTGGGGGCCGTTGGTTTACAAATCCAATAAGTTTAAAAATTACCTTGGCGGAGAAATCGACAGTGACGACGTAATCGAATGCGATTATCGTGGGTATAAGTATTGGCATAGCTATACCGATGAGCAAATCGAATCGGTTCGTGAGTTGCTGGTCCATTGGGGCGAAAAATACGGAATCCCGCTGACGTACAACACCGATATTTGGCAGCATAATAAACGCGCCATGTCGGGAGAATCAGGTGTGTTCGTTCACGGGTCGTTTAGGCCTGATAAAGCAGATATGTACCCTCACCCGCGGCTGATTGAGATGTTGCGCGGTCTGTAACTTGGTGTCCTGCGATACCGCTCGGGTATAACGTACCGCAATATGACGGCTCGGCCCAAAAAAATATGATCTGACCATCGCGGAGAATTTCGTCCGCGATAACTTCGGGATAACGGAAGCGCACCCAGTCGATTAACTCGGCAGCAATATACGCCTGTGATTGGTAGTAGTCGTATTCGGCTGGTGCGCTTATGGTTATCACGTTCCAAATATATGTTATTCGGTTAAAATTAACGCCTCATTTTCGGGCGATAGGACGTAATGCGTCCGTATTGATTCTATAGTTGTTGAACCGCCCAAGATTGCAGCCTTCGCGCTGGTCCATTTCGGGTGCTCGGGTGTCAGTGCGGGTTTGGTTTTCTTTGGTGGTTCGGGGGCTTGTAGGCGGACCCGTAAAGCGTCTACCACGTCACCGAATGCCTTGACGCGGGCTGAATACAGCTGAATGTATCGACCTGCCCAATCTTCGATGTACGGGGACCCGAGAGCCTTCTCGATTGATTTCTGATTAGTAGCGTTTAGGATAAACGGTTTGTGTCCGATTAGGTAGGCCACGTTCGATTCGTCTTTTTTGCCATCAACGCCAGTAATCTGAACGTGTTCGACGCGATCAATTTGTACAATTAGGTCCTCGCCCGGGTTGAGAGCATACGCCCCGATGTAATCAGGGTTGGTCAGTTTTTTCCAATGTGTTTTCATTTTTCAATAATTTTATGAGTTTGGTGTAGGTTATACGATACAGACGGCCGTCAATGTTTGTTATTCCTCGCCCTTGCTGTTTCGGTCTGGCTTGATCAACGCGACACGGTTCAGATTAACAAGCTCGCGTTTTGGGTATCGGCCTGCGGTGGTTAGCTCTATAAACATATCTCGTTTATTTCGCGTGTTTTGGTGATTCCGTACCAATCGCCCGTTTGCATGCAGTCAATATACGTGCGGATGTTATCGCGGTATTTTTCGTGGGCTTGCTCCCGGTCAAATTCCGACAGCTCGTACAGTTCGCACAGATACGGGGCAGTTTTTTCCACGAAGGCGAAAATAAAACGGGGCCACGTACCGAAGTTTTGACGGTAGATTTCAGCGTAGAGCGCATCCTGCACGTCATAGCGGTATTTCTTAATTGATCGCGTGACGGCGTATTCGGTTGCGTCCTCCGTTGTTTTTAGGTCGATGATGTTGTGCCCGGTAACAAAGTCGAGTTTGCATTGAACATCAACGCCTAGAATCGTGCCATATAGGACCGTTTCGGTCGTGTGGGGCTGTGCTAGGTGTTCCGCGATGATTGGATGCGACTGGAACGAACGCTGCATGCCCTGATAAGTTTGCAGGTCGTCGGGATCCAGTGCAATTTTACCCGCGTTGGCTTGGAGTTGTTCGGCCTTCCAAAGTTGATAGGCTGATGTATTGCGCGGTTTTGCTCCGCCAATTTCGGCAACCTTGGCCGCGTCGTCAAAAACCCAATAGGTCGACGGCAGTAGGTGTGGTTCGAAACAAAACATGTGGACCGCAGTGCCCGCAGCGAGTGCGGGCGTTTCGGGTCGTTTGTTGCCGTCAATAATGCGGTATTTATACAGCGCGGGTGCCTTGTCGATTAAATCTAATTTGGATTTTGACAGGCGGGGCGATGCGTGGTATTCGGTGTTGGTGGTCATAACTTATCCGCCTCCTGTTCGATATACGCCCTAACTTTACCCAGCAACGTTTTAACACCCGCAGTGATTCGAGCGGCTTGGGGTGTTGCAAGCTCGGGAATATTAATGCCCGCAATTTGAGTAATTAAGAAAGCTAATTTTTCTTTATCGGGGGCAAGCGCAGCGGCCTCCAATCGTGCAGCCTCGTCGCGTTTAGCCTGTTCGGCCTTGGCGAGTTCAGCGCGGGCCTTTTCAGCCTCAATTCTGGCAGCTTCGGCAACCTTGGCGGCTTCGGCTCGCTCGGCCTCGTGTTTGGCTCGCTCCTCCGCCTGAATACGCTGCATTTCGGCCCGTTCCGCTTCGGCCTTTTTGGCGGCCTCAATCGCTTGTTGTTTTGCCTCTTCGGCTTGACGGCGCGTTTCTATTTGACGGGCACAGAACGCGTCAAACTGTTCGTCGCTGATTTCACGAACCTGCAGCAGTGATCCGTCAATATCGTTGGCGGCCAAATATTTCAACCGCGTTTTCATGCGCTCGTCCAATTTGCGTTCCTCGGCGGCGATTCGTTCAGCCTCGATTCGTTCGGCCTCAATTAGGGCAGCGTTGGCGGCTTGAACCTGGGCGACATACGCGTCGAATTGTTCGTCCGACATGGCTCGAATGTTTGTGAATACTGTGTCGGCCCCGATTTCATCACATAGGGTTTTGCGGGTTTGGTAGACCGCCTCGATTCGGGCAGCCTCTTGAATTTCGTGCCATTTTTCGATTGCCTCGCAGCGTTTCTCTAGGGGCTTGCTGGAATTGTCGATGATGTTGTACAAATTGTCGTACAATCGGCCCTCAATAATTACGGTTTCTTTACCTTGTTTTTTTAACCGTTCCGCCTCCAAACGATTATCTCGCAGGGCCTTGCGTATCGCCTTGGCCATTGCAACGTCCTCCTTTGATGGGTTTTCGGTTGGTAGTACGCTGATTTTACGCTCTACCTCGTCCATACGTTTGAAGTAGGGGACAAAAAGTTGCATCATCTGTTGACCCTTGGTCGGTTCGATGTTGCTTTGTTCAACGATGACCAGCAATTGGCCGTCGAAATCTGTGGTGTTTAGTGTGGTTAATTCGTTCATAACGTTGGCAAATATATAACTCTATTGTATATATTTTTGCAATATGGATAAAAATTTTTACCAACCCACTGGAATTGTCGCGCGTAGATTGAAGCGTGGCAGCATGATTCTGTATCAAACGAAATGGAACGGGGTGTTGTATTACAGACGGCGCAAATTGTCCAAAACAAGCCGGCACGCCAAAGTTCAACGAACCGATGACGGCAGACGATGGACGCTATCCAATTAATCGAACAGAAGGCACGCGATAAAAACGTGTCGATGGCAAAAGTATGTCGCGACTTGGGGTTGCGTCAGTTTTATATTTCGCGTTGGAAAAAATCGAAACCCACCGCGCTGAAATATGTGGACCGAATTAATCAGTATTTGGATGGAATCGACAAATAACTACAATCAATTCAAACTGTTTGACGCGAATCGGGAGGTGAACGAACGACACGTAAAGAAACTGATGGACCGAATCGAGGCCAACAATTTGCTGCATGTGAACCCGATTATCGTGGATCACGACATGCGAGTTATTGACGGCCAACACAGATTGGAGGCATCGAGGCGTTTGGGCGTTCCTGTTTATTATATTGTGGGTGACGGAATCACCGAAACCGACATAAGCGATTTGAACGCAGGCCGAAAAAATTGGTCGTTACTCGATTACGTCACATTTTGGACCGTCAAGAAACAACCAGGATACGACGTGTTGAGCCGATTCATAAATAAATACCCGTTTGTCCCGCTCACGTCGCTCATTATGTTATTAAGCACAACCGGCAAGCGTGACCGAGCCGATATTGAAGAGGGACGCATAAACGTACGAAACCAAGCCGAGGCGGAGAAAGTCCTATCGTATTTGTCGGCCATTCGGAATTATACGGATTTGGCCTACACGGGTTCATTTATTATCGCCATGATCCGAATTTATCGGACGGGAGAATACGACCATGAGCGAATGATGCGTAAAATCGGCATGCAACCGCGCGCACTGGTTAAATGTGTGAACACTGCGCAGTACGTTGCCATGTTAGAAGAGCTATATAATTACCACGAGCGGGACAAAGTCCGTTGGCGTTAATTGTCATAGAAATGTCAAAAAAATATCAATAGTGTTGCGTATGTGGATAGCGTGGGTATATTTGAACCCATGAAACAACACCACACTATCAAAAACGTAACTATTTGCAAAAGCGGAAACGCTGGGCATTATGTTATT
>Ga0255182_1000663_pt1 | contig 20871 bp, 19 predicted proteins | sample Atl_UVDOM_RepA_8_FD_188420 | JGI IMG/M metagenome (GOLD analysis project Ga0255182, IMG submission 188420) | Freshwater microbial communities from Altamaha River, Georgia, United States - Atl_UVDOM_RepA_8d | ecosystem: Environmental > Aquatic > Freshwater > River | place: USA: Georgia...
TGAGATCCAGCCGTCCACCCACCAAGTCCTGCAACGCCGGGCTGCTGCCTTTGTAAGGGATATGACTCATCTGAGTGCCCGTTTCCGACTGGAACAATTCGCCGGTCAGATGGGTGGCAGTTCCCGAGCCGGCCGATCCATAGTTGAGCTTGGAGGGGTTGGCCTTGGCAAAACGGATCAGCTCGGCCACCGAATTGAATGGACGGCTCGTTTCGACAACCAGCACAGTCGGCGAGGCGAACAAGGCCTGCACGGGGACAAAGTCGCGAAGAGGGTCGAATTTCAGGTTCGGGTACAGGGCCAGGTTCGCTGCCATGGTGCCCTGCGTCCCATAGAGAACGGTATAGCCATCGGGGGCGGCGCGAACCACCGATTCCGTCCCCAGGTTGCCACCTGCACCTGGGCGGTTCTCCACCACGATCGTCTGCCCCAGTAATTCTGAAACGCGCTTGGCGATCTGGCGGGAAGTGGTGTCCGTGATACCACCTGGCGGGAAAGGGACCACCCATGTGATCGGCTTGGCTGGCCAGGTGTTGCCCAAAGACAGTCCTGGCGCCAGGGCCGGCAGAGAGAGAAGTAAAGAGCGGCGTTTCACGGTGGTCTCCTGGTTGTGTGCTGGAACCCAGGGTCCATGGGCCTTGGGATCGACCGGCCTGGGAAATAGATCCTGCATGCCCAGTCCAGGCCTTAGTCTACGACAAACCGTAGTAAAGTGCGACTAATCGTATTTTGATCTGATTTCAGCCCCGTCAAACGTGAAAGGATCGGCATGAGCATTGACCTGAACCCCGACCAACTCGCGCTGCAAGACAGCATCCGACGCTTCATGAAGAGTGAAGTGACGCCCCTGATTGGCCACCATGAGGCTGCGCGCACCTTTCCCTTCGAGCTGATGCCCAGGCTCGCGGAGCTGGGGTACCTGGGAGGCAACCTCACTGAGGCCGATGGCGGCCACGGCATCGACTTCCCCACCTGGGCCATGATGATGGAAGAGTTGGGCTATACCTGGTTGTCGATGCGGACCATGCTGAACATCACAAATGGCTCTATCCAGCGGCTGGCGCAACAGGGCACGCCCGAGCAGAAGGCGCGCTACCTGGGACCGCTGATGCGAGGCGAGATGAAGACCTGCACGGGCCTGTCAGAGCCGGAGACAGGCTCCAACATCGCGGGCATTCAGACCCGCGCAGAACTCAAGGGGGATCGGTGGGTCCTCAACGGACGCAAGCTCTGGATCACCAACGGTGCCAACGCCGATCTGGCCATCATCGTGGCACGCACCTTCAGCCCAACGTGTAACGGCGGGCTGTCCGCCTTCATTGTTGAGCGGGCTCTGGCCCCGTACGAGGTGCGCAAGCTGGACCTGATGACCCTGCGCTGTACCGGTACGGCCGAACTGGGCTTTGTTGACGTGGAAATTCCACGTGAGAACCTGCTGGGCGAAGAAGGCAAGGCCCTTGCTGGTACGCTCAAGGGACTGGACGGAGCACGCGTGAATATCGCCATGGGAGCCGTGGGTGCTGCGCAGGCAGCACTGGACCTTTCGATCGACTATGTGAAGCAGCGCAAGCAGTTCGGCCGCCTTATTGGCAGCTTCCAGCTGGTGCAAAAGCACATCGTTGACATGACGGTCCGGGTGGAGGCTGCCCGAGCACTGGGGATGCGGGCGGCGCATGCCCTGCAAGGCGGCAAGGACGTGCGCCAAGCCTGCTCGATCGCCAAGCTCTATGCCACAGAAGCTGCCCATGAGGTCGCCAGCATGGCGCTACAGGTGCATGGTGGCATGGGCTACTCGGAGGACTATCCGATCGCTCGAATCTTTCGCGACACGCGCGGCGGCATGATCCCGGAGGGCACCACCGAGATCCAGACGCTGATTGCAGGGCGTGAGATCCTCGGCATCAACGCCATCGGCTGAAGTGCAGTCCCATGTCGCCACTCCATCTTCTTTTCAACCCCCGTTCGATTGCCATCATCGGGGCCTCCGACAAGCCCGCCAGCATTGGTGCACGCACCGTGGAGAACTTGTTGGTGCATTCACGCTTTGAGGGCGACATCTTTCTCGTCAGCACCAGCAAGAACGAGATTGCCGGTCGCCCTTGCTGGCACTCCGTGGCTGATCTGCCAGCCACGCCCGATGTCGCCGTGGTGGTGGTGCCCGCGGCGGCCGTCCTTGAGGTAATCGAGCAATGTGCGGCGCGCGGTGTGAAGTTTGCGGTTGTTCTGACCTCCGGTTTCAACGAGACCGGTGAAGAAGGACGTGCACTGGAGGCCCGCATGCTGGCCATCGCCCAGCCCGCCGGGATGCGCATCTACGGCCCCAACTGCCCAGGCTTGTGCAACGTCAATGCGCGTCTGGGGCTGACCTTCTCGCCATCGTTCCCCAAGGACCTGCAGCCCGGACCGATCGGTATCGCAACTCAAGGCGGCGGCCTGGGCCGAAACGTGATGCAGGCCATGGAGCGTGGCATCGGTGTCGCAGCCTGGAGCTCATCGGGCAACGAGGCCGACCTGCAGGTCGCGGACTTCATCGACTACATGGCCGATGCACCGGATATCAAGGTGATCGTCGCCCTGATTGAGGGATTCAAGGACGGGCGTCGCTTCGTTGAAGCTGTGCGCAAGGCAGCACGCCAGGGCAAGCCGGTCGTGGCCCTGAAAATCGGTCACTCCGAATACGGAGCCAAAGCTGCCGCCTCCCACACCGCATCCATCACGGGGTCGGCAGAGGTCAACAGCGCCGCGCTGCGCCAGCTGGGCGTCATCGAGGTGGACGATATCGATGAGCTCGTCGACACCGCCTGGCTCCTCGCACGCCAATTGCCGGGTCCGGTCGAAGATGTGGCGGTGTACTGTTCATCCGGCGGCGCTGCTGCGCTCACAGCCGACATGGTGGGCCAGCAGGGCTTGCGGATGGCCACCTTCGCTCCCGAGACAACCGCCTCCCTGAGCGCCCAGCTTCCCGGCTACGCTGCAGTAGGCAATCCCGTCGACACCACAGCTGCAGTCATCTCGAGCCCCGGGCTCATCGACAGCACCCTGCTGACGGTCTGCCGCGACCCTGGTGTCGGGATCGTGGTTCTGCCCAATTCGATTGACTACGGGAAAGTCACACTGGTCACCGCAGAGGCCTCGGTGCGGGCACAAATGGATAGCCCGGTCCCCATCCTGCCAATCTGGATGAGCGACCGTCTGGGTGAGGCCTTCCAGGCCTATGCCCAGGCCGGCATCGTGCCGGCCCGCACGGTTGGCAAGGCCATCAAGGCGGTGCGTCGCTGGGTGGACTATGGCCGCTGGCGTCGGGCTGCGCACCACCTGGAATGGGCCCCCTGGAACAGTCTGGGCCAGCCGATTCCCCAGGGACCTCAAGCGTTGCCCAGCGAAAGTCATGCCAAAGACTGGCTGGCCCAGTCTGGCATAACCGTGCCCGGCCACACGCTCGCACGCAGCCGCGAAGAAGCGGTGGCAGCGGCGGAGCGATTTGGCTTTCCAGTCGTGGCCAAGGTGTCCAGCGCGCAGATCCTGCACAAGACCGAGGTCGGTGGCGTGCGGGTGGGCCTGCAGGACATGGCCGCGGTGGGCGCGGCATGGGATGAGATCATGGCCTCGGTCAAGGCCAAGGCTCCGGGCGCGACCGTGGACGGGCTCCTGATCGAACGCATGGCCCCTGCCGGCGGTCTGGAGACCTTCATCGGCGTCTCGCGCGACCCTGTCTTCGGCCATGTGCTGACTTTCGGCCTGGGCGGTATTTATGTCGAAATCTTCAAGGACGTCTCACGCCGCCTGCTGCCACTGCAGCGCCCTGAGGCCGAAGCCATGATCCGCGAGATCACCAGCTTCCCGCTGCTCGATGGCGCCCGCGGCCGTCCCAAGGCGGATGTGGCCGCATTGACCGATCTCCTGATGAAGGTTTCAGATTTTGTCGGCGCCCACGCAGAACAAATCCATGAACTGGACCTCAATCCGGTGTGGGTAGGTGCTGCAGGTCAAGGGGTGCTGGTGCTGGACGCCGTGGTCATCGGACCAGCGGAGGGCGCACGATGAGCAGCTGGCTACCCCGTCAGGCGCCAGGCAGCTCGCCACTGGCCGGCGTACGGGTGCTGGACTTCAGCGAACTGCTGCCAGGACCCTTCATGACGCAGTCCATGGCAGAGCTCGGCGCCGATGTACTGAAGGTCGAACGCCCCCCCCATGGGGACCCGGTTCGGCTGGGCGCACCGGCCCTGTATGCAACCTTGGTGCGTGGCAAACGCACCATGATGGCAGACCTCAAACGGGAAGATGCCAAAGCCACGGTGCTGGCCCTTGCCGATGAAGCCGACGTGCTGGTCGAGGCCTACCGTCCGGGCGTGATGGACCGGCTGGGCCTGGGCTGGAGCACATTGCAGCTGCGAAATCCGCGCCTGATCTATGTGTCCCTGTCGGGCTATGGCAGCGACGGACCCTGGGCGCAGCGCCCAGGCCATGACCTCAACTACCTGGCTGCAGCGGGCATCGTCGCCCTGGCCGCCAAGGACACTGCCCCTTCACCGTCATTTGGGGTCCCCGTGGCGGACCTCAACGGCGCCACCTATGCGCTCGCAGCCGTGAATGCCGCACTGTTCCAGCGCACTTCCACCGGGCGAGGCCAGCGTCTGGATGTGTCCTTGGCCGAGTCATCCTTGCATGGTATCAACCCACGCTTGGCCATGTTCCATCAGCTCAAGGCCGGTACATTGGAGCAGCAGCGTGCCATCGCGCAGCGCAGGCCTGGCTATGGGACTTTTCAGTGCCGCGATGGCTACTGGATGACGGTGGGCGCGCTCGAAGACCATTTCTGGCTGGCGCTGGTCAATGCACTCAGCCTGCAATCGTTTGCAGGGGACGAATGGCGAACCTATGCCCAACGGCAGCGACACACCGAGTCGGTCAACGCAGCGATCGCTGAGGCGCTGGCCAACCTAGACCGAGCCGAGGCGATCGAGCGTCTGGTCGCATTGGATGTTCCGGTTTCCGAAGTGTGGTCTCCATCGGAGCTGACCGATCATCCTCAATGGGTCGCACGCAAACTGTTCATAGAAACACCCGGTGGACCCCAGGTACGTTTTCCGATCCGCATGGATCAGGGAGCAGCCTGACGAAGAGGCCAAACACTGAAGGCAGAGCATGCGTTCCGAGTGCGAGCCCCCTCAAGCCAGGTGCTTGCCCACGATGCCGGCCAGTTCGAACATCGTGATCTGCTCCTTGCCGAACACCTCGCGCAGCCTGGCGTCGGCGTTGATGGCGCGCTTGTTGGCGGCGTCCTGCAGGCCGTTGGCCTTGATGTAGTCCCAGATCTTCTTGACCACTTCGGTGCGAGCATACGTCCCGTCGCCGATGACGGCAGCCAGGGCCGCGCTGGGCTTGAGCGTGCCCACGGCGGCCTTGCGCGGGGCCTTCTCAGCCGGGGCTTTCCTGGCCACGGGGGCCTTTTTCGCCGCCGCCTTTTTGGCCGGCGTCTTGGCTGCTGCGGTTTTGCCCGTCGTTTTGGCTGCATAGGCCTTGCGCGCCGGGTACTTGCTCTCGCGCTGCTCGAACTCGAAGCCGACCTTGCCTTCTTCGGCGTTCCAGGCCAGGAAGGCCTTGAAGCTGCGGCGGGTGCGGTTGCTCACGAACTTGTCGAGCAGGTCGGTCTTGCCGGTGGCCAGCAGCTTGGCTAACTGCTCGCGCTCGATCGGCTGCTGCAGGATGATCTGGCCGCTCTTGAAGTCGCAGCTGGGCGTGGGCTGATCGTTGGTCGGCACGGCCTTGCTGCAGACGTAATTGCTGCCGTGCTCGAACACCGGGCTGCCGCACTTGGGGCAGGCGCCCAGGCTTTCCTGCGCCGAGAAGTCGACGATCTCGCCGGTGTCCTCGTCCTTGCCGTCGTCACCGAAGTCGAACTCCAGCTTCCACTGCGCCTCGTCCTCGTTGAACTTGAGCGCCAGCTCGGCCACAAAGGGCCAACCCGCCTTGGAGCGGAAGCCTTCGAGCGGGCCGATCTTCTGGTCGCGCAGGAACTGGTCGGCCTCATGGATTTCAAAGGTGCGGCCGCCCGGCGATTTGGTGAAGGAGAAACCGCAACCTTCGCTCGCACCATCGGCGCCGCAGCAGGCAAAGCGTCGGTAATTCTCCTTGACCACGCCACCGCACTTGGGGCAGGGCGCCGACAGGGTGGCGTAGTCGCCGGGCACGGTGTCGCGGTCGTATTCCTTGGCCTTGCGCACGATGCGCTCGGTCATGGCCGCAATCTCGGCCATGAACTGGGCACGGCTCAGCTTGCCTTGCTCCATCTGGGCCAGCTTGTATTCCCACTCGCCGGTCAGTTCAGGTTTGGAGAGTTCTTCCACCGCCAGGCCACGCAGCAGCGTCATCAGCTGGAAGGCCTTGGCGGTCGGGATCAGCTCGCGGCCTTCGCGCAGCATGTACTTCTCATTGAGCAGGCCTTCGATGATGGCCGCGCGCGTGGCCGGCGTGCCCAGACCTTTTTCCTGCATGGCTTCGCGCAGCTCGTCGTCGTCGACCAGCTTGCCGGCGCCTTCCATGGCGCCCAGCAGCGTGGCTTCCGAGTAGCGGGCCGGCGGGCGGGTCTTGAGGCCCTTGGCTTCGGCGCTTTCGGTGCGCACCATCTCGCCGGGCTTCACGGCCACCAGCATTTTGGCGTTTTCGTCGCCTTCCTTCTCGGCTTCCTTGCCCCAGATGGCTTGCCAGCCCGGATCCACCAGCACTTTGCCGACGCTCTTGAAGTGGTGGCCCAGCACCTGGCTGATGCGGGTGGTCACCATGAACTGAGCGCTGGGGTAGAACACCGACATGAAGCGCTTGACCACCAGGTCGTAGAGTTTCTGCTCGGCCTCCGACAGGCCGCTGGGCGCCTGCAGCGTGGGGATGATGGCAAAGTGGTCCGACACCTTGCTGTTGTCGAACACGCGCGGGATCTTGCGGATGTAGTTGTTGTTGAGCGCCACCAGCGCGTGCGGCTGCAGGTGCTGGAAGCCCTTGTCGGCCAGCATCTCGAAGGTCTGTTTGACCACCGGCACATAGTCTTCGGGCAGGTGGCGCGAATCGGTACGCGGGTAGGTCAGGGCCTTGTGCTTTTCGTACAGGCTCTGCGCCAGCGCCAGCGTGGTCTTGGCCGAAAAGCCGAAGCGGCCGTTGGCCTCGCGCTGCAGGCTGGTCAGGTCAAACAACCCCGGCGAAGCCTCGGTCTTGGGCGTGGACTCTTCGGTGACGGTGGCCGCCTTGCCGCGCACGGCGTCGGCGATCTCGATGGCACGGCGCGCATCCCACACGCGGTCGGCTTTCTTTTCCTTGTCTTCGGCGTCTGCCTTCCAGGCCGGGTCGAACCACTTGCCGCCGTACTCGCCGGCCTCGGCCAGGAAGCTGGCGTGCACTTCCCAATAGTCGCGGCTGACGAACTTGCGGATCTGCTCTTCGCGCTCCACCACCACCGCCAGCGTGGGCGTCTGCACCCGGCCCACGGTGGTCAAAAAGAAGCCACCGTCGCGCGAGTTGAAGGCCGTCATGGCGCGCGTGCCGTTGATGCCCACCAGCCAGTCGGCTTCGGAGCGGCTGCGCGCGGCGTCGGCCAGGCCCTGCATCTGCTGCTCGCTGCGCAGGTGTTCGAAGCCATCGCGAATCGCCTGCGGCGTCATCGACTGCAGCCACAGGCGCTTGACCGGTTTGCCCAAGGGCTTGCTGCCGCCCGCGTACTGCTCGATCAGGCGGAAAATCAGCTCCCCTTCGCGGCCCGCGTCACAGGCATTCACCAGCGCCGTCACGTCCTTGCGCTTGGCCTGCTTGACCACCGCAGACAGGCGGCTCTTGGTCTTGTCCACGGGCTTGAGGTCAAAGTGCGGCGGAATCACCGGCAGGTTGGCAAAGCTCCATTTGCCGCGCTTGACGTCGTACTGCTCGGGCGCCTGGATCTCGACCAGGTGGCCCACTGCGCTGGTGACGACGTAGCGGTCGTTTTCAAAATGGTCGTCGTGCTTGTCGAACTTGCCCGCCACGGGCGTGAGGGCGCGCACGATGTCTTGTGCGACCGAGGGCTTTTCTGCAATGACCAGTGTCTTCATGTCTGTGGGCAATCCTGCTCTATACAATCCGTTTCTCGCGTGCGCGCATGGGCACGCGCGCCCGCCCATGTGCGCACACACGCGCACAGGCATGAATTCAACATAACAAATTTTCCTGACCGTGGCCAAAACCCCTGCTCCGCGCACCGCCGCCCAAACGGCGGCCCCCAAGGCTCCCGCATCCAGCCGGCGCATCCAGGTGCGCCGTTCCGGCGTGCACGGCAAGGGCGTGTTTGCGGTGCAGGACATCGCCGAAGGCGAAACGATCATCGAGTACGTGGGCGAGGTCATCACCTGGGACGAAGCCCAGGACCGCCACCCGCACGACCCGAAGGACCCCAACCACACCTTTTACTTCCATGTCGACGAGGACCGGGTGATCGACGCGCTGTACGGTGGCAATTCCTCGCGCTGGATCAACCACAGCTGCGACCCGAACTGCGAAGCCGACGAGGAAGGCGGCCGCGTCTTCATCAAGGCGCTGCGCAACATCACCGCCGGTGAAGAGCTCAACTACGACTACGGCTTGATCATCGACGAGCCTTACACCAAGAAGCTCAAGGCCGAGTACCCTTGCTGGTGCGGCGCGAAAAATTGCCGCGGCACGCTGCTGGCGCCCAAGCGCCGGCCGGCCACGCCGAAGATTCCGAGCCAGAAGAAGGCCAGGAAGGGCTGATGCACCACCACCGTGGTCGGTGCAGTGGGCAGCGGCGGGTGACGATTTGTGACGCGAAGCGGCTTATGAGGAGCCCGCCGCTGCCCACTGCGCCGATCACGGTCCTCGCTACCCGCTGACCCCCTCGCTGTGAACCGCCGCCATGGAACTCTGGCCTGCTGAATCGATCTGGGAAGCAGTTTCTCCCCTGTTGCCGGACTTCACCGTCGAGGTGCTGCCCGAGATCGATTCGACCAACACCGAACTCATGCGCCGCGCCCGTGCCGGCCGCACCGAGCCCACGTTGCTGGTGGCCGAACAGCAAACCGCCGGCCGCGGCCGCATGGGCCGTCAGTGGGAGAGTGCTCCCGGCGATTCCCTGACCTTTTCGCTGGGCCTGCCCTTGCAGCCGGCCGACTGGTCGGGCCTGTCGCTGGCGGTCGGGCTGTCGCTGGCCGAGTCCCTGCATCCCTCGATTCGGCTCAAGTGGCCCAATGACCTTTGGCTGGACGAGCGCAAGCTCGGCGGCATTCTGGTGGAAGCGGCCAGCAGCAGCGGCAGCAGCTTTGTCGTGGTCGGGGTCGGCCTGAACATCCGGCCGCGCCCGGGCGATGGCCTGCGCATGCCGCCAGCGGCGCTCCTCGACGTCTGGTCCGAGGCCACAGCCGGCGCAGCGCTGCTGCGTGTGGCTGCGCCGCTGGTCCAAACCCTGCTCGCCTTTGCCCGCACCGGCTTTGCGCCCTTGCAGGCCCGCTATGCGGCGCGTGACCTGCTGGCCGGGCGCGAAGTGGTGACCAGCGACGGCCAGCAGGGCCAGGCCCTGGGCGTGGGCCCCACGGGCGCGCTACGATTGCAGCTGCCCGGGCGGGTGCTCGAAGTCGTCAGCGCCGAAGTCAGCGTCCGACCTGTCACCTCCTGAGGCCCGCCGAGACCCTCACCATGTTGCGCACCCTGTTCCATGTCCTGTTGCTGTTCAATGCCGTGCTGCTGGCCTGGAATGTCAACCTGCTCGCGCCCTTGGGCTTGCCGGCCCTGCCGCCCGTGGGCGAACCTGAACGGCTGCAGCAGCAGGTGCAGCCCGAGCGTCTGCTGGTGCGGCCCTTGCCGGCCTCTGGTGCTGCCGAGGCTGCCGAGGCCACCGCGTCTGCGGCTGCTGACCCTGCAGCCACGCCGCAGGCAGGCCAGGCCCGCTTGCCCGCCAGTGCGCCCTGAACGGCACTGCATGCAAAGCCCATCCCCTCAACCCCCGACCCGAAGGAAATTCCCATGAGCATGAAACTCTATTACGCCCCCGGCGCCTGCTCCTTTGTGCCCCATGTGCTGCTGGAGATGAGCGGTGCCAATTTCGAGCCGGCCATGGTCAAGCTGCACAAGGGTGAGCAGCGCAGCGAGGACTACCTGCTGCTCAACCCGCGCGGCCAGGTGCCGGTGCTGGTGCATGACGCCAACGTCATCACGCAGATCGTGGCCATCTGCCAGTACATCGACATGCTGTTTCCGGGCCAGCACTTCCTGCCCACCGACCACCTCGCACGGGCCCGGGCGCTGTCGACGTTTGCCTGGATGAACAACACGGTGCACCCGACTTTCACCCACATCTTCATGCCGGGCAAGTTCACCGACCAGCCCGAGGCGCAGGCGGCCATCAAGCAGCACGCCATCGCCCAGTACCGGGGCCTGCTGGCCGAGCTGCAGGCGCTGGTGGCGCAGAAGAACCAGGCGGGCCACGCCTGGCTGGCTGGCGATCACTTCAGCCCGCTCGATGCCTACACACTGACGCTCACGCGCTGGGGCACGATCGCCGGCATCGCGCCGTCGGCGCATCCGGCCCTCTGGGCTTTTGTCGAGAAAGTGGCCGAGCAGCCGGCCGTGGCGGCCGTGATCGCGCGGGAACGCTTGCAGCTGGACATGAGCGCGGCTGCCTGAACACCGGGCGACAGACCGGGCCTGCAACCAGCCCTGAAACCAGCCCTACAGCCCGGCGCCAAAGCGCACCGTAAAGAGCGCCCCAGGCAGGGGGTGTCCCGGGTGGCTGGCGTCGACGCTGATGCTCGCGCCGTGCAGCTGCGCGATCTCGCGCACGATGGGCAGGCCCAGGCCCGAGCCGTCAACATTGGTGCCCAGCGCCCGGTAGAAGGGCTGGAAGACCAGTTCGCGCTCGGCCACCGGAATGCCCGGCCCGTTGTCCTCGACCTGCAGCACCAGCGCCTGGCTGTAGGGGTCGACCAGCACCCGCACCGTGACCACCCCCTGGCGTTCGGGGGTCGAGCCGGTGTAGGCGATCGCGTTGTCGACCAGGTTGCGCACCATTTCCTTGAGCAGGGTCTCGTTGCCCAGCAACTGCGTGCCCCGCACATGTGGCTGCACGCCGTCATAGCCCAGGTCCAGGCCCTTGTCCATGGCGCGCACGAAGGAGTCCTGCAGCACCTCGCTGACGATGTCCACCAGATTGCAGCGCTGGCGACTGACCTGCTGCCCGCCGCTTTCGGCGCGCGCCAGCGAAAGCAGCTGGTTGACGGTGTGGGTGGCCTGCACGCTGGCGCGGCCGATCAGCTGCAGCGAGTGTTTGAGTTCGGCTTCGCTGGCGCCCGAGCGCTGGGCCAGATCGGCCTGCATGCGCAGGCCGGCCAGCGGGGTCTTGAGCTGGTGGGCGGCGTCGGCCAGAAAACGCTTTTGCGTGGCGATCGAGTCCTTCAGGCGTTCGAGCAGGTCATTGACCGAGACCACCAGGGGCGCCACCTCCAGCGGCACCGCCTTGTCGTCGAGCGGGCTCAGATCATCGGGCTTGCGTGCGCGGATGCGCGCCTCCAGCCGTGACAGGGGCTTGATGCCGCGCACCAGCGCCAGCCACACCAGCAGCACCGCCAGCGGCAGGATGGCGAACTGCGGCAGCATCACGCCCTTGATGATTTCAGTGGCCAGCACCGAGCGTTTTTCGCGCGTCTCGGCCACCTGTACCAGCGCATGCCGGTTGCGCGCTGCGTCAATCAGCACCCAGGTCCAGGCCACACGCACTTCCAGTCCGCGCATCTCGTCGTCGCGCAGCGCCACCTCGAAGCTCTCCTCGCCCTCCGGCCGGTTCCGGGTTTTTGGCAAGGGCAGGTCGCGGTCCCCGCCCAGGTGCTCACCCAGGCTGCCACGCACCTGGTAGTACACCAGGTCGGTTTCGTCGGCCCGCAGCAACTGGCTGGCCGGCAGCGGCAGACTGAACTGCGCGCGCCCCTCGGGCGCCGGCTTGACCAGCTGGGCCAGGGCTTGCACGTTGTAGACCAGGGCGCGGTCAAAGGGCTTGTTGGCCAGGCCTTGCGCCACCAGCCAGGTCAGCGCCAGGCTGATCGGCCACAGCAGCAGCAGCGGCGTGAGCATCCAGTCCAGGATCTCGCCAAACAGCGAGCGCTGTTCACGTTTGAAGATGCGCACCGCTCTGGCCTTCCCCGTTCAGGCTGTCCACGGCCGGGCACTGCGTGCCGCCTGGCCCGGATGTTCAGCCGGGAATCTTTTCAAGACAGTAGCCCAGCCCGCGCACGGTGGCGATGCGGATCGGGCCTTTTTCGATCTTCTTGCGCAGGCGGTGGATGTAGACCTCGATCGCGTTGTTGCTGACCTCTTCGCCCCATTCGCACAGGCGCTCGACCAGCTGGTCCTTGCTGACCAGGCGGCCGGCGCGCTGCAGCAGCACTTCGAGCAGGCCGAGTTCGCGCGCCGAGAGCTCGACCATCTTGCCGTCGATGGTGGCCACGCGGCCGGCCTGGTCGTAGACCAGCGGGCCGTGCTTGATCTGCGAGGTCGCGCCGCCCATGCCGCGCCGCGTGAGGGCGCGCACGCGGGCTTCGAGTTCCTGCAGCGAAAACGGCTTGGCCATGTAGTCGTCGGCGCCGTAGTCCAGGCCCTTGACGCGCTCGTCGACGCTGTCGGCCGCGGTCAGGATCAGCACCGGCATGGTCGAGCCCCGCGCCCGCAGACGCTTGAGCACTTCGAGGCCGTGCAGCCTGGGCAGGCCCAGATCGAGGATCAGCAGGTCGAACTCGTTGTTGGTCATGAGGGCCGCATCGGCCTCGGTGCCACTGGCCACATGATCCACGGCGGCACCGGCCCCGCGCAAGGTGCGCAGCAGGCCATCGGCAATCACCTGGTCGTCTTCGGCAATCAGAATGCGCATCAAGGTCTCCTGTTGTTCTGCTCATCGGGTCCGGGGGCTGCCGCAGCCTGGGGCGGCATCTGCAAGCCTTGGGACGGTCACTGGCCAGCGGGCGAAATGATTGTAGTGCGCCCTCACTGCCCTTGGGCATAGGCTTCCAGCCCCAGTGCCACCACGGTGGCCACGTCCGGTCCCACCGCTTCACGGAACTCGGCTTCAGCCTGCTGCACTGCGTCACGAAAGGCCTGCAGCCAGGCCAGACCGTTGGCGGTGAAGCGCACGCGCCTGGCGCGCGCATCCAGCGGGTCGTCTTCGCGCGTGACGAGGCCCCAGGCTTCGCACTGGTCGACCAGCGTGCCCATGGCCTGCTTGCTCATGCCGGCCGCTTGCGCGAGTTCCGTCAGGCGCGAGCCCTGCAGCGCCAGATGCCGCGTGATGTGGATGTGCGCAGCGCTGATCTGGTCCCGCGCGGCCAGGTTGGCCAGCGCCAGTGGCACGCCGGGGTTGCGGGCCATGAGCTGCAGCACGCGGGCGTCAAAACGCCGCATGGCATGGCCCAGCCAGCGGCCCAGATGGCTTTGGCGCCAGCGGTCGTCCTGGAAATCGGTGTCAGTATCGGCCATGCCCAGATGGTAAGCCAAACTGACCAAAAAACCAATTTACAGCCAGATACTGTACGGATACAGTGCTGGTCACGCATCCAGTCCTTTGTGCGGGGAAACACAGGCCGGATCACCCAACCCATTGATTTTCAAGGAGATTCCCATGAGCGACGCCAACAGCGAAAAAGCCAAAGCCCTGCAGGCCGCCCTGGCCCAGATCGAGAAACAATTCGGCAAGGGCACCATCATGCGCCTGGGCGAAGGCGAGCAGATCGAGGACATCCAGGTGGTGTCCACCGGCTCGCTGGGCCTGGACATCGCCCTGGGCGTTGGCGGTCTGCCGCGCGGCCGCGTGATCGAAATCTACGGTCCGGAATCCTCGGGCAAGACCACGCTGACCCTGCAGGTCATCTCCGAAATGCAAAAGCTCGGCGGCACCTGCGCCTTTGTGGACGCCGAGCACGCCCTGGACGTGCAGTACGCGCAGAATCTGGGCGTGAACCTGCAGGACCTGCTGATCTCCCAGCCCGACACCGGCGAGCAGGCCCTGGAAATCGTCGACAGCCTGGTGCGCTCCGGCGCGGTGGACCTGGTGGTGGTGGATTCGGTCGCGGCGCTCACGCCCAAGGCCGAAATCGAGGGCGACATGGGGGACAGCCTGCCCGGCCTGCAGGCCCGCCTGATGAGCCAGGCCTTGCGCAAGCTCACCGCCACCATCAAGAAGACCAACTGCACCGTCATCTTCATCAACCAGATCCGCATGAAGATCGGCGTCATGTTCGGCAGCCCCGAAACCACCACCGGCGGCAACGCGCTCAAGTTCTATGCTTCTGTGCGCCTGGACATCCGCCGCACCGGCACCATCAAGAAGGGCGACGATGCCATCGGCAACGAGACCAAGGTCAAGGTGGTCAAGAACAAGGTCTCGCCCCCGTTCAAGACGGCCGAGTTCGACATCCTGTTCGGCGAAGGCATCTCGCGCGAAGGCGAAATCATCGACATGGGCGTGAACGCCAAGATCATCGAGAAGTCCGGCGCCTGGTACGCCTACAACGGCGAAAAAATCGGCCAGGGCCGCGACAACGCCCGCGAGTTCCTGCGCGAGAACCCCGATCTGGCCATTGAGATTGAAAACAAGGTGAGGGAATCCCTTGGGATTGCCCTGCGTCCGACCGGCGAAGTCGAAGAGGCGTGATCGGCTGCGTGTAGGAGCGGGCCCCTGCCCGCGAACGCTTCGGCCGCAGGGGCGGCCTCCTACACACCGCCGCCCTGGTCCGGATGACGCTGCATGGTCTCAAACCGCCCCCAACCCAGCCTCAAGGGCCGTGCCCTGCGGCTGCTGAGCCAGCGTGAGCATTCGCGGCTGGAGCTCGAACGAAAGCTGGCCGAACACGAAACCGAGCCTGGCCAGCTGGCCCAAGCCCTGGACGAGCTGCAGGCACGGGGCTTCATCAGCGAGGAACGGGTCATCGAGTCGGTGATCCACCGCCGTGCCGGCAAGCTGGGCGCCGCGCGCGTGAAGCAGGAGCTGGTCGCCAAAGGCCTGTCCGGCGAAGCGGTGGCCGAAGCCCTGGAACAGCTGCGCAACACCGAACTGGCGCGCGCCCGCGAGGTCTGGCAACGCAAGTTCGGCGAACCGGCCACGGATCCCAAAGAGAAGGCCCGCCAGATCCGCTTTCTGGTCAGCCGCGGCTTTGCGGCCGAAGTGGTGCGCAAGGTGGTGGGCTGAAGGCTTACAGCCATTTGCCATTAATAACGGAAGTCGTTACTATCACCATGTGGATCGACTTTCGATGCAAGGACACAGAGGCGCTTTTTGGAGGGCGTCGCGTCGCGCGGTTTGCCAATATTGAAGCCGCCGCGATGCGCAAGCTGCAGCAGCTGCATGCCGCGACCGACCTGCGTTTCCTGCGCATGCCGCCAGGCAATCAGCTCGAGGCCCTGCAAGGGGATCGGGCCGGTCAACACAGCATTCGCATCAACGGCCAATGGCGCCTGTGTTTTGTCTGGACGGGTGCCCATGCCGCGCAAGTCGAAATCGTGGACTATCACTGAATCCGACCCGAGAAGCCATCATGACCCGACAAGTGCCGCTGGCCCACCCTGGTGAAATCCTGCTCAAGGACTGGCTCGAACCGATGGGCCTGAGCCAGTACGCCCTGGCCAAGGCCATCGATGTGCCGCCGCGCCGCATCAACGAGATTGTCAAGGGCTTGCGTGGCATCACGGTGGACACGGCCTTGCGGCTGGCGGCCTACTTTGGGACGGATGCGCAAAGCTGGTTGAACCTGCAGAACCACTACGACACGGAAGTGGCGCGAGAGGCCATGCACAAGACCCTGGCACGCATCGAACCGTTCAGGATGGCCGCCTGACATTCGCTGGGTCACCACGACGGTTGACCTGGAAGCGCCGGCTGAACGCAAACAAAGCCCTCGGAGGGCTCCCCCCAACGGAACGTCCTGCTGACAGGACACCCATCTTGCTTCGGCGGGCTCCCGCAAGGAGCGAATGAAGCCGGGGAGAGCCGTCCGAGGGCTCTGATGGGCGTGATCTTGCGCCTTGCGGCCATGGGGGTCTGTGCGGTAACGCTCGCGATGGCCCGGGTCGGTTCCCAGGCCGGTGATCAGGGACGCGCTTGCCAGCGCAGGCCCTGCACAGGCGCTGCGTTTTTCATGCGGGCTGCGCAGGCCCGCAGGCCGGGTCTGGCCGATCTGCTCAGCCGCCCCGTGACTTGCCGCCACCCGCTTTTGTGCCGGGTTTGGATGAAGCCTTGCCGCCTCCCTGGCTTGCGCCCGGATCGTGCCGCCGCAGCCAGTCGAAGAATTCCTGGTGCCAGACCGCGCTGTTGCGGGGTTTGAGGATCCAGTGGTTTTCGTCGGGGAACCACAGCAGCCGCGCCGGGATGCCCTGCGCCTTGAGGGTGTTGTAGTAGGCCAGGCCTTGCGCATCGGGCACGCGGTAGTCCTTGGCGCCGTGGATGACCAGGGTGGGCGTGCTCAGGCCGCGGGCATGGGCGTGCGGGCTCTGGCTGTGCACCTTGGCCATGTCGTCCCAGTACCAGGCGCCCAGCTCCTGGGCGTGCCAGCCATAGGCGTCGTCGGCGAACATGCCGGTCCAGTCGTAGCAGCCGGCGTGGCAGATGTAGGCTTGGTAGCGGCCCTTGCGCACATGGGCGTTCATCCAGGCGACCATGTAGCCGCCGTAGCTGCCACCGGTGGCGAATACGCGCTTGCGGTCTATCCAGGGCTTGCGCAGCAGCCAGTCGGTGGCGGCCTCGATGTCCTGCAGTTCGAGCGCGCCCCACTGGTGGGTGATGGCGTCCAGAAAGGCGTAACCATAGCCCGTGGAGCCGTGGTAATTGACGTTGACCGTCACATAGCCCTGGGCGGCAAACACATGGTAGTTCCAGCGCCAGTGCCAGGTGTCGCCCGGTCCGGTGTGTGGGCCGCCGTGGATGGTGTGCAGCAGCGGGTAGCGACGCTTGGGGTCAAAGCCAGGCGGGTAGTGCACCCAGACCTGCACCGCGTCGCCGTTGGCGCCCTTGACCCAGTGCTCTTCGGTCTTGCCCAGCGTGAGCTTGTCCAGCAGGGCGTTGTTGAAGTGCTCCATGCGCCGGGCCGGGTCTGCGGTGCTCCGTCCGGTGTCGTCGAGCACGCGGGCATGCAGGCGGCCCGGGTGGTGGGCGGTGTCCATCAGCGTCACCAGGCGGCCGGCCGTGGCGTCAAACGCGGTGATCGTGCCGCCCTCGGCCACCGGCTGCGCCTGACGCTGCGCCAGATCAAAGCGCCAGACGTGCTGGCGGCCGCGGTCTTCGGCCAGGCACAGGAGGGCTTCACCGTCGTCGCTCCACAGCAGGGGCGCCTTGGGCTCGCGGTCCCAGTCGGCGCTGAGCACCTGCCAGCGCAGGGTCTTGCCGCCCAGCGTGGCCAGCGCGATCTGGCCGGGCATGGTGTGGCTGCGGGCCTGGTGTGCGGCCAGAAAGGCCAGCCGGGTGCCATCGGCGCTGTGGCTGGGGCCGGAAAAATCCCACTCCTTGTCGCGCAGCAGTTCGCGCACGCGTGGCTTGCCGCGACCGGCGAGCTCGATTTCGGCCAGCGCCATGCGCGGGGCCGGGTGCTGGCCGCGCTGCGGGTCGACCACGCAGACGATGCGCCGGCCGTCCGGCGAGATGCTCAGGTCGGCAGCGCTGTGGTCACGCCGGCCCAACTCAAAACCGGTGCCTTCGAACACGTCGGTGACCGTGCCGCTGCGTACATCGAGCACCAGCACATGCGGCACGCGCTGCTGGGGCAGGTTGTCGTCCCAGTGGCGGTAGACCGCGTCTTCGGTGGCGTAGGCGGTGTCCTTGCGCTCGCGATCGGCCTTCATCTGTTTGGCCTGGGCGGCCATGCCGCGCAGATGGGGCCAGACCCAGGAAATCAGCGCGATGCGCTGGCCGTCCGGGAACCATTTGAAGGCTTCCACCCCCGTGGGCACCTCGGCTGCCAGCCGGGCCTCGCCGCCGTCGGGCGGGATCAGGTAGAGCTGTGCTTCCTGGTCCTTGAGGCCCTGGCGCTCGCGCCGGCTGGTGAAGGCCACCCATTCGCCGGTCGGCGAAAACTGCGGCTGGCTGTCCTTGTCACCTTGGGTCAACGGCCGGGGTTCGCCACCCAGGGTCGAGAGCAGCCACAGGCTGGAGCGGCTGACGTTGTCTGCCATCGACGGCTGGGTGACGGCGCAGACGGCCTGGGCGCCATCGGGGCTGAGCGAAGGCGCGCCCAGGCGCTGCAGCTGCCAGAGCAGTTCGACCGTGAGGGAGGCAGGGGTTTTGGCGGGCATGGTGGGAGTGCGAAATGGACGGTTCGCACTTGAAGTGATGAACAAGTCTCGCAGTGTGGCATTGCATCGCTTTCACGGGCTGTCACCCCTGTGCTGATGCCTGGCGCTTGATGTCGCGTTCCATCCCTGTAGCGAAGGGCTTTGATGAGAATAAACGCGCAAATTGACATCAAAAAAGACATCTTATAAGATGAGTCCCAGATTGGAGTCGTCAATGGACACTTTGTTGAGCCCTCGTTGCGTGAGCGTGACCGAACTCAAACGCCACTACGCCAGCATCCTGGCCCAGGCCGATGACGAGCCTGTCGCCGTGCTCAATCACAACCGCCCGGAGGCCTATCTGGTGCCCGCTCCCTTCTTCGAGCGCTTGCTTCAGCACCTCGAAGACCTGGAAGACGCCAAATTTGTGCGCGAGCGCATGAGCGGCCCTTTCATCGAGGTCGATCCCGGTGCGCTATAAGCTGCGCTTTCACGAACTGGCCTGGGCCGAATGGCAGAAGCTCGACGGCAGCATCCAGGCGCCCCTCAAGAAAAAATTGCTTGAACGCCTGCAGGAGCCCCGCGTTCCCTCTGCCGCATTCAGCAGCATGCCCGATTGCTACAAGATCAAGCTGCGCCAGCTGGGGTATCGACTGGTGTACCGGATAGACGAGGACGTGGTCACGGTCACCGTCATTGCCGTCGGCAAGCGGGACAAAAGCGCGGTGTATGCGGCCGCAGGTCAGCGGAACGAGCGTTAACGAAGGTGGCCCAGCATCAGCGCGATGTTCTGCACCGCCGCGCCGCTGGCGCCCTTGCCCAGATTGTCCAGACGGGCGAACAGCACCGCGTGGCGGGCCTCCTCGTTGGCGAACACGCGCAGTTCGAGCTTGTTGGTGTCATTGAGCGCCAGGGCGTCCAGCTTGGCGTTCTCGGTCGGCGCTTCGACGCTGACCCAGCCACCCGCCTGCTGGCTGGCGGCGTAGTGGGCGCGCAGGGCTTCGTGCAGGTCGGCGGCTTTCGGTTTACCTGGCAGCTGGTCGAGGTGCAGGGGCAGCTGCACCAGCATGCCCTGGCGGAAGTTGCCCACGCTCGGCACGAAGAGCGGGCGGCAGGCCAGGCCGGTGTAGCGCATGATTTCAGGGATGTGCTTGTGCTTGAGGCCCAGCGCATAGGCCTCGAACAGCGGGGCGCGGCCGGCTTCGTAGTCCTCGATCATGCTGCGGCCGCCACCGGAGTAACCGCTCACAGAGGGCAGGCACAGCGGAAAGTCCTTGGGGATCAGGCCGGCATCGACCAGCGGGCGGATCAGGGCGATGGCACCGGTGGCGTAGCAGCCGGGGTTGGCCACGCGTTCGGCGTTCTGCACCGCCTCTTTCTGGCCGGCGGCCAGTTCCGGAAAGCCGTAGACCCAGCCCGCTGCGCAGCGGTGGGCGGTCGACGCGTCGACGATGCGCGGCTTGTTACCGGACAGGCTGTCGATCATGGCCACCGATTCGATGGCCGCGTCGTCGTGCAGGCACAGCACCACCAGGTCGGCTGCTGCCATGAGTTCGCGCTTGGCTTCGGGGTCCTTGCGGCGTGCCGGGTCGATGCTCAGCACCTGCACCTCGGGCATCAGCGCAAGGCGCTCGCGGATTTGCAGACCGGTGGTGCCGGCTTCGCCGTCAATGAAGATCTTGGCCATGAAAACGGGCTTTCCTCGAAAAAGGGGCTGATTTGCGTCAAGTGGATGTAAGACGCAAGCATCAGGATGACGCACCGCAGCATGATACAGTCGAAGGCTGCAATGCACAGACCCGGCCGGTGGGCGAATCACCGCGGCCAGGCGGTCAGATCAACCACCCCTCCGAGAGAAGACCTCATGAAGATTCACGAGTACCAGGGCAAGGAAATCTTGCGTCAATTTGGTGTGCCGGTGCCGCGTGGCATCCCGGCGTTCACGGTACAGGAGGCGGTCGAAGCCGCCCAGAAACTGGGCGGACCGGTCTGGGTGGTCAAGGCCCAGATCCACGCCGGTGGCCGTGGCAAGGGCGGTGGCGTGAAGGTGGCCAAGTCGATCGAGCAGGTCAAGGAACTGGCCGAGCAGATCCTGGGCATGCAGCTCAAGACGCACCAGACCGGCCCCGAAGGCCAGAAAGTCCGTCGTCTCTACATCGAAGACGGCGCCGACATCCAGAAGGAATACTACGTCTCCCTCGTGACCGACCGCGCCAGCCAGAAAGTGGCCGTGATCGCGTCCAGCGAAGGCGGCATGGACATTGAAGAAGTGGCGCACAGCACGCCCGAGAAGATCGTGACCGAGCTGGTCGACCCGCTGACCGGTCTGGGCCAGGCCCAGGCGCTCAAGATCGCCAACGCGATCGGCCTGTCCGGCGGCTCTGCCGACCAGACCGCCGACGTGCTGCAAAAGCTCTACAAGTGCTACATGGACACCGACGCTTCGCTGGTGGAGATCAACCCCCTGAACTGCGACAGCAAGGGCAACATCATCGCCCTGGACGCCAAGTTCAACTTTGACGCCAACGCCCTGTTCCGCCACCCCGAAATCGTGGCCTACCGCGACCTGGACGAAGAAGATCCCGCCGAAGTCGAGGCCTC
>Ga0255182_1000664_pt1 | contig 20805 bp, 16 predicted proteins | sample Atl_UVDOM_RepA_8_FD_188420 | JGI IMG/M metagenome (GOLD analysis project Ga0255182, IMG submission 188420) | Freshwater microbial communities from Altamaha River, Georgia, United States - Atl_UVDOM_RepA_8d | ecosystem: Environmental > Aquatic > Freshwater > River | place: USA: Georgia...
CAGCCCGTCGCTCCCACCCACTGACCACAGAGCGCATCGGCGAGGCCCGCGCCCGCATGGGCAGCGACGGGCTGAGCCTGGGGCTGCCCGAACCGGCCAGCCGGACCGAACGCCTGCAGGTGCTGGTGCTGCGCCACGCGCTGATGTCGGCCCGGGCGCGCGTGCTGATGGACACGCGCGCGGCCAGCCTGCAGGCCTGGCTGTTGCCGCAGACCGTCAGCACCGACCCTCACGCGCCCCTGGCCCAGGCCTATGCGCGGCTGGTGGCCGCCATCGAACTGCGCGACCGTGCCCAGGTGGACGCGGCCCTGCCCGCCCTGAAGGCGGCCCTGGGCACCCTGGAAGGCGCCCCGCAACGCGAAGCCCGGCGTGTGGTGCAACTTGCCGAACTCGACGCCCTGACGGCCACCTCGCGCAGCGTTCAGGCCCAAGCCCTGATCAACGGCCCGGTGGCCAGCGCGCCAAGCTCTGGCGCCCTGCGCGCTCAGGCCCGCCCCGAGGTGATGCAGCGGGCACGCACCGCCCTGAACCTGCCGGATGCCCGAGACAACCGCGAGGCCTTGCAGGACGCCGCCGCCGGGCTGCAGGCCGTGGTGGCCGACCGCCCTGACGACGCCGCTGCCTGGACGTTGCTGGCGGGGGTGTGGCAGCGCCTGAACCAGCCCCTGCGGGCGGTGCGCGCCGAGGCCGAAGCAGCGGCCGCCACCGGCGACCTGCAAGGCGCCATCGACCGTGTGGAAGCCGCACGACGCCGTGTTCCCCAGCCCCAGGCGGCCGATCTGATCGAGCTGTCTGTGATGGACGCCCGCGTGCAACGCTGGCGCCAGACCCAGCGCGACGACGCCCGCGAAGACACCCTCTGAGGGCAGGACAGACCCTGAGTCCGTCAGGGTGATCCTACTTTATGCGAATGATTCTCATTATGATTGATGCAGATCACTTGCACAGGACCTGGCTTGAACCCTCACACCCCGATCACCCGCCTGAAGGCCCAGTTGCTGGACCTGCTCGACGACGTGCTGGCCCATGACGGCTACGGCACGATCCGCATCGACGTCAAGCTGCTCAAACGCGGGCAAAAGGAAGTGATCCTGGACTGCGGCAAACAGCACCGCCATGTGATCGATGTGCCGGCACCGACGGACGGTGCGGCCCATCTGCCCCGAGGGTGAGGCACCCTGGGGAAGCGGGCTGACGCCGCCCGCCCTGTTTGTTCATCGACATTCGACACAAGTCGCCTTCGTGGGGAAGGGACGGTGGTCCCACCGACTTCTCAACCGCCTCACGAGGTATTCATGTCTTCGAAACACGCCCTTGTGCCGTTCACCGGCACCTTGCTCGCACTCGCCCTGTCCCTGCCCCTGGGGGCTCATGCCACGTCCGGCCAGTGGGACACTGCCGTCGCCGGAGAAGCCGGCACGGGTGCGACATCCGCCACCCCTTGGATCGACAACGCCACCGCAGGCGCCCTGGTGGCCGAGTGGAACTTCATCAACGCGCTGACCGACTCCACACCCGACATCGCGGGTGCCGGCACCCTGATCGAGACAACCGGCACCGCCTTTGTCACCGGGGGCGGCAACGTCTACAGCTTTGCCGGCGCCACCGCGTTCACGGCCTCGCTGGCCAATGTCACGGCGGGCGACTACACCGTGTACCTGCGCGTGGCCACCCTGGGCACCTCCGTGCTGGACACGGCCACTCTCAACGGGGTGAGCGCCACCCGCGCCATCACCTACACCCAGGCCATCACCGGTGGCTTTGGCGGCGGTGAAGAGGAGAGCCTGTGGGTGTGGACCGGCGTGAACGCCACCACGGCCCTGGACTTCGCCTTTTCAGCCGCCGGCAGCAGCATGAGCCTGGACCAGGTGGCCCTGTACGCCGTGCCCGCGCCCGTGCCCGAGCCCGCCACCTGGGCCCTGATGGCCGCCGGCCTGGGTGCCCTGGGCGTGATGTCGCGCCGTCGCCAGGCCGCCTGACCCATGACCGTGCACACTCGGGGCCCCCGGGCTCCGGGGTCGCAGCCCCCGCCCGCCGGATTCCGCATCGTGGTCGCCCTCGGCGTCTGCGGATGGGTGGCAGCGTCACCGGCCACCCCACTCACCCCACCGCCGATCGACACGGACACCGCTGGCGAACCCAGCCTGCCCGCCGTCGTCGTCAAGGCCCGGCCGCGCGCGGCCCCCACGGAACTGACCCTGGACCCGCGGCTGTCGAGCAGCACGCTCGGTGCGGCCCGCCTGGAGCGACGCCAGGCGGCTTCGGTCTTCGACGTGCTCGACGAAGTGCCCGGTGTCAGCGTCAACGGCGGCCCACGCGCCAGCGGCATGAGCTTCAACATCCGCGGCTACAGCGACAACGAAGACATCGCCGTGCGCGTCGATGGCGTGGCCAAGGGCTTTGAAAAGTACCGGTTCGGGGGCACGTTCATCGAACCCGACATGCTCAAGACCCTCGAGGTGCGCCGCGGCGCGCAGATCGAATCGGCCGGGGCGTTGGGCGGCACGGTGCTGGCCACCACCCGCGACGCCGCCGACCTGCTGCGACCCGGCCAGCGCCTGGGCGCCCGCGCCCGCCTGAGCTGGGCCAGCAACAACCATGAACAACACCGCTTCGCCGCCGTCTACGGACGCCCCACGGACACCGTCGACCTGGTGGCCGCCCGCAGCTCGCGACAAGGCAACGAACTGACCCTGCCTGACGGCAGCGCGCTGAGTCACTCCAGCGTGGACGCCGGCAGCGACCTGCTCAAAGCCAGCTGGTTCCCGCATGACGAATGGCGCCTGAGCACCAGCTGGCTGAGCTACCACGACCAGGGCCTGCAGGCCTACGACGCCACAGGCGGCGAGCCGGGGCTGTTCGGTGTCGTGCAGCGCCGCATCGACGACGACACCCTGTCGGTGCAGGCCCACTGGCAAGCCACGGACCTGCGCCACGAGGCCCGGCTCGTGCTGGGCCGGGCCACCACCCGCGTGCGGGATCACTTTGCGCCGCGCATGAGCGTGTTCGCCAATGCGGCCACCGGCGATGTCGATGACGACATCCGCTACACCGGTCACACGGTGGACCTCTCCGGCCGTGTGCGGCTGCGCGATGAGTCCCCCGACACCCCGGATGGCGCGCGTCTGGACCTTCGCATGGGGCTGCAACTGGGCACGCAGGCGCGCACCGCCACGCGGGTGATGGCCCTGATGCCCGATCGATACTCTGGCGGCTACAACCCGGCGCAAGTGCCCGGCCAGCGCGACAGCATCGGCGTGTACCTGCAGCCTGACTGGCGCAGCGGCGCCTGGCAGGTGCTGCCCGGCCTGCGGTGGGACGACGTGGTGACATCGGCCCGGGGACCGACCGTCGATGCCTTGCAGGCCTCCGGCCAGCCCACGAAGGTGCGCTATGCGCACACCGCGCCCAGCCTCGTGGTGAGTCGCACCCTGATGCCCGAGCGCGTCACCGTGCATGCGCAATGGGCTCGCGCCTTCCGGCCGCCGCTGATCGACGAACTGTTCAGCCAGAGCGCCTACGGCGGCTGCAACAACGCCAGCCTGAGCAACAACTACACCGTGGCCGGCACCTACCGTGAGGGCACGCCAGGACGCTGGAACGGCCAGAACTTCGCGCCCAGTTCGGCCATCTGTGCCGACCTGTACGACCTGGAACGTTCGCGCAGCACGGAAGTGGGCCTGAGCGTGAGCCTGCCCGACGTGCTTCCCGCGGGCACCCGCTGGCAACTGCGCGTCACCGGCTTTCGCAACGAGACGACGCAGCTGCTCGAATCCTTGCAGTTGCGCGCCGGCGCCGCCAGCGGGGTCGAGCAGCCGGGCTGGGAGCGACGCCACGGCGTCGAGCTCGAGACCGGGCTGGAAGCCGCCCAGGCCTTTGCCACGCTCTCGTACAGCCGGGTGCACGGGCGCACGTTCGACGGACAACAAACCCACGACCTGACCACCGCCCCGGCGGCCCGCTGGGTGTTGAGCCTGGGAGGCCGTTGGCGCCGCGTGGAAAGCGTGTTGCGCTGGCAGCACGTGGGCCAGCGCCTGGCCGTCATCGGCACCGACAGCCTGCAGCGCGACGTGCTCGGTCTGCAGGAGGGCCACCGGCTGCTCGGCCTGTCGGTGCGCTGGCAGGCGTCCGACACGTTCGAGCTCGCCCTCAATGGCGAGAACCTGGAAAACACACGCTACCGCCTGGCCAGCGCCTTCGGCGGCGGCATCGGCACGCAGGCCCCGGGTCGCAATGTGCGACTGAGCCTGGCTGCCCGCTACTGAACACCCTTTGCACCACCCACCGCCCCCCCCATGGAGAAGCACCATGTTGATGAGCCCATCGATGTCGACCCTGAAGCCGCAAGCCCACTTGCGGCAGCAATTCGCCGCCCTGCGTGCTCAGGGCTTGCGAGCGCGCGACGCCGCCGCGCGGCTGCACGTCAGCGAGGGCGAAGCGCTGATTGCCCATGCGGCCAGCCTGATGCCCCCGCAGGAAGCCGCCGACAGCCGCTACGACGTGACCGTGCTCGACGCTGACTGGCTGGGCATGTTGCGCGCGCTGGAGGCCGTCGGGCGCGTGATGGCCTTGACGCGCAACGACGCTGTCGTCCACGAAAAGATCGGCGTGTACCGCAAGCTCAGCGCGCAGGGGCCGGTGGGCATGGCCTTGGGTCCGGAGATCGACCTGCGGCTGTTCTTTGCCCACTGGCACACCGGCCTGCACGTGATCGAGCGCCAGGCGGGCCAGGCCGACCTGCACAGCCTGCAGTTTTTCGACGCACAGGGGCATGCCGTGCACAAGGTGCACCTGCGTCCCGAATCGGATCTGGCGGCGCTGGAGGCGCTGGTGCAACGCCACGCCCGACCGGAGGCTCGGCCCGTGTTCACGACCAGCGACGCCACCGCGCCTCGCCGCCGTCCGGACGCCGATATCGACGCGCTGGGGCTGGCCGAGGCGTGGGGCGACATGCACGACACGCACGAATTCTTCGAACTGCTCAAGCGCTTCGATGTCGACCGCCTGCAGGCCCTGCAACTGATGGCGGGCATCCATACACGGCGGGCGCCCCTGTCGGCGGCCGAACATCTGCTGCGGGCGGCGGCGGCTCAGTCGCTGCCCATCATGGTGTTCGCCGGCAACGCAGGGTGCCTGCAGATTCACACCGGGCCGGTCCACCGCGTCGAGCTGCTGGGCCCCTGGCTCAACGTGCTCGACGCCGGTTTCAACCTGCACCTGCGCACCGACGCGATCGATGAATGCTGGCTGGTGAGCAAGCCCACCGACGACGGCCCGGTCACGTCCATCGAGCTGTTCGATGCCCAGGGCCGCCTGATCTGCATGTTCTTTGGCGAACGCAAGCCCGGCAAGCCAGAACTGCCTGCCTGGCGGCACCTGGCCCAAGATCTGGCGCGCACGGGCGAAGCAGCCGCACGCCGCCAAGCGGAGGCCGCATGACGCACTCGAATGCCCGTCGCCAGGGTCTCGCGGCGGCAGCCCGGCTCGGGTTGCTGGCCGCCGGCCTGCCCGGCTGGACGCTCCAGGCCGGCGCCCAGACCGCCCCCCGCCTGATCAGCCTGAGTGGCGGCATGACGGAGACCGTCTGGGCCCTGGGCGCGGCCGAGCTGATCGTGGCCACCGACACCAGCAGCACCTGGCCCGAAGCGGCTCGGCACACGGCCAAGGTGGGGTACATGCGCCAGCTGTCCGCCGAGGGCGTGCTGGCCCTGCGCCCCACGGCCGTGCTCGGGACCGACGAGGTGGGCCCGATCGGGGTCGTCAACCAGTTGCGACAAGCCGGGGTGCACCTGAGCCTGGTGCCCGCCACCCACGACCTGACCGAGATGCTGGCCAAGGTGCAGGCCGCCAGCGAGGCCAGTGGCCACCGGGCAGCGGGTGCCGCCTTGGCCCGTCAGCTGCGTGAGCGCTGGTCCGAAGCGCTCCTGCAGGTTCAGCGTCAACGTCGCGCCAGCCCACCGCGGGTGCTGTTCGTGATGGCGCATGGCGGGCGTCCGATGTCGGCTGGCCCGGGCACCGGCGCGCACGCCATGCTCAACCATGCCGGGGCGGTCAACGCACTGGGTGGTGCACCGGGTTACAAGGTGCTGTCGGCCGAGGCTGTGGCGCGGGCCCGCCCCGATGTGATCGTCACCACCCGCGAATCCATCGACGCCAGTGGTGGCACAGACGCGTTCTGGCAGCACCCCGGGCTGGCCCAGACGCCGGCCGCCCGCCAACGGGCGCTGCGGGTGCATGACACCCAGGCCCTGCTGGGCTTCGGCCCGCGCAGCCCGCAGGCCCTGCTGGAGCTGCACCGAGGTCTGGCATGAGCGTGGCCTTTGGCGCTGCATGGTGGCGTCCCCGTTCGCGCACCCGTTTGTGGCTCATCGCCAGCCTGGGGCTGATCGCCTGTGTGGCCCTCGCCCTTTCGGCGGGGGCCTATGGCCGGCTGTGGGCCCAGTGGGCGAACGGCGGGGCCGAGGTGTTCTGGCACATCCGGCTGCCCCGGGCGCTGCTGGGTGTGCTGGCCGGTGCAGCCCTGGGCGTGGCCGGGGCGCTGGCCCAAGGCCTGTTTCGCAACCCGCTGGCCGACCCGGGCCTCATTGGCGTGAGTGCCGGGGCTGCACTGGGAGCGGCCACCGCCATCGTGGCGGGCGGCCGCACGCTGGGCCTGTGGTGGGGCCCGCAAAGTCTGATGGTGGCCGCCTTCCTGGGCAGCCTGCTGATGACCGCATTGACGTGGCGGCTGGCCCGGCGCGAGGGGCATGTCGACACGGCGCGCCTGCTGTTGACCGGCCTGGCCCTCAACGCCGCCGCGGCGGCCGCTCTGGGCTGGTTGTCCTTCCTGGCCACCGACGAGCAGTTGCGCTCGCTGACCTTCTGGACGCTGGGCAGCCTGTCGGGCAGCACCTGGCCGCCCGTGCTCGCCTGTGGCGCGGTGGTGGCGGGCTGCCTGGTGGCCCTGGGGGCACGGCGCCGCGACGCGCACGCACTCGATGCGCTGGCCCTGGGCGAAGCCCAGGCGCGGCTGATGGGGGTGGAGGTCGATGCGCTGCAACGCCGCTGCCTGATCACCATCGCGCTGATGGTGGGCGCCGTCACGGCCCTGATCGGCATGGTGGCCTTCGTCGGGTTGCTGGCGCCGCACGCGGTGCGGTTGCTGGCGGGGCCCCGGCATGGCGTCGTCTTGCCCGGCTCGGCCCTGAGTGGCGCCGGCCTCGTGCTGCTGGCCGACACCGGCGCCCGCACGCTGGTGGCCCCGGCCGAGATGCCGCTGGGGGTGCTCACCGGGCTGGTGGGCGCCGCCGTGTTCCTGTCGATCCTGTATCGCCACCGTCACCTGCACTGAACCTATCGGGAGACCGCCATGAGCCTGAGCGCCGAACACCTGCAGATCCGCAAACAGGGGCGCATGCTCCTGGACGTTCCTCACCTGAGCCTGCCTGCTGGCCAGGTCCACGCCCTGCTGGGCCCCAATGGGGCTGGCAAATCGACGCTGCTGTCGGCCCTGGCCGGAATCGAGCGCAGTGCCGCGGCTTGCGTGCGCCTGCACGGCCGAGCGCTGGACGGCTGGGACACGCTCGAGCTGGCCCGACACCGCGCCCTGATGACCCAGGACACCGACGTGCCCTTCGATTTCGAAGTCGACGACATCGTGCGCATGGGGCGCTATCCGCACAGTGGGCATCCGCATCCACGGGAACACGAACTGGTGGACCACGCACTGGGCCTGGCCGGGGCATTGCCCCTGCGCGGTCGGCGCCACACCCAATTGTCGGGTGGGGAGAAGGCCCGCGTGCTGCTGGCCCGCGCATTGGCGCAGATCCAGGCCCCGCCCGGCGACACGCGGCCGCGCTGGCTCCTGCTGGACGAGCCCACGGCGGCCCTCGATCTGGCCCACCAGCACGCGGTGATGCGCTTGCTGCGGCAAGTCGCCAGCGAAGGCACGGGGGTGCTGGTCGTGCTGCACGACCTCAACCTGGCGGGCGCCTACGCTGACCAGGTGCTGGTGATGGCCGACGGCCGCATCGACAGCCGCGGGCATTGCCAGCAGGTGCTGCAACCGCAGCTGGTCGAACGCATCTGGGGCGTGGTGTGCGAGCGCCTGTCGACATCATCGACCCGCACGGACACCCGCCCCGCGCGCAGCTGGTTGGCGTTTTCCTGAGCACGGCCTGACGCCGCAATGACCAACCGGCCTGACGAGAGGCCGGTGACCAAAAAAGTGTTCCGCAAGACCGGGCACCCCCCGGCACGCCCTCGGACCCCCACGTCTTCAGGCGCAGTCCCCATCTGCCAGTCGTTCCACGGCGCATGGCTGACAACCCACACCGTGTTCCTTGAATGGATGCACCGGCTTGCGAAACGATGCCATCTTATTGCGAACACGTCTCATTTGCAATACTAGAGATGAAGGCAGGGGCATGACCCTACTGAGTCGCAGTGTGGTCACGCCAGGCACGCAGGCCTAGCATCGGTCCGCATCGTCGACAGGCCCAGGCGCGCGCCCACCGGAGGAAACCGCATGTTCGAACTGCCCAAGGAATTCAACCCGGCCGATTGGGACAAGGCCAAATCGACCGCCGACAAGCTCAAGAAGGACACCGGGCTGGGCAACAAGCTCAAGGACCTGCGCACCAGCTACAAGAGCACGTACATCCAGCGCATCGAACGCGCCTTCGGAGGCGACGACACTCCCGCGGACGGGCTCAAAGCGGTGAAGGATTGGCTCGAGCCTTTCACGTTCAAGGTGGAAAAGCTGCAAGAGCTTGCCGCACTGGTCTCTCAACGCAAGGACCTGTCTGACAAGGCGCGCACGGCCGCACACAACATCAGTGAATCGGCCAAGGAATGGCTGGCCGAATGGGAGGCCGCCCGCATGACCAAAGAGCTCAACGAGCTTCAGCGCAAGGCCGATCAGCGGATGATGAAGGCACTGGCGGCCGAGCGTCAGGAGCAGCTCAACAAGTTGCGCAAAATCGACCTGGCCGGTGCACTGGCCGACCTGGACGACAGCCTGGGCAAGATCAAGGCCGAGCATTTCATGCGCACCACGCGCGGACGCCCCCCGCTGCCCATCGACCAACTGCGCGACCGGGCCGAGGAGGCCCAGACCCGTCTGAGTGCAGTGGTGCACGCGCTCGACCAGGTCGCCACGCTGTGCCGCACCTACAAGGTCAAGAATGCCGACGACATCAAGCCCTGGGCCACGCAGTTCAACACCCTGGCCAAGCAGTACCCCCAGACCCATCTCTGGCGCTCAGACCCTGATGACGACCAGGACGGTGTCGCACCGACCGACTGGCCGCGCATGGAAAAACTCATCAAGGCGGTGCAGCAGGCTCTGAAGGACCCGCTGTTCGGCAAACGCCTGGACTGGCTCGACTGAAAGCGTCGATAGCGTGACATCCTGCCGTTGTGAAACCCTTTCGATGTTGAGGGTCTTGGCGTTTGCAGCGATAATCCATGTGTCGAGAGGGGAGTAGCACGCTCATCCCCCAGGTGAACGGTGTCACCCCGTCAATACGGCAGACAGCCATTGCTGCGCTGCCCGGGGACACACCACAGACGCACCCGCGTCTGTGCCCAGCAAGACCTTTCGGCGCTTTAGGTTCGCACCCGTCGGGTGCGACATGTTCGTTCACTTCGGAGAACCCTCATGAACAGCCTGGCGCCGGAATGGCTCTGGTTCGTCTTCGTCATCTTTGTCCTGCTCGCCTTGTTCGTGGACTTTGTCGTCCTCAAGAAACAAGGTGCCCATGAAGTCACGGTTCCCGAGGCCATCAAGTGGTCCATCGTCTGGGTGGCCCTGAGCTTTGCCTTCAACGGGCTGCTGTGGTGGGCCTTCTATCAGGACCAGGGTGTGGCCGTGGCCAACACCAAGGCGATCGAGTTCCTCACCGGCTACCTGATTGAAAAATCCCTGGCCGTTGACAACATCTTTGTCTTCCTGCTGATCTTCACCTACTTCGCGGTGCCTCCGGCCTACCAGAAGCGGGTGCTCATGATCGGCATCATCGGCGCCATCGTGCTGCGAACGGTGATGATCCTGATCGGTGGCTGGCTGATCTCGCAGTTCCACTGGGTGCTCTATGTGTTCGGCGCCTTCCTGCTGCTCACCGGCATCAAGATGTGGTGGGCCGCCGACAAGGAACCCAACCTCGAGGACAACCCGGCCCTGAAGCTGCTGCGTCGCCTGATCCCGGTGACCAAGCACTTCGACGGCGAGAAGTTCTGGACGATGCACAACGGCGTCAAGATGGCCACGCCCCTGCTGATGGTGGTTGCGCTGGTCGGCTTCACCGACGTGATCTTCGCGGTGGACTCCATCCCGGCCATTTACGCGATCACGTCCGACCCGTTCATCGTGCTGACGTCCAACATCTTTGCCATCCTGGGTCTGCGGGCGATGTACTTCCTGCTGCAGGCCATGGCCGCCAAGTTCCACCTGCTGAGCTACGGTCTGGCCGTGATCCTGGTGTTCATCGGCACCAAGATGCTGCTGATCGACATCTACAAGATCCCGGTGCTGGTGTCCCTGGGCGTGGTGATGGGCATCCTGGCCATCACCATGGTCTGGAGCGTCAAGACGGCCCCAAAGCTGGAGCGAAGCGGCTCGCACTGAACACCGCCTGACGCGGTCCCGATCGTGAGTCGGGGAGGGTTGGGTGAGTGAGTGAGCGCGATCCCCTCCCCTTTACCCCCCAAGGTGCCTCCTGGCCCTTGGGGGTTTTTTTGTCAGAACCCCAGCGTGGCCCGCAGCCCCAGCACGTGCACGCGCGGCGCCTGTCCGTTGCCACCAGCCCGCTGCACGAACTGGTAGTCCGGCGTGATGTCCAGGTGGTCGGCCAGCCGGATGCGGTAGTAGAGCTCGGCGATGCGCTCGTCGCCCGAGGCGGCATAGCCCGCCAGCGATTCGTCGGCGGTCGCATCACGCCAGGCGTCATCGGTGCGCAGCCATCCCACCGCCAGCCCCAGCGCGTCATGCGGTCGGCCCCAGTTGCGGCCCGCATGTTCGAAGCCCAGGGTCAGCGCACGGTCGAACGCGCCGTCGCCCGATGTGCGTTGCCCGAAGCGGCCGAACAGGTTCCAGGCCGCACCCACACGCTGGTCGGCCGACACGCCCCAGCCGCTGTGCCGCTGTTCGTTGCCATCGAGATCCGTGGTGCGACCGTTCGTCCACACATACAACCGATAGGTGCCACGCGGCTCGCCGTTGATCTGCAACGGAGACCAGTCCATTTGCCCCGCGACCAATGGCTTGCCGGCCCCGTCGCCGAAGGTGGCGCCCAGGCCCGACGCGAACACGCCAACCGACAGACCCACGCGCTGCCCGTCGAGCTCCTTCACATAGGCCAGCCGGGCGCCCGGCGCAAAACCGTAGGCGTCGGCGGCGATGTCGCCCCCGGAGTCGAGCAAGGGGTTGTGCACGAAGGCGTTGTTCATGAACGCCGTCGATTCGTCGGCCGCCACATCGTTCTGGTCGAAAAAGCCGAAGAAGTCCATCTTGCCCACCGTCAGCGACAGCCGGTCGCCAGGCTGGTCGTTGAAGCCGCCGGTGCCGAGTGACCAGTCCAGCGTGTAGTGGGCCTCGGCCACGATGGCGTAGGTTTCGTCCGACCCCGCCGCCACTTCGAAGGCCGTCGAGTTGACGGTGCTGCTGTGGGTGGGCAGTGTCGCCACACCCGTGCCCTGCCCGAAACGCAGGTGGCCCACGAGGGTGCCCTTGGCCTCGCCCAGTGACCCCAGCGGCAGGGTCGCGAGCAAGTCCCCCCGGTAGTTCAGGGCCGATCGCCGACGGCCGGTGTCCGACCCACGCGCATTGACCTGCTGGGCCACGGCCACCACGGCCCCCTCGATGCTCAGCCCGCCCTCGTCGGCCGGCCCGTCGTCATCGGCCGGTGCGCTGGCCGCCTGCTGCTCGATGACCTGGACCTGCTGCGCCAGCGTCTGCTGACGCGACTCCAGCTGCTGCAAACGTGCCTCTGACGCGGCCGGGGCCGGGACGGCGGCCGTTGGGCGTGCGGCCGCACTGAGCTCGCGAACCTGCTGGCTCAGGGCCTGGTTGCTCTGCTCCAGCTGCTGCACCCGGGCCATCAGGGCCTGAACCTGAGCGGCCAGCGAGGGCGGCCGGGCGGCCCGCTCGGCCGCGGCCACCGGCAGCATCAGGCTGGCCACCGACACCGCGGCCACCACCGTGGCACGCACCGCGAACGCAGAAGGACACCCGGACATGATGGCTCCAGTCGATTTTTTGCTAATGAGATTCATTCTCAAATATGATACCGAAAAGCCTCGGCTGGGCCAGGGCTTACCGACAGATGAAACACGCCGACCATACTGGAGCGACTGACACATGTCCACGCCGATCAACACCAGCAAACGCCAGTTTCTTCGCCAGGCGACCCTGCCGCTGTGGCTGACGGCCCTGCCTGCGGCCGTGTGGGCACAGACGCCCGTGACCCCGGCCGCCGTCGTGCGTTTCCACGCTGAACTGGTGCACGCCACATACGCCGACACCCTGGCCGCGGCCGAGACCCTGCAGGCAGCCGTTGCCAGCTTTGTGAAGGCCCCGGATGCCGCCGCTCTGGAGACGGCCCGGCGCGCCTGGTTGGCTGCACGCGAGTTCTACGGCCAGACCGAAGCCTTCCGGTTCTACGGCGGGCCCATCGACGACGACAAGGGCCCGGAAGGGCGGCTGAACGCCTGGCCGCTGGACGAGGCCTACATCGACCGCATCCAGGGCCGCCCGGAGGCCGGGTTGATCAACCGCCGCTCGGTCGCGATCACCAAGGCCCATCTGAGCCAACTCAACGAAAAGGGCGGCGAAGAAAACATCGCCGCCGGCTGGCACGCCATCGAGTTCATGCTGTGGGGGCAGGACCAGCGTGCCGACGGCGCCGGCCAGCGGCCCGCAAGCGACTTCATCGACGGTCAGGCCCCCAATGCCGACCGTCGCCGCCTGTACCTCAGCGTGGTGACCGAACTGCTGGTCGACGACTTGCGTTCGCTCGTCACCGCGTGGGCGCCGGGCGCCCGCAACTACCGCCAGCGCTTCGAAGCCGGCGGCACCGAAAGCCTGCGCAAGATCATCATCGGTCTGGGCTCGCTGTCGCGTGGTGAACTGGCTGGCGAGCGCATGGAAGTGGCGCTCAACACGCAGGACCAGGAAGACGAACACTCGTGCTTCTCGGACAACACACACCGCGACATCGTCAACAACGCCCTGGGCATCCAGAACGTGTGGCTCGCTCGCTGTGTGCGGCGCGACGGCTCACTGCTGCAGGGCGCCTCGCCGGCCGCGCTGCTGACGCAGGTGGACGCGGCCCTGGCGCAGCGCCTGACCCAGCAGATCGCCCTGTCGGTGACGCGCGCCCAAGCCATCCAGGCGCCGTTCGACCGCGAGATCATCGGCGGCAAGGACGCGCCCGGTCGGCAACGCGTGCAGGCGGTGATCGACAGCCTCGTGGCCCAGGCCAAGGGCCTGGTGGATGCGGCCGCCGCGCTGGGCATCACCCGCCTGAACCTGGTCAACGCCTGACCCGTCGCCAGCCGTCACGATCGGGGCCACCATGAAGCACGACCTCCAACACCGCTCACGGGCGCACTTCGCCTGGGCCGGCCTGCTGGCCGCCACCGTCGCCCCTGCCGTCCTGGCCTCGCCGCCCCTGCCTGCCGACGCCCTGCCCGGCGGCCAGACCACGGTGCACGCCACCGGGCGCACGGCGTTTTCGTTCCCGCTGGCCAATCTGGGCGACGCCGAACGCACGCGCTTCGTGGTGGGCAATTCCTTTTTCCGCCGCAACTGGGTGGAGGCCCCGGCGTCCACCACGGCACGCGACGGTCTGGGCCCACACTTCATCGCGCGTTCGTGTGGCGGTTGCCACGTGCAGGACGGCCGCGGTGCACCGCCCGAATTCCGCAAGGGGCTGCACGATGCCCCGGTCAGCCTGCTGTTCCGGCTGTCGGTGCCCGGCACCGATGTCCACGGCGGCATCGTGCCCGAGCCCACGTATGGCGACCAGCTCGACAACAACGCCGTACAGGGGGTGCAACCCGAGGGGCAGATCGACATCCGCTACCGGAAGGTGCAAGTGCGACTGAAGGATGGCACCCGGCACACCCTGCTGCACCCCACCTACCGCCTGCGCGATCTGGCCTACGGCCCGGTGGTACCGGGCACGATGGTGAGCCCGCGCATTGCACCCCAGCTCATCGGCGTGGGCCTGCTCGAGGCCATCGCCGAGGCCGACATCGAGACCAATGTGCGCGAGCAGGCGGCCCGGCCCGATGCCATCAAGGGCCAGACCAACCGGGTGTGGGACGTCTTTGCCCAGCGGGTGGTGATTGGTCGCTTCGGCTGGAAGGCCAACGTCGGCACCCTGGCCCACCAGACGGCCGGCGCCTTCCTGGGCGACATCGGCATCACTTCGCCCCCGTTCCCACGGCAGGCCTGCACCGCGGCCCAGGAGGACTGCCTGCAGGCCCCCGCTGGCGGCCATGGCGAGCAGACCGAGATCGACGCGAACACCCTGGAAGACGTGGTCTTCTACCAGGCCGCGCTGGCGCCACCCGCACGCCGCCAGCCCGGCCACCCTGAGGTGATCCGCGGGCAGCGCTTGTTCCAGCAGGCCCATTGTGCCGCCTGCCACCGGCCCAGCTACACGACGGCCACGCCCCTGTTCCCGCGCATGAGCAGCCCGGCCGTGGTCGGCCAGACCATCTGGCCCTACACCGACCTGCTGGTGCATGACATGGGCGACGGCCTGGCCGATCACCGCCCCGACGGCCGCGCCAGTGGTCGGCACTGGAAGACCCCGCCGCTGTGGGGCATCGGTCTGATCCACGACGTCAACGGCCACACCCGACTGCTGCACGACGGGCGCGCTCGCAACGTCACCGAAGCCATCTTGTGGCATGGTGGCGAGGCGCAGGCCAGCCGGGATTTCTTCGCCCGGCTGACGGCTGCCGAACGTAGCGCCCTGGTGCGTTTCGTGGAGTCCTTGTGAACCCGACGACCGTCCTTCGACATCACGCCGCCCGTTGGGCCCTGGGCCCGCTGGTCGCCCTGATGGTGGCCGGCACCTCGCTGGCCGCAGCACCATCGCCCGCCGCCGAGGCCCCGCCCTCGCGCACCTGGCAGCGCCAGGCCGTGCCGTACTACACGCCGTCGCAGTGGGTCGATGCCGTTTGGCATTTTCACCAGCGCCCCCGCGCCAAGCAGTTTGCGCTGGACGCCCAGACCCTGGCCGTGTTGCTGGAGCGCACCTGCGCCCGCCCACCGGCGAACGACACACCGGCCCAGCGCCGTGAAGCCTGGTCACGCACGCTGGACAGCTGGTCGGCCCTGTCGGCTGTGGCCATCGGGCCCACGCTGGAGCGGCGCTCGGTGCGACACATCGACTTCCAGCCGGCTCGGCCCGCCATGATCGGGCAGGTGCTGGCCAGCCCCCCCACGCGGCTCGACGAGCTGGATCGCATCGGCGCACCGGCGCGGGGACTGCCCGCGCTGGAGTGGTGGCTGTGGTCGCCCGACGCCCCCCAGGACGCGGCCGCGTGCCAGTACGCGACCCTGCTGGCCCGGCAAGTGGCGCACGAGGCCCTGGCCCTGCTCCAGGGCGTGCAGGCCCGCATCCCGGACGGGGGCAGCGACGACGAACCGGCGGACGCTGCGCCCGCCTTTGGCGAGATCGTCAACCAGTGGGTGGGCGCCATCGAAGGCTTGCGCTGGCGCGAGCTGGGCAAGCCGCAGGCAAGCGCACGGCTGAACCAGCCACCGCGCTTCAGCCGCCAGCTGAGCGGGCAATCGGCGCGCGTCTGGATGGCCCAGTGGGCCGCCATCCGCGACCTGGCCGTGCAGACGAACGGTCCGGCGCCGCAGGCCGGTGAAGGCCCCATACCGCTGGAAACCTACCTGCGGGGCCGCGGGCTCAACGGACCGGCTCAAGCCTTGTCGCAGGCCGTTCGCGATGCCGACCACCACCTCAAGGGCCTGAGCGAGCCCGCGCCGGCCAAGCGGGTGCGGGCTGCAGTGCGCAGCCTTGAGCAGCTCAAGCGGGTGGCCGAAGCCCAGGTGGCACCGGCCCTGCAGGTGAGCCTGGGTTTTTCAGATGCCGATGGCGACTGACCCCCTGCGCCGGCACCTGCTGCTGCGCACGTCGGTCCTGGCGCTGAGCGGGCTCGCTGCCCGTGACACGGCCTGGGCCGGCGTGCGGCCGCTCACGAAAGAGGACGCGCCCGAGCTCATCGCCAACTGGCAGGTGGGCGGACAGGCGTGGACGGGGCGCCTGCGCGCGGGACCCTCGGGGCACCTGCAGGTGGTGCAGGCCCTGAAGCTGCCCACCCGCGCACACGGGTGCGTCCAGGCCCCCGGCCGGCACGAGGTGCTGACGGTGGCGCGCCGACCGGGTGACTGGCTGCTCAAGTGGAGCCTGGACAACGCCCGCTCTCAGCGCCACTGGATCGAAGACGATCACGTGTTCAATGGCCACGCCGTGTTCAGCCCCGACGGGCGCCGCGTGTTCACCACCGAAACCCACCTGGACACGGGCGACGGGGTGGTCGGTGTGCGCGACGCACACAGCCTGGAGCGTCTGGCCTCGTGGTCCACGGCCGGCTGGGACCCGCACGAACTCGTGTGGGCCCCCGAGGGCGTGTTCGAACGCCCGACGCTGATGGTGGCCAACGGTGGCATCCCCTACCAGCCGGAGACCGGCCGAGCCAAGGTAGGTCTGGATCGCATGGCCCCCAGCCTGGTCGCGCTGGACGCCACGACCGGGCAGGTGTGCGGCCAGTGGCGCCTTCCCGACCCGCGGCTGAGCGTGCGCCACCTGGCATGGCACCAGGCCCCCGACCAGCCCCCTGTGCTGGGAGTGGCCCTGCAAGCCGAACACGACGACCCCAGCCAGCGAGCCGCCGCGCCGGTTTTGGCGCTGTGGCGGCGCGACACCGGGCTGCAGGCGCTCCCCGCGCAGCCCGATCTGGCCGGCTACGGGGGCGCGATCACGGGCACCGACACCGGATTTGCCATCGGAGCGCCCCGCGCGCACCGCGTGGCGCGCTGGACCGCCCGGGGTGATGCCCTGGAGCCCTTGGCCTTGCCCGACGCCTGCCCGGTCGCAGGCCGGGTAGGCACTGGTCTGTGGGCCGGTGGCCGCGCTTCGGCCAGGCAACTTGTTGGCCGCACACCACAACCCTGGTCGATCGCCACGCCCGATGGCCTCCTGCTGGACAACCACTGGGCGCTGGTGACGCCCCGCGACGCTCCCCCTTGATCCCGGGGGAGCGCCCGCACGGACGAGGCACACACCTTCACAAACGGATTGCGAATCGTTATCATTTGCATAACTTCCGGATTCGCTCGTCTGCCAGCCACGCGCCCCGCGCCCAGCCAGCCCCCATCGAGAGCCGGTGTCAGGCCCCATTCGTCGGGCCTCCACATCACTCCAAGCTCTTTGTTGCTGGCCATGTCTCGACACACCAAAACCCCTTCGTCCGTCCTGCCCCTGGGCGCCCTGGCTGCCGGCCTGGGCCTGAGCCTGCTGGGCGCCCCCGCAAGCGCCCAGACCGACCCGTCGGCCACGACCGACACCGCGGCCCAGCAGACCCTGCCGGCCGTGACCGTCAAGGCCAGGCGCCCGGTCACCTCCGAAGCGGTGGACAGCTACCAGACCACCACAAGCACCATTGGCAAGGGCAAGCAGGCCCTGCGCGACATCCCCCAGTCGGTCACCGTGGTCACCGAAAAACTGATCGACGATCGCAACCTCGACACCCTGAAAGAAGCCCTCAAGAACACCGCCGGCATCACCTTCCTGGCGGCCGAGGGGGGCGAGGAAGACATCCGCCTGCGCGGCTTCTCGCTGGCCGGTACCGGTGACATCTTCGTCGACGGCATGCGCGACCCGGCCTTTTACGAGCGCGACACCTTCAACCTGGACCGCCTCGAAGTGCTGCGCGGCTCGGCCTCGATGCTGTTCGGCCGTGGCTCGACCGGCGGTGCCGTCAACCAGGTCAACAAATCGCCTTACCTGATGAACGCCCACGAGGTGTCGACCACCCTGGGCAAGTTCAACTACGGGCGCGTGGTCGGTGACTTCAACTTCAAGCTCAACGACGAGGCCGCCGTGCGCTTTGGGGCCATGTACACCAAGGCCGACAACAACGGCGCCGGCAGCAGCATCGACAAGTCGGGCGTGTCGGCGGCCATCCGCTGGGGCATCGGCACGGCCGACGAGTTCCAGGTCAGCCTCTACCACCTGGACAACCGCAACGGCATGAACTACGGCATGCCCTGGATCCGCAGCACCACCCCGTCGACCGCGGCCGACAACACGCTCATCCGCAGCTTCGACCCCTCGGCCTACTACGGCCTGGACAGCGACTACAACCACGGATCGGCCACCCTGTTCACGGCCACGCACACGCACCGCTTTTCGCCGTTGACCGAGCTGCGCACGGCCATCCGCCAGGGCTCGTACACCCGCGACCAGCGGGCCTCGACGGTGCGTTTCTGCACCACCAGCACCGCCAACCCGGACTGCCCGGCGACCGCCCCTGACCAGACCACGCTCAACGGATCGACCCTCCTCACCCGAGGCAACCAGGTCAAGATCCAGAACATGGAGGTGCTGATGGCCCAGTCGGACCTGAGCACCAAGTTCCACGCGCTGGGCTTCAGGCACGAGCTGATCACCGGGGTTGACTACGCCGCCGAACAGAAGAAGGTCTACAGCGCCCTGACCGCCGTCACCAAGCCCCGCACCACGGTCGATGCCGGCAGCGGCGGTTGGGTCGACGAGGCCTCGCGCACCCTGGGCCAGGCCAACGCCTACGAGTCGACGGCCTACGGCCTGTACGCCCAGAACCTGGTGCAGATCGCGCCGGCCTGGAAGCTGCTGGCGGGCGTGCGCTTCGACCGCCTCAAGGGCGACTACACCGTCTACACGGCCGCCACCGGGGCGGTGGAGGGCACCTACGACCAGACCATCTCCGAGTGGAGCCGCCGCTTCGGGGTGCTGTTCCAACCCACGCCCTACCAGTCATACCACCTGTCGTACGGCACCTCGTTCAACACCTCGGGCGACACGTATTCGTATGCCGGCAACGCCTCGGCGCGGGAGCGTGCGGCCAACACCCCACCCGAGTCCAGCGAGAACATCGAACTCGGTGCCAAGCTCGACTGGGCCGAGGGCCGCTACACCACGCGCCTGGCCCTGTTCCATGCGGTCAAGAAGAACGAGCGCAACACCGACGCCACCTCGGTGACCGACGGCAACAGCTACCTGCTGTCGGCCCAGCGTCACAGCACCGGCTTCGAAGTCGACCTGGCCGGCAAGATCACACCCGCCTGGGAAATCTATGGCTCGTACACCTGGATCCCGGACGCCCAGGTGGACAAGACCGCCTCGGCCAACAGCTTCGGCAACCGCGAGGGCGATCGCCCCGGCCTGATCCCGGTGCACAGCGGCACCGTGTGGACCACCTACCAGCTCCACCCGCAGTGGCGCGTGGGCGGCGGCATCAACTTCCGCAGCAGCCAGGCACCGGCCGACATCACGAACCCGCAGAGCGGCACCTGGAAGGCGCCCGGCTTCCACACCATCGACCTGATGGCCGAGTACGTGATCAACTCGCAATTCACAGTCAAGGCCAACCTGACCAACCTCGAAAACACGCTGTACGCCGACTCGCTCTACCGCGGTCACTACATCCCCGGCCCCGGCCGCAACTTCCAGGTGGAGCTCGTGGCCAAGTTCTGACCTCAGCCCCCCTGAACCCGCACGGCAGCCCTGGTTCGCAGCGGCTGCCGTGCGCATTCAGGGCCCACCGTTCGCTGTACCCTGACACCATGCTGCTGCACATCCCCGACGTCCTCACCCCCGACGAACTCCGCACCGTGCGCGCCACCATCGAGGCGGGCCAGTGGGTCGACGGACGCCGCACCGCGGGCAGCCAGGCCGTCCAGGCCAAGAACAACGAACAGCTCGCGCAAGGCAGCGAAGAGGCCCGCGCCATGCAGGCCCTCATCACGCGCGCGCTCAACCGCAACGCCACCTTCTTTTCGGCCGCGCTGCCCCGCCGCCTGTACCCGCCGCTGTTCAACCGCTACGGCGGCGAGCACAACCACTACGGCAACCATGTCGACGGGGCCGTGATGTTCGTGCAAGGCACGCAGGACCGGGTGCGCAGCGACGTCAGCTGCACGCTCTTTCTGGCCGACCCCGATGAATACGATGGCGGCGAGCTCGTCATCGAAGACACCTACGGGCAGCCACGCATCAAGCTGCCCGCCGGCGACATGGTGCTCTACCCCAGCACCAGCGTGCACCGTGTCGAGCCCGTGACCCGCGGCCACCGTCTCGCCAGCTTCTTCTGGGTCGAGAGCATGGTGCGCAGCGACGACCAGCGCCGCCTGCTCTACGACCTGGACATGGCCCTGCTCGAGCTGCGGCGTGAACACGGCGAGACCGACAGCAGCGTGCGCCTCTCGGGCACGTACCACAACTTGCTGCGCATGTGGGCCGACGCATGAGCCACGAGCCCCCCCCTCGCGCCCGCATCCCGGCCGACGTGGCCAGTCTGCGCGACTACGAACGCCACGCCCAGGCCGTGCTCGATGAGCAGGCCTGGGCCTACTTCAGCGGCGGCGCGGCCGACGAACTCACCTTGCAGGACAACGTGGCCGCCTGGTCGCGCTGGCGCCTGCGCAGCCGCGTGCTGCAGCCCCTGGCCGGCGGCCACACGCGCGTCACGTTGGGCACCCAAGTGCTGGAACACCCCATCATGCTGGCCCCCGTGGCCTACCAGCGCATGGCCCACGCC
>Ga0255182_1000665_pt1 | contig 20791 bp, 20 predicted proteins | sample Atl_UVDOM_RepA_8_FD_188420 | JGI IMG/M metagenome (GOLD analysis project Ga0255182, IMG submission 188420) | Freshwater microbial communities from Altamaha River, Georgia, United States - Atl_UVDOM_RepA_8d | ecosystem: Environmental > Aquatic > Freshwater > River | place: USA: Georgia...
CGCCGAAGGTATGAAAAGCCAGATGATAATTTAGGACCATCAAGTTTATCTGCCTACGGTACAACAGTAAACGGGATAAACGTACTGCGTGTCGTACTTTTTGGTAAAGAGGCAGATGCAATTGATAATCCGGGAACGGTATCCACTAATCAAGGCGGGGGTAATGGAGAAGATGCTTTTCTCACCAATCCACGTACTGGTGAGAAAGGATAAAGTACAAAATAGTGATAAATATAGAGAGGAAGTACCTGTGCTTCCTCTCTATAAAGGAGAAATATGACATATGAGTTAAGTCCGATATACTTTAGTGGCTATCAAGGAACAACCGTGTTCTATATGGACGCGAAAGCAAGCTCGGTTCAAAAAACCACAGTGACTTTTGGAGATAAGCTTGAAGCGGTGGACGGATCGGTACACTATATGCACCGTTCGTTTAAAGACCAGTGGACGTTTACATGGAACTTGATTCGTTACTCTGCGCCACAAGGCTACCCTCTTGCGACCGTAGAAAAACTAAAAGCGTTCTACCGCTCAGTTGCGTTATCTGGGACAAGCATTAACCTTGTTATTCAGGGTCAGACCTATAATGTTATTCCTGACCCAAACTCATGGTCGGAGCAATTATCGGCCAATGAGGTAACGCTAACAAACGTTCCATATTACACAGTAAGTTTTAGAGTGGTGCAGATATGAACTATCAACTTTCGTATCGTGTTTATGTTTCTGCGATTAATACTAAGGTAGATCAACCAGCAAATTTAATACCTAGCCAGTATGTGCAAGATATAGGTATATCACATAGTATGGCTACTGAATTAACCTCGGGCGTAACCCTTGGACAGATGGCACCGCCGGAGTGTTCAATAACGCTTATTAAATCCGCGTATAATTTTTTTGCGGATCGTCAGTACAACTGGAGATTGGCCAATATTCTCGTACTCTATTCAATAGACGCCCTTAATTTTTATCCTGCTTTTGCTGGATTCTTAGAGTCACGCCAAGAAAATCTGACACAAGTGGTATTTAAAGCTTGTGGGTATTTACGACATGTGGAGTACTATAAGCACCTCACACCTTTGTGGGAGAATAAACCTGCCGCTACCGTTATACCTGATCCACCAACACCTTACTCAACATCAGTAAGCGGTATCTGGGGGCAGTTGTATAATTCTCAAAATCCTACCACGCTTAGTGGTACCACAATAGGAACAATTAATACAGTATTCTGGCTATGCGGAGGCAGGCCGTACAAGTATAAGACTTTTTTAGAAGAGACCAATCAAATTCCACGGTTTTACTTTGACTGTGACGCGTCTATAATTTCCCCTCGGTTTACGTGGTTGAATCGCGAAGACATTCTACAAGATTTAACCGCTTTAGCTATTGCAGGCGGCGGTCAGCTAACGCAATCAGCGAATGGTGTAGTGCAGTTTGTAAATGCCCTTTCGTTTACAAAATCAAAAAATAATTTTACAATTACTGATTCAATGTTTTCTTCTTTATCTATCGATGACGAGGCTGCGGTGACGTTTGGTAAAGTTATCACAACGTTCTCGCCGCGATTTCTTGGAGCAAATAAAGCTTTAATCGATGCAAGTCTTGGTAAATACTTACCATACGGCGAAGAGTACATACATGATGTTGAGTTTCCGCAACCAGTCAGTAGATTAACTAATAATACTTACTACGGATCCGGTGTTAGCTTTGCCGCTAGCGGCGGTTACTTTGGAATTGATGAGTACATTACAAGTCGCGATTTTGTAAAAGCAGTTGATTTTAACGGCGACACTGCCTCTGTCTCTCTAAAAGTTCCACGGTTAAATGAAGTAATGTATCCTAAAAATAAATGGTTTTGGGATTCAGTGGCTGCGTCCGGTTACTGGACAGTCATTGAGGACGTTACAAAGACACCCGGACAGTTTATGCAGGTGTTTGTCCGTAATGACGACGTAGGTCGTGGTTTATACTTAAGTAAATTAACACTTTACGGAATTCCTTTAATTGCCGGTGAACAACAAACAATCAAAAAAGATATACCGATTGTGTTTAGCGGGCTTGTACAGACTGGTATTATTCCCTCCGGTTTTAGAGAAATTCGTATGAGTGAGAATGCATATGTTCAATCAAAGGATCACGCGATGCGTATGCTTGAAATTGTAAAGTATCTTCATAAACGACCTAGACCTGTACATCGATTTACTGACTTGGTTTATAATCCGACATTGGCCTTAGGGGACATTGTTTCTGTTAATAGTACGTTTTACCAAGTTAAGGGTAAGTACAAAATTGTTGAAATTATTGTTAAAAATACAGGAGCGCGTATGGATCTTGCTTGTGTAGACGTAAACGATCTAGCAGAGCGCGAAGATTTTTTTATAATTGGTAACAGCTATCAGGCTACTGATACAAAGTTACTTTCATTTTAAGGAGGAGATGTCATGATTTTTGCGCTTTCGACTCTTCCATCACTATTTGATGGGCAAGAGTTATCGGCCGCTGATTTAAATAATTTAGCACAAAATACTGAAGTTCTTGAGCAGATTGTAAACGGACCTGATCGTCTCTTTCTTAGCAGCTGGGCGTACGCACCTCCGATGTTTTTTCTAAGTAATACCGGAGATATTAGCGTTACGGGTAATGATGGTAAGGTAATTACGCTTAGCGGCAAGAAATTCCGCTTTTCTGAGATTGACGTATGGGAAGGTAGTTTTGTGTACAGAGAAGGTATGCACACACTACGAGTCGCTTTTCAATCGTATCGCGCAAACTACAGCGCAAATGGAAAATTATTTCGTCACGTAGACGGAAAGATGGGTAGTATTTGCTTATTCACTACTTTAAAGTATACTGACGTACCAATTCACGAACAGATAAAAAATCAGACTAAATACGGTAAATACAATAGAATATGGCGATACAATCCTAATATTGCGTTTGGTTCTCCAGTAAACACTTTTGAAGAACTGACGCTTGCCGCAAATCATACAAATATTTCGTATGCTTCAATTGATCTTACTAATTTAGATTTGACTCCGGGTGAGGTAGTAAGTATAAAGTTTCGTATTGCACCGTATAATACAACATCTAACAATCCTAATAGAGACGCCGACAATGCTACGTCCACGTACTATTTTAGTATGATCTATGCAAATATAGATCACTCTGTTGTACCGAACACATGGCAGAATTTAGAATCGATTCAATCGTTGTCTGATATAAAAACCTTAATTAAAAATCAACAGTATCTAGTTAATTATTTCAAAGTTTATGATAATCCACTACGAGTTGCATTGTGGGATCAAGTACTTGTCGGCTCTAATTTTCATGTTTTTAAGTCTGTTCGAGAATACAATATGTTAAATTATTTGTACGGGTTAATTCAAAACTGGAATTATCTAAGTGCCAGCAGAGTGGCTCAACAAGCACGTTATTATACTCAAAAACGCTTTGATTTAAAGAATACAATACGAGTAAGCTATGCCACAAGCACAAACACACTTACTCGATTTACAATGTTAGGTATCTTGTCTAAGAAAGTAACAAGCGCTGCTTGGTATAGATATGATTTAGATAAAGAAAGTAAGGCTGCTGTTCCTCAGTGGTATTCTACAGTACTTAATAATAAGGCAGTCTCCTTTTCTAAAATGGAGGGAAAGGTCGCTCGTCAAGGCCTTCTTCAAACCATGGGTCCTAGTAGTAGATCACCGGCTGTAAGTATCACAACACCGCCAAATTTTCCTGATCCCGGGTATTTTCTTTTTTATGCGGGTTCGTCAGCCGGATTAGAAAACAACGCAAATTACGGGGCCTCGTTTGCTCCGGAGTTTAACGGTTTTTACTTTATTAATCCGTCTACATTTAATCCGGTATCCTACTATAATAATGCCGCAACTACTGTACTGGGAACAAGCATTGACTTTTTTAAACGTGGTTCAGATAATAACGCATTGTATTATGCGGATTCTTTCAATTTCTCACTTATTCCCCAAATTGAGAATACAAATAGATTTTATCCTTTAATCTATCAGGCTTACAGTGGTTTAAGTAATCATTCCTCCTATTACATAGAAAGTAGCGATGATTACTGCGATTTCTCTGTTGATCTGCAAGAATCAGCAGAAGGAGCTACGTACTCAAAAGCAAGTTATATTGGAACGTTTCGTTTAACAGACGTTTCAAGAATCAACACAGAATATAATCTTGATGTATTTGAAAGGTATAATTCATTTAATTCAATTACTTATAGTGGGCTACTTAATCATCTTAATGAAATAAACACTCGACTTAATTCAGTTAAACTGCTTACTGAACAGCTTGATATTTATCGTTATATTCCTGTGTTCTGGACAAAACCTAAAAGTTTTTTAAATCATCATGACAAGTATATGAATGCCGGCTCTACCTCAAATGACGCTGATAGATTCTATTCTAAATTGGAGCGCGCTACGGTTTACTACTCAAATACGCGTCAGGCCGACTATCTAATTGTTCGTGGGACTAATATACGTATTGGGTGGGGTGGTTTTGATAAAGTTTACCGAGATAATCCAGTAGCAACTTGGCCCGCTGCACTTCAATTTGAGTTTTTAAAAGAGCAGTCACTTTGCGGTGACGTTTTAGAAACTATTGTACTTGGATTTGACTCTTTAGAAGGTCTTTCTCATGGCGAACGCTACTACTTACAAGGCGATGTCCGATATGCCGCAGAGACTATGGGGGTGCCTTAATGTCAGATAACAAACGTAGATCCCTTCCAAGAATTGATAATAACTATCAGATAGATCTTCGCTATCCAGATATCAATGATTTTCTCAAAGACACTTCCTTTGCACTTTTAGATAATCAGACAACAGAGATTTCTAGAATATCTAATGTCCAGTTAATTTACAGCAGCGCTCGGTCGGCACAGCAGGTAATGATTAACTCGTTTGTTACTTTTTTTAAGTTAAGTGATGTAATCATTTTTGCGTTTACCGAAGATCAAGAGTTATTGTACGATTTTTTAATAGTCCCTTCGCTGTTAAACGTTCAACTTACACAATTCACAGCAACTCGTTCTAATCAAGAGGCACTTGTTCAATCCGTTCAGAATTACGCAAATGCTAATTTAACTGATGCTGCAAATTTTAATATCCAAATTAGTGCTAGTAAGATTGCTTCTCTTTTGACTGACGCTTTGCACTATAAATTACAAAGTATTCTCGCAGCATTAGATTCAGTAGAAATAGGAGACCCGTACGTTTATTTTAGAAATAACTTATCTAGCTTAACAATGCAACTTGATTTTTTGTATCGATCTACAAGTTCGAGTGAGTATCAAACAGGATTTTCTCTGCAAGTAAAGTTTGAGTATTTAGTTCAAGTAGAGTCACCTGAGCCACTTGTTTCAAGTGCCTCTGTATCTGTCCCGGTCTACAATAAAAACAGTAATCAACTTTCAATTCTTCTTAACGGGAAATTTACTCGATCGGGTCAACTTTCTTTTTCTTTTTTGAAAAACAATTTATTGACTAATAGTTCTTTAAAATTACCTATAACAACCAACACGTTATTTACTGCAAACGAGTCTTTAGGTATGAGTGACTACGTTATTGATGCGGTTAGTGGTCTTTACATAGATCAGCCTAAATTGACATATAATTACTTTTTTAAACCTGATTCCACTACGGTTACTTATACGGGAGTATTTTTTTCAAATTTTACACATAAACCGACAACATCAAAGTTAAATTTAGATACTAGTAATTATACCTGCTCTTACAAAGCTGAAAATAATCTCTACAATGTAACAATTGGTCTTAGAGTTACACCAGTTAGTACTTCAGCTGGGATTTTTAATCAGCTTCTTCATGAAAGTACTAGTGAACCTAAAAATCCGGTGCAGCTACGGTATCAATTAAAACTGAGTGAGTATGTTATGAAAGAAAATTTACGAGGAATCGAGTTAGATACTGCCTCTGGACAATTATTGATAATTGGGTCAGTGAGTAAGAGGACGGCAAGCCCAGCGTCTCAGTTCACTGCTTTTAAAAGCGGCTCACACTCTAATACTTACTCTTCAACTCAAGTTGAAGCAGATGGTGTCTTTTTCCAAAAGTGTAGTATTCGTGTAGGTAAGTCGTTTGTTAATCAAGCCGATTATACTTCAGTCAGTCTTAGCAATATCGAGACTTCGTTTCAAGTGTCCGCCGATCGTTCGGCACCGTTAAGTACAACTAACATAAACGTGGTGGATATCTTGTTTAAGTGGACTAATCTTACCAGCACTGAATTAGCTGCGCTTTACCTTATGACAACTAGTAAACAACTGTCGTTTACTTTTTACGATTCTTTTTTTAACGAATTAGCAACTTCTGCCTTTACTAACATACCCACCGTCGTTACGCGGGCGGAGTCACCGTTTATTAATCCCCAGCAGTGGGTGTTTTACGGACAAATTACCGGATCTTCTATTTTTCAACCTAAGTCGTTAATTCCATCCACTGCATTAACAGTAAATGGCACACCGCTTGATGTTGTAAATCAACTACGCGTCATCTCGGCTACAACGTTTGATTTTGATAGTATCTCGGTACCAATAAACGAATCATTTTCGTTTAATACTAAATTGATTTGTATTGCAGAGTATGCTCAGATAGTAAATAAAGTCGAAACATACAAATACTCGACTATTAATCTACCGTTGGTCGAGGGGGTACATTACTCAATTGAAAAGTTTTTAATAGGTGGCTCTCAAATAAGAAAGATACTTATAAGCAGCGATCAGAGAAAACTAATAGCTAAGGCACTTCAATTTACAACAAATCAAAAATACAGGTTAAGTATCTTGCTTCCTTTTGACTTTGTTAGACAGTATGGAGTAGCTAATGTGACAAAACATCTTGTTCGTTCGACTTTGTCACTGCCGACTAACAAATATACTTACGGTTATATATGGAGGGTCAAATGACAAACTCGGATTATCTATTAAATTTAAACACAGAGCAATCTATTTCTTACGCTGACTCGTATGGAAGATTTCAGACTCAACTTCCTCTTCTGTTTTCATACCCTACTCAATCCGGTTCTCTAAATCCAAACGATTTGTACTCGGATAATTCGGAACAGTATTTAGCATATCCAGCAGGGGTACATCAGACTACTGTAACAACGAGTCAGCTGGATCGCTATGGTAGTATTACTCTAACAACCAGTGGTTCAATTTCTTTTTATGTGCAGTCAATGGAGTACGCGGGCGACAGTAATCCCGCGTACATTGCCGGACCTTATATAGTATCTGGTGAAGGTGGTTTAGACGATTTATTTATTGCGACTTACTACGATGACACACCGCAAAATCCATTTGCAAACAGCTTCTCGATTACAACTCCGGGTACATACTCAGTAGTTTTCCCTAGTCCTCTAGTAAGTCGTGCTTTCACAATTACTCACTCGGGCTCAAGTACTTATAGCATAAGTCAAATACTTCCGCGAAAAATTATACAAAAGTATGATATAGAAGTTAACTCTATTAAGGCGTATCATGTGTCTTCAACGCTTATCGATACAATTGCACTACAAGTTTCGGACTCTATTGTAGTAGGGTCAGGCTTAATTGGCGAAAAAAGCATTGATGGCGGTAAGATTATCGACGGCACAATATCGGGTGTTCTGATTGCTAATGGAACAGTAACTGGTAATAAAGTACAAGCTGGTACAATATCTGGCGTGCTTATCGCAGGATCAACTATCACTGGAGACAAGATCGTAGCCGCGACAATTTCAGGATCATTAATTACGGCCGGGACAATAACCGCAGATCGAATTGCCTCTAGCACTCTTACTGCATCCCAAATAGCTGATGGAACAATTACAGGCCAAAAAATTGTGGCAGGTACTGTATCCGGAGTGTTAATTGCGGATAACACAATCTCCGCTAGTAACATACAAGCTAATACAATTACCGGAGATAAAATTGCAGCAGCTACAATCTCAGGCTCTTTAATCACCGCAGGAACTATTACATCTACGCAAATTGCGGTCAGCGGTATAACTGCAGGAAGTCTTGCAGCTAACTCAATCACGGCGGATAATATTACAACACGAACAATAACGGCTGATAAAATTGTGCTCAGCGGTGTTACTGCTGATTTACTGGGCCCAGAAGCAGTCACCTCAGCCGCATTAGCTAGCGGTGCTGTTATCAGTGGAAAGCTCGCCGTTGGTGCAGTACAGACGAACAATTTGGCTGCTGGGTCCGTGACTGCATATGCAATCGCAGCGAACACTATTACAGGCGATAGAATTGCAGCAAATACAATATCTGGTGCCCTTATTACAACGGGAACTATTACTGCAGACAATATAGCCACTTCGACTTTAACAGCTGCTCAGATTGCAGATGGAACTATAACCGGTCAAAAAATAGTTGCAGGCACTGTATCAGGTGTGCTTATTACTGACGGCACAATCTCAGCAACTAAAATACAGGCAAACACTATAACTGGAGATAAAATCGCCGCACGAACTATTTCGGGTGTCTTATTAACGATAAGTGGCATAAAAGCCGAAAATATTGAAGCTGGTGCAATTACTTCTGACAAAATTTCAGTGACTAATCTACAAGCAGTTTCAGCAAATACTGGAAGTCTCACAGTAAACGGTACAATTACTGCGGGTCAAACAAAAATTAATACTTATGGAATGAGTGTCGGTAGTTTAGCAGACCCGCTTACGCAGGCGGCTTTACCCTCGCTTAATTCTAACGTGCTCACTATTGTAGCTTCTGGAACATCCGGTGATCTGCAAGGTATAGCTATGTTTAATATTGCTCAAAGTACAACAACGCCGCTCGCATCAATTAATTTAGATGGGACAAGTACATTGGAGATTGCAAATAATCTTTCCGACAATACTGCGGCGGTTCATGTAAATTTTAAAGAATCTTATACAGGTCAGTTTAGAATTTATAATGGTAACTTTGATATGAGAAGAACTCCGGGTACACCGCCTAATATTCCAACAGGTTCTATTAGAGGATACGATTCTGATCAAACAACTTTGTATGAGTTAAGTAGTGATAGAATATCATTAAATTCTACAGCAGGAGTAGGTATTTTTAATGTCGAGGCTAATACAGGTGCAGTTACAATTACAGGCGACGTGGCAGTTAACACGAACAAGTTTAAAGTAACAGCTTCTACAGGTAACACATCAGTTGCAGGTACTTTAGGAGTTACTAGTGATCTTGCAGTTAATACAAACAAATTCAATGTAACAGCTTCTACAGGTGATACGTCAGTTGCAGGTATTTTAGGAGTTACCGGTGATCTTGCGATTAACACCAATAAAGTTAGTATTACAGCCTCAAACGGGAATACCGATATTCGTGGTAATGTAACTGTTAGCGGTAGTATTTCACATAGGGACGCAGGAATTTTATCAAGGTCTGCGGGGCAGACTGTCAATGCTGGTACTTCTGCAAGAGTGCAACTAAACGTTGCTGGTACCGGTAATATTTTAGGGAACGCAACAACATACGAAATTACTGTTACTAATGCCGGTCTTTACATTGTAAATGCCGCCCTGGGTTCTACTACCACTAACCTACCATGGAATGTGCGCCAAAACGCCACTAGTTTTACAACAGGTACACAGGTGTTACCCGGGCTTACATTTAATGACGGACGGCAACTTAATACAACTATATTTTATTTAAGTGCAAATGATACTGTCGGACTTTTTGTAAACAATACCGGCGGTAGTTCTGCTAGCGTAACTGGTGCCTTAAGAGTAGTGAGGTTAACATGAGAGTTATTGAAATTTTCCCTGTGGTACGCTGGATTGAGGTTGATTCTACGGGAGTAGAGCGTATTGAACCCCATGAACAGTGGGCTTTGGACGTAATTAGAAAAGAGCGGAACCGACTTCTTAGTGAGTCAGACTGGAGAGTTCTACCAGACTCCCCAATAACTAACAAAAATGAATGGTACGCGTATCGACAGTCTTTAAGAGATTTTCCAGAACTCGTACTAGCTCAAAAATTTAACAATGTTGCTTGGCCGACACCTCCAAGTTGACAAGAGTCTCAAAAATAACTATAATTAGGAGTGACTATGATAACAACAAGTGGTAATCTTGATTATCTAATCGACTCAGTGCGAATACGCTTGGGTGATTTTAGTGGTACGGCATTTTCTAGTGCGCTGGTGCGTACATCGTTAGTAAACTCTGTGAAGCAACTGCAAAAGCGATGGAGGGCAAAGTACCAGATACTTACTGCGGATGCAATTGCAGACTTACAACCTCAGGGGGCTGCTGAGTCCGGTCAACTGTGGGTAAGCACAGTTAATGGGTATGCATTTATAAGTTCATCATTTAATGTAAACGATGTTTATAGAAATCCATTTTTAGATTTTGATCAGCCGGATCCCCCAGTAATTGAGCAGATTGATGAGGATGCCATTGTATTAATGGCTGTGTATTTAATTCATTTGGCTAAGATTACAAGTAGCTCAACTACTTTCGTTTCATGGTCAACAGAAGATTTAAAATACACAAATACTGAGTCTTCTAGAGCAATGAAAGTCGTTCTCGACGCGTTGCTAGAGGAGATAAATTACCTGTTTAAAACAAAAATTGCGGTGCCGAAATCGACAAGACAGCCCGTAAATATTGTTACAGGAACTAAGTACTATTAAAGGAGTTCTTATGGGAAGAATTGTACCAGTACAGAAAAAGATGCTGTACATCGGGGATTTTCCAGTGCAAACTGGTTTCGGAGTTGTCAGTAAGAATTTGATTGAAACGTTCCGTAAAAAATATGATTTACACATTATGGGTGTGAACTATTACGGTGATTATGACCCACTGTGCGAAGGACTTAAAGTGTACCCGGCTTCTCTTGGTGGTGGGGACGTTTGGGGTAAGGAACGTCTTGAAAGTATGGTGCGATCAATTCGACCGGATGTTATTTTTATATTGAATGACTCTTGGATTGCTAACGACTACGTTGCTGTTCTTTCGCAAATTAAGGATCAACAGTTTAAAACTGTTTTGTATACCCCAATTGATGCAGAGAATGTTAAAAAAGATTTTGCACAAGGGCTTCAGAAATTTGATGCTGTAGCTACATACACTAATTTCGGTAAAGAGCAGCTGGCAAAAGTAGACGTTGCTGATGTCTTTGTAGTTCCACACGGAGTAGATACTACGATGTTTCACCCCATTGACGTGCCGCGTGCAATTTTGCGTCAACAAATGAATCTAAAAGATACGGACTATATTGTTTTGTGTTTGCAGCGTAATCAACCACGTAAAAGACTTGATTTAACGTTTTATTATTTTTCTGAATGGGTGAAGCGATACAATTTATCTAAGGATGTAAAGATCTACTATCACGGTGCTTTGCAGGATTTCGGTATTGATATAATTCAGTGGTGTGAGTATTTAGGTATCGAGGACCGTCTGGTAATTTCATCACCAAATATCACAGCCGCAAAGGGCCTGACTCCGCAGCAACTAAACATGGTGTATAATAATGCCGATGTTTTTTTCACAACTACGGCGGCAGAGGGTTGGTGTTTACCAGTGGCAGAAGCAATGGCTGCAGGAAAACCGGCAATTATTCCAAACCACTCAGCTTTGAGTGAGTGGCCCGAAGGTAATGCGGTGTACATGGACTGCTATCCCTTCCCTCAACTTACAGATCGCGGATTAAACACAATTCATCATGTAACAGAAATGGAAAGCGCGATTCAAGCGCTTCACTACATGTACACAAATCAAGAAAAGCGTAATGAACTCGGCCAAAAATCATTAGAGCATATGCGTAGCGCAAAATTCTCATGGAAGAATATTGGAAGTCAGTTCGTGGAGATTATCGATGGACTCTTTAAAAATCAGTAAGATCAACAAAAAATACATAAAAAGACTCTTGACACGGCTTGAGGAGTCTGGTATAGTAACTCCAGAGATTCGGAAAGCAGTGCTTGATGAACTCAATTCGATGGCGAGAGAAATCGCCGCAATGCACAAGGAGCATGACTAAGATGGCATTTGGCAAGATGATTGAATCGATCCCGACCTACAGCTCACCGAGCACGGCTCAACAGACCAACGTGTTTATTAACACACGCGAAGGTAAGCGTATTATCCGCTTCCTTCCTGATTTGGTCAACCCAACGGAACCAATGATTGGACCTACGGTGTTGTCAGTGTGGATGCCTGTGGCTAAGAACGGGCAACTGGTTCAGCGTCGCATTTTTGTGGACAGCTTGACTCGCGCTGTACTGCCTGCTAAGGTGAACGAAGCAGTCCGCTGTCGCTTTTTTATGAACGTGTTGGACAAGTCAATGGTGGTTAAGCTTGAGAATGGTTCGGTCGTGTATGCGAACAATCAGAATCAGTTTATTACTGTGCTGGACGGTCAGACACAAACGCTCACCTCGTACAAACCGGAGCGCCACATGGCAATTCAGGTGCTTGAAGGTAGTGTGTCGTCCGGTGAAGGTCGCAATGGCATGCTGAATGACATTGAAGAACTTTCGAAGACGATCTTTGACGATGATACTGGTAAGCTTATTCCGATTACGGAGATTGACATCGAGATTATCACTCGTGGTAAAGAAATTAAGACCACTCGTAGTGTTCATGTGGGCACTAATCGCGATCCAATTCCGGGTCCATTGTTGTCAGCACCTCGGTTCGATTTGGCTAAATATGCACGTCCTTTCCCAATGGATGCTGTCAAGGATCTGGTCAAGGGTGCAGATTACGGCGATGTATGTAAGGCGTACAACATTGAAGTGATGCCAAAGCTTGCCGAGACTCCTGAGTTGTTTTAGTCCATAGTCTGTTGTTGGCGGTGAGATTTTACCTCACCGCCGACTTTTTGTTTAGAGGAGTAAATCATGGCCAGTGGGCACAAAGAAAACTGTCCGGAGTGTGGTGGTCACAACCTATATGTTACACCGCATAATGGGTTAGCTTACTGTTTTAATTGTGGGTATCGTAACGGACGTAGTCAAGGTGGTAATGCATTTACTAGTAATCCCGAGGTGATCGAAGAAATCCGTGATTTCTACGGAAAGTGCGTAAGCTACTACGTGAGCTGTTTATCTGGCGCGGCACTTACGTATCTTCGAGAGCGCGGTATCTCTGATTCAGTAATTCAGCAACGTCGTATAGGCTATTGTCCCGATACTCATCATAGTTTGTACGATCTTCCAATTGCTAAGACTGCGGGTATCAGCTCTGGGAGAAATTCAGTTCTTCATGGTCGTATTATATTTCCGTACATTGCGCCAACCACCGGAGCGATTGTGGATATGCGTGGACGCGCCCTTGACGATGAATCTGTCAAGTATAAAGGACCGTTTGGGTCTGCGTATGTGCGTGGTGCGGATGAGTGGCCGTACGGAGCTGAGATTTCAGCGGATTCTTTTTTACTCACTGAGGGAGAAATAAAGGCGATTGTTGCCACGCAGCACGGGTTCCCGACAATAGGATTGCCCGGTATTAACACATGGAAGTGGCGCGTGCGTGAACTGTCCGCAAAGTCGGTTACGGTCGTGTTTGACTCGCAGAGAAGTCCTACAGTGAATGAGGCAGTATACCAAGCTATTGATAAGTTAGCATCTAGACTAGAGTCATGTAAGGTTGCAACTCTACCGCTTATGGGGCGAGAGAAGATGGATCTTGACGAATTCGTCTTGACAAAGGGCCTACATGAACTTAAACTAGTACTGGATAAAGCACTGCCCTACGAAACGTGGGCCCAACTTTTAAGGAGACCGAGCAATGCAACAAGACGTAGTTGGTGAGTGGCGGTTACTCTCATCATTCACTCAATCGCCAGAAGTAATGCACCAAGTAACCCCGGCGCTGTTTACTGATGAGCGGCAAATTGTGTTTAACGCACTGAAGAATGCGTACACGCACTACGGTGAGTTAACGTACGAAGTTATACGGTTGGCGTTCAATGGTGACGTACCAAGTGAACTCATGCTTTCAATTCAGTGTAATCAGCGCGCAATTATAGACGAGTTGTCTATTACAGCGCGTAGACGGCAGCTTCAGCAAGCAGCCGAGATCTTGGCTCTTGAGGCAAAAGAGTACAATCCTAATGAATCACGTATTGCAGAGATACTCAACTTCGCGCCTATCATGCCGTCATCCGACCTATCTCTACTACCGGGTGCTCAGAAATTGATGTCTGACTTGAATCGCAAGTACAACGGTACGTATAAGTTTACGCATACTGGTATTCGATTCCTCGATCAGATGCTTGGTGGCGAGTGGCTGCCGAAGAGCTTATCAGTCATTATGGCCAAACCCGGTACAGGGAAGACGGCCCTTGTTGGTCAATCGATGCTCGAGATGGCGTTGCAGTACGGTACATCAAGTTTGTTCTTTTCGCTTGAGATGTCGAAAGAACAATTAATGTCACGTTGGGTATCATACATGCTTAACATTGACACGACGTTGCTTCAATTCGGCAAGCTTTCTGGGGCCCAACTTACTGAGGTTGAACAAGCACTTGTTACGATACAGACATTACCGATGGCTGTAATTGACAACCCCATTATCAGTTTAGCAGGCATTCGCAAGGAGATTCGTGATGCCGCTCGTACTGGATGTCGCGTCGTATTTTTGGATTACCTGCAGATTGTGAAGCATCACAACACAGGTCTGAAGAACTATGATCTGGGTGAGGTTGCTCAGAATTTGAAGGAAGCTGCAAAGGAGTCAGATCTTGCAGTAGTATTGCTTTCGCAGATGAACAAAGTCGGCGAGGGCCTAGATGCGGTACGTGACTCAGGCGAGGTTTCGCAGGTCGCCGATACGGTGATTGAAATGTCTCCTATCGATGATGTACCAGACGAACTGGGTAATCGCGCAATTGGTTTGAAGTTTCATAAAAATCGTAATGGGAGGCTCGGCACGAGTACGGTGATATTTAATGGGAGCACGCAAAAGTTCAGTTACTAGTAAGCCAATCACTTCGCCCGAAGAATTTGAGCGGCTGAAAGAAGAGCGACGTGAGCGCAATCGTATGAATCGGCAGCGGTCCAAGGCAATGGAGCGCCGCATTGCAAAGTTTCTTGGGGGTGATCGCACCCCCCAATCTGGGGCTGGTACCACTAAGGGTGATGTTGTTGTGCTATTCAATAATCGCCCGGGAAAATTTCTTATTGAGTGCAAGCTTACCGAGCTTTGGCGATATGGTGAACCATGTATTGCAATCAGTAAAGCGTGGCTACGAAAGATACACGAAGAGGCAAAGCAGACACGAGCACTTTTCGGAGCATTGATTTTCCGCTATCATGGTCGTACGGATGACTACATGCTGATTAAAGCGGTTGACATGGGTCAGATAGCGGTTATTAACGAGACTACAGAGAAGATACTTCGTTTTGATAACATTAAGACGAAGACGGCGATCTTTCCGCTGAGTAAAGCACAGACTTGCAAAGAATCCCCGGGAGTGACTTGTGTATGGATTGACTTCGTGTTATATTATTTGCTGACGGTTGTGCAATTTAAGCAGATTTTGGAGGAAGCATGAAACAGCCTAGTACAGAAGTAACAGCCTTATCCACCTTAATTGGCCAGAATCTACTGGTTGTGTTTGGCTCGCACTCATTCAGTGCTACGCTGGTCTCTGTTGAGCTGCAGAAGCTCACTAGCATGACTAACCCCCCTGAGAAGCGGGTTGGGTCGGATGGTAAAGGGTACACTCCTAAGTGCCTACGGCTTGTTTTTGATGCGGGCTCATTAGTTATTGTGCTAGAGGATTGTCAGTTGGTAGCATCTCGAGATGGCTTTTGGTTTATCTTTCCGACTTATCGATTGGAGGTTCACAGTGCAAGTGCAAATCGTCCGGAGTGAGTGCGAGCTCGTGCGTACGTTGGAAACGTTCGAATTCAGTCCCGTGGTTTATTTAGACACGGAAACTACTGGGTTAGATCCTCGGGCTTCTCAGCTTCTTATGGTGCAGCTCGGTACGGAGGAGACTATCTATGTCTATGATTTTACGCGCATTCCCTTATCTGCTTTGCGTCACTTTGAGGGTGTGTTAACCTCACCACAAACGATCAAAGTTATTCATAATGCGTCGTTTGATCTTAAGGTGTTTTACCACTTTGCTGGGTATATGGTTGGGCCGGTACACGATACGCGGTTCGCGGAGGTTCTGATTAAAGCTGGCATCGAGAATAAGTTCGATCTTGCCTCCGTGGCACAGCGTCGATTAAAAGTATCATTGGACAAGTCTGTTCGTGATACGTTCATTGGTGCGTCGGGTATTGATCTGACGGATGATCAGATTACGTACGCCGCCACTGATGTGGCGGTATTACCTGCTATCTATGCTCAACAGCTAAAGGATATTCTCGATGCCGACTTACACCAAGTGTACCAGCTAGAGATGGATCTCGTACCTGTAGTCGCAAAGATGGAATACATTGGTATGCCATTTCACAAGGATCATTTGATTGGTATTGAGCCAGTGCTCGATCAGTTAATAGCTGAGGCTGAGCAGGGCATGCAGGATGCGCTTATTAGCGCTGGGGTTGTGGACCAAATTGTGTTTACAAAGGATGGGTATAGTGCGATTAATACCTCGTCTAATCAGCAAATGCTGACCGCGTTTAATGCCCTTGGTATAGATGTCACTGACCTCAATGCACGCACAGTTACCGAATGGGACTATCGCAATCGTAAGACTGCCTCAAAGTACGTACCGGACTCCTCGTTATTCGAGGATGAGCTGCTCGAATCAATTGATGCGTATGGTCGCTACGAGAACTTCTATCTTCGTATGCACGCATATCTTGGTGGTGCACGGAAGCTTCAATCGACTTACGTACAGGGGCTCCAGTCAATGGAATCGCCTATTACTAAGCGTATTCACGCGACGTTTACGCAGATTGGGGCCGCGACTGGGCGATTTAGTAGTTCACGGCCAAATATGCAGAACCTCCCCTCGGATCAGAAGATGAAGAACTTAGGATTATCGCATAGCATACGTCATGCATTCGCAGTGAATGCAGAGACGCATCGAATGATTATCGCTGACTACTCAACCATTGAGCTAGTAATTATCGCCGACGCCAGTGGGGATGAGGTTTTGGATAGTCATCTGGATGACTTGCATACGTTTGTTGCCCAGCAGATTCTTGGGGTCAAGGATATCAACAACAAGAACAAAAAGGATCATCCGTACAAGATCTGGCGTGATGTTGCCAAGATGGTGAACTACTCGATTGCTTACTCAGTTGGTGGCGAAAGTTTGGCCAAGCAGATGACCATTCAACTTGCTCCGTTGAACGTAAAGTTCAATGCAGCACAAGCGGATAAGATTATTGAGTCATGGAAGACATTGTTTCCTCAAGCTACGGCGTGGCTCAAGAAGAGTGCTCGCAGTGCGGTAGTGTACGGATGGGTAGCGGATTCGTTTGGACGTCGTCGCTATTGGAACAGAGACGAGTTTTCTCAGAAATGGAAGAAGGAAGCAGCAGAGCGTGAGGCGATGAATTTCCCAATTCAGGGATTATCCGCGTCGATGGTGAAGTTGGCACTCGTTGACACGTATAAACGATTAGATGAGCAGCAGGCGTCTATCATCTCGACAGTGCACGATGAGATCATACTTGAGAGTACGATTGCGTACGCAGAGACTGCAGCCAGTATACTCAAGGACGCAATGGAGAAGGCAGCACGTCAAGTGTTACCGCGATTAGGTTCAAGTGTAGTAGTAGAGCCCGCAATTAGTACGAGGTACGACAAATGACACGTAAGTTAGACACGACTGGGTTAAACTTTGGGGATAATCCTCAAGATTTTGAGTACTACCCAAGTAGCATTATCTCGCTGAATCAGCTACTTGGTGGCCAAGGGATTCGTGGGGGATTAATTGTTCAGCTTCTTGCAGATGCTGGGCATGGCAAAACAACTCTTGCTCTTGATTATGTGGCTCAGGCTCAACGTAAAGGCGTCAAAGATGTATCGATTACCATTGGTAAAACGACGCGTAATATCAATGCGCTTTTCATCGATCTTGAGCGAACATACGATGCCACGTATGCCGCTACCATCGGTGTAGATACGAGTAAGCTGCTTGTATACAAACCTGATTTTGCTGAGCAAGCATTACCGCAGGTTGAGGCACTATTGTCTCAAGGTCTTCAAGTTGTAGTGTTTGACAGTGTACCTGCAATGATTACCAAGGATGAGTTTGAAAAGGACATGGACGATCCAGCACGCATGGCCGGGTCTGCTGGGGTACTAAGTCGTTGGCTTATTCGCCTTGTGGGTTTGGTCGATAACGCAAAAGCACTTATGGTTTTTATCAATCAGTATCGTGCTAACCTTTCACCGATGGCGCGTACTAATAAGAAGCCGTTTGGACCATACGCGTTGCGATATAATTCCGGCGTAATTATCGAGCTTGTTCGTATTAAGACTGAAGAAGAACTTGTTACAATTCAAGCAACGGTGTCGAAGTCTAAGCAGGGTGGTAATGGTTCACGGTGTGAGTATATTATGCGACAGGGACGAGGGCTTGCTCCTGAGTACGACGTGTTGTCGTTAGCTTTAGAGTATGGTATAATACGTAAAGCCGGGGCGTGGTATGAATTTAAGGGGCAAAAAGCTCAGGGTCTTGAAAATTGCTTACAGCAATTTGATATGACAGAACTTCACCGGTTAGTTTTAGAAGGGAGATCCAGCAATGAGTGATCTGCAAACGTGGGTATCAAATGCACCTGACTACTATGATATGACTCGCGCGTATAAGTCGCTGGGCCGTATTAAGCAGTTAGTCATTCTAAAAGAGCGTGATATCGAACGAATTGAGCAACAGATAGTGATCGAGGACGACAAGCCTCGAAGTAATGCAGCAAGAGCAAAACGATTCCAAGCCACAACAATACTGTTGGATGAGTTGGCAGAATTGAAAGGTGAGTTAGCTGTGTTAGATGCGTATTGCAAGCAGCTCGAGTTTGCCAAGTCGATGTTTGCATCGTCAGCATACACAATCAAGATGCGATTTGATTCACCAGTAGGAGATGACAGTGAGTAATCTGCCAGAATTTAGTGCATCCCGGTTTAATACCTATAAGACATGTGCTCGTATGTATTATTACCAGTATCACGAGTCGCAGCCAAAAAGTGTTCATGCGTACACTGTGATGGGCAGCGCTCTTCACTACGCAATAGAGCATTACTACAAGTCGAAAGAATTGCCCTTGACGGTATTTTCGACGAAGTTTAATGAACTATCCCGTGCGGCGGCATCCTCTGAGACTGGTATCGTGGCTGGTAATCTTATCAGCAAAGCACATCAGATTGGCCAAGACATCATTCGAGATTTTGATTGGGGACGGTTAAATCCTACGGAGATCGAATTTGGTTTTCGATTTCCGTTCCCAAAGGAAAACCCGCTGGTAATCATGCGGGGTTTTATCGACATGATTACTGAGGAAGGATACATCCTTGACCATAAAAGTGCCGGCAAACGGCCGACCAAGGCAGAGCTCGCGGTAAATCCACAACTCTTGCTGTATGTATGGGCATACGAGCAAGTGTATGGAAAGAAGCCGGAGAAAGTATTCTGGCATCATTTACGAACCGCTGAGTTGATTGAAGCCGACGTAATGGTAGATTACGAGCAAAAGATTGCAAAGCTTACGGAGCTTCTCCAGTCAATTTTAAATGACACGGAGTTTCCTAAGCAACCTTATGGGTACTTCTGCACCAACCTTTGCACCTATCACGATTTGTGCTGGACACAATCAAATGAAAAGTCGTCTATTACTTCGGGAGGAATTGAGGGATTATTTTACTGATAGACTTCCCATCGATGATGCAATCTCGTATCAGCAAGCACTACAGCAGAACGCTCGATTTATGATTGATAATCATCCAATGTCGTTAGTCTTACTGCAGGAGTGGGGAGTTGGGTATACAATCTTTGAAATATCGATGCGAAATCAACTGCATCTAGGCGTGGTCCGCGATATTTTAAAGTTTTGCTTCGAGCTTCTGGGGCGTAAACTGAATGTTGATGATGCTAGCGTGCTAGCAGTAATTCCGCAGCAGCTACGCCCAATGGCCAAAAATGTGTTTCATGCGTATTATGACACATTTACAGAATTACCAGAAAGGGAGGTAGACATGGTATGAAAAAACGGACACTTACCGAGGATGCACTTCGTAAAGTGCATATAGAGGTAGATGGTTCAGTTGTCGCTCTAGTTGTATCGAGCTCGTGGGCAGGGGCAAAGCAGCCGCTACTCATCCCGCTTTTTGTGGAGAACGAGCCTACAGTTCAGCAATCATTGGATAAGATTGCAAGTCATTTAGTCACTTTCGGATTATACATTCGCGAGTTGGCTCGAGAGGAGAAGAAGTGAAAGGCGTTTATTTCAGTAATGGCCGCTACGGCATCCGCTGGTGGGATCCAGAGCAGAAAAAGTCTATTCATGGTGGCCGCTTTGCCACCTATGAAGAGGCATGCGAGGCCCTTGTTAATCGCACAAAGTCAGCAGATACCCCGATAATCACGGGCGTGAGTACTCAACTCGAGGACATTGAGTTTGAGGAGCTGGTTGCTATTGGTGCCAAGGCATTTAAAACTGCAAAGGAGCATCACGATGCAAAAAACAGTCAACATATTTATCTTGGGGAGAAACCTACTGGAATTGCTTTTCTAAGTGATCTCCATTTGGGTAACGCGGGGACTGACTACGAAGCTATTCTTCAAGACACCAACCTCATTGTTAACACTCCGGGAATGTACGCCGCTTTC
>Ga0255182_1000667_pt1 | contig 20727 bp, 11 predicted proteins | sample Atl_UVDOM_RepA_8_FD_188420 | JGI IMG/M metagenome (GOLD analysis project Ga0255182, IMG submission 188420) | Freshwater microbial communities from Altamaha River, Georgia, United States - Atl_UVDOM_RepA_8d | ecosystem: Environmental > Aquatic > Freshwater > River | place: USA: Georgia...
AACTACGGTATAGTGGAAAACCAGCTGCTTTCCTGCGCGGATTCAGGGCTATCTATCTGGGTGTTTTCTTTAATGTGATGATTATGGCTACTGTTTCTTTAGCTGCCATAAAAATAGGAGGTGTCATGCTCGATTTAGAGCCGGTAGAAACGCTCCTGATTACCTCTGTTATCACGGTTATTTATACCTCTATTGGCGGATTGAAAGGAGTTGTGTTAACAGATTTCTTCCAATTTGTCCTGGCCATGATTGGTATGGTTGTTGCAGCTGTATATATTATTAATCTTCCGGAAGTTGGGGGCCTGAACAACCTCATGGCTCACCCGAATGTTTCCGGTAAACTTAATTTTTTACCTGACTTTTCTGACACCGCTCAACTTATTCCCTTGTTTCTGATGCCTTTAGCTGTACAATGGTGGAGTGTATGGTATCCGGGTGCCGAGCCAGGTGGTGGAGGGTATATCGCCCAGCGAATGTTATCGGCAAAAGATGAGAAAAATGCCGTTACCGCCACGCTGTTTTTCAATATCGCGCATTATGCGCTACGTCCCTGGCCCTGGATTTTAATTGCCTTAGCCAGTTTAATCGTATTTCCTGATATTGCCTCTTTACAAGCTGCTTTCCCACATATTGATCCTAAGGTAGTGAAAAATGACCTCGCTTTTTCAGCCATGCTCAATCTATTACCCGCTGGTTTGATTGGCTTACTGATTGCTGCTTTACTTTCAGCCTTCATGTCCACTATTTCAACGCATTTAAACTGGGGTTCAAGTTATGTAGTCAATGATTTTTACAAACGCTTTATCAGACCTGATGCGCCACAGAATGAATTAGTTAATATTGGCAGATTATCAACCGTTGTATTAATGATATTAGCCGCTTTACTGGCACTGGCACTGGAAAATGCTTTACAGGCCTTTAATATATTATTACAGATTGGTGCAGGTACCGGATTAATTTTTATTCTTCGCTGGTTCTGGTGGAGGGTAAATGCATACAGTGAAATTACAGCTATGGTCGTTTCATTTATGTTAGCCTTATACTTTGAACTGGGAATGGAAAATCCATTGCCCGAGCATATCAAATTAATATTGGGTGTTGGGATCACAACAGCTTCCTGGATTACAGTTACCTTAATCACTGCACCTTCTTCTCAGGAAACCTTATTGCGGTTTTTCAGATTGATTCAACCCGCTCCAGGTGGCTGGAAGCCTGTCGTTGAGAAAGGTATTGCCTCTGGAGAACTCGATGCCAGTGAAATCATACCTGGTAAGCTACCCAATCAGGTTTTGGGCATGTTCCTCGGTTGTGTCCTGGTTTATGCAGCGCTATTCTCTATTGGATTCCTGATTTACAGCAATATAGTTGCGGCGCTGATGAGTGGCATCGTAGCTGTATTCAGCGGGTATTTACTATTTAAAAACTGGGATAAAATTTATTGATTTTAAACATCATTTCATTTATAATTAAAAATCTCCGGTAAGGGGTGACATTTGTCACTCCTTATTTTTTTTAATCCAGGCTACTTTTACATCAAAATGTAGTGCTATGACCCTTTATCAACCGGAACCATCCCCTATTATAAATGAAAAAAATAAAACATCCGTTCTGGCACGGGCCACTTGTGCCCATTGTGGCGAACCATGTTTACCTGGGGAAAATCAAAAAATATCTTTTTGTTGCGAGGGTTGTCAGTCTGTTTATACCATTTTAGATCAACATAACCTTTGCGCTTATTATACATCGTCTGCATTATCCCTGACCAGCCTGAAGGATAAGGAACATACCCATTATGAATATTTAGATGATGAAGAATTACAACAGCAGATCTTATTTTTCAGAAGTTCACCCGTGAGTCGCGTAAGATTTGACTTACCCGGTATCCATTGTGCGGCCTGTATCTGGTTATTGGAAAATCTGCCCCGATTTCATGAGGGTATTTTAAGTTCCACGGTACATTTTATTGAAAAAGAGATACATATATCCTTTAAAGAATCTTCGATTTCTTTAAGACAACTGGCTGAATTACTGGATAAAATAGGATATTCTCCCCTCATTCGACTGGATAAGGTGCAAAAAAAGAAAATATCCGATTCATCCAGTCAGCTCATTTATCAAATAGGGGTTGCCGGTTTTGCTTTTGGAAATAGCATGCTTTTCAGTTTTCCGGAATATCTGGGATTAACAAAAGATAACGATCCCATCATAGTTATGGTTCTTGGTTATTTAAACCTAAGTCTGGGTATTCCCGTCCTGTTTTACAGTGCACGCGAATATTTCATATCTGCATGGAAAGGGCTGAAAATCAGAGACTATAATCTGGATATTCCTATTGTAGTGGGTGCAACTACCTTGTTTGTGCGAAGTGCTTATGAAATCATATCCCAAACCGGATCGGGATATATGGATAGCCTGGCAGGCTTTTTATTTTTCCTCCTGGCAGGCAAATGGTTTCAGGAAAGAACTTACAAACAAATCGCTTTTGACCGGGATTATCAATCTTATTTTCCCATTGCGGCCACTAAAATCACTGCGGAAGGTTTGGTACCCATTTCATTGCCAAAACTTAAAAAAGGAGATGAAATTTTGCTAAAAAATGGCGATTTAATCCCCGCAGATGGCCTTTTGACATGTTCTAATGCATTGATAGATTATAGCTTTGTAAGTGGTGAGGCTGCCCTGATTCCTGTGCTGAAAGGTGAAAAAGTATATGCCGGTGGCAAATGGAACGGAATGGAAGGATCCATTTCGCTGCTGCAATCTGTTTCCCAAAGTTATCTGACGCAATTGTGGAATGATCCCGCCTTTCAAAAAGAGGGTAATAAGGGGAGGGTTCAACTAACCGGTCAAATATCCAGATATTTCACCTTTACCTTATTTACTATGGCTATTATCACGCTATGCTACTGGTATTCCCATGATAAATCGCTGGCTTTAAATGCCTTTACAGCGGTGTTAATTGTGGCATGTCCGTGTGCAGTTGCACTTTCTGTACCTTTTACTTACGGAAATGTACTCAGGATTATGGGAAAAAAGCATTTTTACATGAAAAATGTAGCCACCGTAGAAGCCATTTCCAATGTGGATACTTTTGTTTTTGATAAAACAGGAACGATAACCTCTTCGCAGATTCAGGAGCCAAGTTATATAGGTAAACCACTTTCACCTTATGAAATAAATCTCATTTTAAATCTAACGGCTTCTTCAACACATCCGGTTAGCAAAGCCATTTTTACCTTTTTTAATAATGGAACTATGGATCCGATGAATATAACCTCATGGGAGGAGCTGGTTGGAACCGGCATTCAGGGTGTGATTGATCATCATGCTATTAAAATTGGATCCTCAACCTGGATTAAAGCGTCCCCGGTGGATCAGGAAAAAGGAAATGTGTTCATTGAAATAGATGGCACTTATATGGGCTACCTTTCTTACCAGAGGACCTGGCGGGAAGGAGCAGCATCCTTTATAGCCTGGGCAAAAAATAAAGGGGAAACCTACATTTTATCAGGCGATAATGATCTGGAAAAGGAAATATTAAGTCAATATTTACAAATTCCGGTTAACAATATGTACTTCAGACAAACGCCGGCCGATAAATTAGCGTTCATTAAGAAACTGCAAGAGAATGGCCGAAATGTTTTTATGCTGGGCGACGGATTAAATGATGCCGGTGCATTGCGGCAAGCCAATGTAGGCATGGTCATTTCCGAAAATCAAAATAATTTCACACCAGCATCCGATGCAATCCTGGCAGCAGATAAACTGGACCAGCTGGCAAACTATCTGACTTACGCTATAAAAAGCAAACAATTAGTATATCTGGCTTATATTTTTGCCCTAATGTACAATGCTACGGGTCTTTATTTTGCCGTCCAGGGTGCCTTATCCCCAGTTGTAGCGGCCATTCTTATGCCTGCGAGCTCTATAACAGTAGTTATATGGGGCTTGAGTACAACAACCCTGCTGGCCAGAAAATGGTAACATAGACCTATATAGCTGTCCATCAACGTGATTAAAATCACCCATTTGTCAGATAAATGTCATGAAAGGTACCCACCAGACCTGTTAATTTTCGGAAAAATTCGAAAGCATGCGTATCATCTTAGTTTTGATTTTCCTTAGTTTGATTCTTGCTTTATTATTCCTGGCTGCTTTTTTCTGGGCAGTTAAAAACGGGCAATATGAGGACGACCACACCCCTTCGATACGTATGCTTTGGGAAGAAATAAAACCAAAAGATATAACACAAGAAGATTGAGTATGGCAAACCTGGAAACTTTTTATTATGACAATAAAATTGTCAGAAATTTCGCCATTGCAACCATTATTTGGGGCATAGTAGGCATGTTGGTTGGTTTAATTGCTGCTTTTCAGTTAATTTTTCCAGCCCTCAATTTAGGTATAGCAGAAATTACCTACGGCAGGATCAGACCCTTGCATACCAATGCCGCAATATTTGCCTTTGTAGGCAATGGTATTTACATGGGCGTTTATTTTTCCCTGCAACGCCTTTTAAAGGCGAGGATGTTCAGTCATTTTTTAAGTCAATTCCATTTCTGGGGCTGGCAAATAATTATTTTATCTGCTGCTTTAACCCTGCCACTTGGTATAACCAGTGCTAAGGAGTATGCCGAACTGGAATGGCCTATTGACTTAGCCATTGCGGTGGTCTGGATCGCCTTTGGTATCAATCTGATGGGCACTTTAATCAAACGGAGGGAAAACCATTTATATGTGGCCATCTGGTTTTATATAGCCACCTGGATTACCATTACGGTTCTGCACGTAGTTAACAATCTGGAAATACCTGTGGATTTATGGAAATCTTATGGCGTTTTTGCCGGCGTACAAGATGCTTTGATTCAATGGTGGTACGGACACAACGCCGTGGCATTTTTCCTGACAACCCCCTACCTGGGACTGATGTATTATTTTCTTCCAAAAGCGGCCAATCGTCCAGTTTATTCTTATAAATTATCTATTATTCATTTCTGGGCGCTTATTTTCATATATATCTGGGCGGGACCACATCACTTGTTATATACCTCCCTGCCCGACTGGGCGCAATCGCTGGGCACCGTATTTTCAATCATGTTGATAGCGCCCTCCTGGGGAGGTATGTTAAATGGTTTACTGACACTCAGAGGTGCCTGGGACAGGGTGCGTCAGGATCATGTGTTAAAATTTATGGTTGTAGCCATCACTGCTTATGGTATGGCCACTTTTGAAGGACCCATGCTATCTATAAAATCGGTAAATGCCATCAGCCATTACACCGACTGGACTATTGGGCATGTTCATATTGGCACTTTAGGCTGGAATGGATTCCTGACTTTTGGTATTCTGTACTGGCTAATACCCCGTTTATTTCAAACCAGTCTATATTCCCCCAAAGCGGCTAATGCCCATTTCTGGATAGGTACGCTCGGGATTATTTTTTATGCCATTCCTTTATACTGGGCAGGTTGGGTGCAAAGCCTTATGTGGAAACAGTTTACCCCGGATGGTTTCCTACAATACGGAAACTTCCTTGAAACCGTAGCACAAGTAGTACCCATGTATGCTATACGGGCTATTGGGGGCACTTTATATCTCAGTGGAGCCATATTAATGGCCTGGAATTTATTCAAAACAATGAAAACAGGCGTATTTCTTGCCGATGAAAAACAAGAGGCACCAGCTCGTTTAAGCACCCATGGAGCCCATGAAGGAGAGCACTGGCATCGCTGGATTGAAAGGCGTCCCGTTCAAATGTTGATATTTTCCGCGATTGCCATACTTATTGGTGGTATTGTAGAAATTTTCCCCATGGCCATGATTGAATCCAATGTTCCTAAAATTAAATCTGTTCAGCCTTATACCCCATTGGAGCTTGCTGGCAGAGATTTATATATCAGGGAAGGATGTCTGGGATGCCATTCTCAGATGATTCGTCCATTCCGTTCAGAAACAGCCCGTTATGGGGAATATTCAAAATCGGGAGAATATATTTATGACCGCCCATTCCTATGGGGATCGAAAAGGACGGGGCCGGATATACATCGTGTTGGTGGAAAATATCCCGATTCCTGGCATTACAATCACATGTATGACCCACTGAGCATGTCACCTGGATCCATTATGCCCGCCTATCCGTGGTTAATCAGAGATAAACTGGATGTAAATCAAATACCAGGGAAAATAAAGGTATTGAGAACCTTAGGCACGCCCTATCCGGAAGGCTATGAAGATGAAGCGCTGGCTGACCTGGAAAAACAAGCAGATGGTATCGCTCAACAGCTAAAAAAAGATGGCATCAAAGACGAGAAACTGGCACAGCGGGAAATTGTAGCCATGATTGCTTATCTGCAGCGATTGGGAACAGACATTAAAGTAAAGCCATCAACCAATTAATACCAGCATCCTATGTACAAATATATTTTAGAAAGCGCAGGTAATATCAACTGGATGGCCATTGGCGCCTTAATCACATTTTTTACTGTTTTTGTGGTCAGTGTCATCCTTGTATTTAAAAAAGATAGCACCTACCTGAAAACCATGTCAGAAATGCCTTTGGATAAGGTACATTCTTCTACACCTAATCAAGCCAACTATGAAAACTAAAGCAGGTATTTCCATATCCCTTTTCCTCATCGTACCGCTGAGCTGGCTCATCGCACAAACCCAGCAGCCCACAGCCTTTTACAATGATTTCCTTAAAAACGGATGGATATTTTTTACCTCCCTGGTGGTTTTGGGAGGATTTTTAGCCCTGCTGCATTTACTGAAGGTCATTTTAAAAATGCAGCAGATCCAGATATACAGGGAGATGGGGAAAGAGGCCTTTAATGAGGCCGAAAAACAACCCTTTTCAGCTATCATTCAACGATGGTATAAAAACTGGACCCGCGTCGTACCGCAGGAAAAAGAACATGAAATCATGTTTGATCATCAATATGATGGAATTCGCGAACTGGATAACAGTTTACCTCCCTGGTGGGTCGCTATGTTTTATGTTACTATTTTATTTGCCGGAGTGTATATGGTATATTACCATGTAGCGGATATTGGTCTTTCCAGTCAGGAGGCTTATCAGATGGAAATAAAGGAAGCTAATGCAGAGGTAAAAGCATATCTGGCCACACAGGCCAATAAGGTAGATGAAAATACCGTAACAGTATTAACAGATGAAGCTTCTTTATCGGCCGCAAAATCATTGTATGGCGTTCATTGTGTGGCTTGTCATGGTGCACTTGGCGAAGGGGGCGTAGGACCTAATTTTACAGATCATTACTGGATTCACGGCGGAGATATTAAAAGTATTTTCAAAACCATCAAATATGGCGTTCCCGAAAAAGGGATGATATCCTGGCAGGCCCAGTTAAATCCTTCCGACATGCAAAAACTGGGTAGTTATATTCTTTCTCTGAAGGATACCAATCCTCCCAATGGTAAAGAACCACAGGGTATTGAGGAAAAATAAAAAATATGCAAAAAGAAACTATTCCTTCCTTTTACGAAGAGGAAGCATCTTTTAGGGATCATATTGCTACCGTGGACGAAAAGGGAAAACGAAGATGGATTTTCCCAAAGATGACAAATGGCCCTTTTACCCGGGCAAGAAAATACCTTGCCTGGGTACTCATTGCCCTATTATTCATCGGCCCATTCCTCAGATATGATGGTCAACCCATTATGCTGTTCAATGTCCTGGAAAGACATTTTATACTCTTTGGTCTTGTATTTATGCCACAGGATTTCCATCTATTTGTATTGGCCATGATTACATTTGTATTATTCATCGTCCTTTTTACTGTTATATGGGGCCGTTTATTTTGTGGCTGGATATGTCCCCAAACTATTTTCATGGAAATGGTTTTCCGTAAAATCGAATACTGGATAGACGGGGACGGACCTCAACAGCGAAAATTAGCCTTCTCTCCCTGGAATACAGAAAAAACCATGAAGAGAACCTTTAAATACACCCTTTTCTATCTTATTTCCTTTTTAATAGGAAATGTCTTTCTGGCCTATATCATTGGCAGTGAACAGGTTTTAAAAATCATTCGCGAACCCGTCAGCAACCACCTGGCAGGATTTACCGCCATGGTACTTTTCTCAGGTGTTTTCTTCTTTGTATTCGCCTATTTAAGAGAACAGGTTTGTATTGCCATTTGTCCGTATGGCCGGCTACAAGGTGTGTTACTCGATGCAAATAGTATTGTAGTTGCCTACGATCATGTCAGAGGGGAACCCAGAACTAAATTTACCAGGGATATGAAATCAGGTGGCGATTGTATCGATTGTAAACAATGTCTGTATGTATGTCCCACTGGTATTGATATCAGAAATGGTACCCAGCTTGAATGTACCAACTGCACGGCCTGTATGGATGCCTGCGATGACATTATGTTTAAGATAAGCAGACCTAAAGGATTAATCCGATATGACAGTCACAATGGTATTCTTTCAGGCGCAAGGAAAATATGGACAAATAGGGTCAAAGCATATACCTTATTATTAGTTCTTTTACTAAGTGTTACCGGATTTTTGCTTGGAACCAGAGGGAATGTTGAATTGACAGTTATGCGAACGCCAGGCATGCTTTTCCAGGAATCACCCGATGGTAACATCAGCAATTTATATAATTTCCAACTGGCTAATAAAACCAATAAGCCAATATCGGTAAAAATGATTACCAATACTGCAGGGGCATCTGTTAAAATGATAGGAACGCTGAATACCCTGCCACCGGCAGAAGTAAGTAAAGGATCTTTCTTTATTTATTTACCAAAAGATAAATTACATGATCACAAAACAGAGGTAAATATAACCATCCTCCAAGGTCAGAAAGTAGTAGCCTCAACAAGGACTAATTTCATGGGACCTGTCACCTTTAAATAATAACCAATGAAATTATCCTGGGGTACCGGCATTGCCATTTTTTACAGTTTGTTTGTCCTTGTTCTCCTTGGTTTTGTATTTGCATCAACCAAACAAGACCATAGTTTGGTTTCAGACACTTATTATCAGGAGGATCTTCATTATCAGCATAAAATGGAGGATATCCAGCGTACCAGTCAATTAGATCATGCTTTTGAATTAACTATAAACCAGCATCCTTCGGCTATTTCTATTAACATTCCTAAAGAGTTAGCCCATTTTAAAGGGAAAATGACTTTATTTCATCCTGCCTACGCTTCCCTGGATCAGACTTACCAAATAGAAAAAAAGACCATAAATCCTTTAGTCGTTCCAGTAAGAAAACTGATTAAGGGCAGATGGCTGGTGAAAATTGAAGGGGAAAATGATGGAAAGCAATATTTTCATGAAACCTATCTGATGGCCCCATGATATTTTATTTTTCTGCCTTTTTAATTGGTTTGGCGGGAAGTGTCCACTGCGTTGGCATGTGCGGTCCCCTGGCACTGGCCATCCCAGGTGCTTCAAAAGATAAAGGTTTTACCTTTTTTCTCCGAACCATTGCTTATCAGATTTCCAGGATATCCGGATATGGTGTACTAGGTTTGATTGTTGGTTTTTTCAGTCAGGGAATGCAATTTACCGGTGTACAGCCCTATTTCTCCCTATTATCAGGAATTTTACTCCTGTTTTTAGGTTTTTTTGGCATTATTCCAGAAGTAAATGCCTTTAGTAAATATCCAATTATCCAGCATTTTAAGGTAAAAATAAACCGGATCATAGGTACTGTCATGACAAATGAACACTTTAGCACCCCATTTGTCCTTGGATTTTTAAATGCTATGCTACCCTGTGGCATGATCTATATTGCCCTGGGTACAGGTCTGAGTAGTGGCAATATGTCTGAAGCCGCCCTTTATCTTATTTCATTTGGATTGGGGACGCTGCCGCTTATGTTTATGGTGAGCCTTTCCGGTCAGTTTTTGTCGCTTCAAATGCGCCGGTCATGGCAAAAGACCATTCCCATTATTTTTATGATATCAGGGATAATCTTAATATACAAGGGTATGAACATTGATCTGCCGGTTGATTATAATTTTTGGGAATGGGGATTGGCATCACAGTGTGAGACAGGGGGGAGATGATTGTAAACAGGGGAAAACTGGGATATGTTAATGGGATTTAACTCCTTCCAGTATTTTACACTTAATTTTTCACGAATTTCTACCATGGTTTTCACAGAATCAAATTTTTTAATTGTTTCCATCTTAAACTATTTTCAACATTTCTCTTGGTGATTTATTGACCATTGCTAATTCATTTTCTTTTAATAAATAATATGTTGAAAATGATGCAAAAATAAATATTTTGATGTTTGTGGGTTTAATCTACTTTGATGACAGGTGATCTGGAACTGGTACCATTTTCATTGATGGATTCGATACAGTAATAATAGGTTTTTTGGGAATCCATGGCTTTCATCCAATACTCATTATTGGAATGGACCATGATACTGGTATATAATTTGTCTGGTTCTGTGCCATAATAAATATGATAGGCAAAGGCATTATCTACAGGCTTCCATTTGATGAAGGCGCTGCGTTTGTCCTTTTCCGTTCTTAAAACGATAAATTGTTCCACTTTCCCAGGCTTCTCCCCCATCCCATTTCCAAATATCCGAAAGCCACTCAATGCAAATTTACCTGTGGGCATATTCTTGATTTCCAATTTGATATATCTGGTTTGAACAGGCGACGGCAGTTCAATGTAATCGTGGGGAACGTCAGTTAGATTGCTGGATTTATCCACAAGGACAACCCATTTTTTGCCATCCAGTGAATGCCAGAGTATATACTGATGAAACTGATTGGGCCATTTTCCCAGTCGATTAGCATCTACATCCTGATCTGCAAAATTTATTTGAATGGCATTTACCCTTGAAATATTGCCGAGATCGGATTGTATCCACTCCCCCACATTACCCGTTTTTGCGCTCCAGTATGTTTTGGAAAGTTCATCAACCGCGTTATTGGGAAGATATCCCCCCAAAGTAGAGGAAACGGCAACGGGCTTATTATAATTTAATAACATCCATCCCGTAAAATAGGGCGATTTACCTTCCCTGCCATATTCATCGCCTTTGATGCCGGCTGCAGGAATAAAATGTGGATAATCGCCAAAAGTTGTATTACAAAACATTTTATCGTCCGCATCAAAACCAGATGGCCAGATACCCAGTCTTCGCTCGAAGGTATTTTTCACTGAAATAACCGTGGTGGAAATATGCCAGTAATTCCCAAACTTATCATTAAAAGTAGTTCCATGACCTGCTCCTCTTACAAAGCCGCCTAATTTGATACTCAAAGGATCACTTTGCGCCTGAAAAGGACCCAAGGGATGCTCCCCTACCAATAAACCATCGGCATACCCACTAAATTCTGTACCGGGTGCACCATACTGGAGGTAATATTTGTTTTTGTACTTCGTCATGTGGGAACCTTCGAGAAAAGGGTCTAAAAAAGTATTATCCATGTGTTCCCCAAATCGTTGCCAACCAAATCGCCAGGGCTCCAGGGCGTACATTTCCTTGCGGGTTCCCACCGGATGTAACGAATTCCTTTCCAGTTCAATACCATACATAGGATATCGGTTACTGCTCCCGTTATACATATAAAACTTCCCATCGTCATCAGTAAAAAACGAAGGATCCCATCCACCTATCGCAAAGGAATCAACCAAAGGTTTCCATTCATTTTCCTTTGGATTTGTGCTCATCCAGATGGTAAAATTGCTGGCATAAGTAGAACCCATAACAATCATGGTATCGCCTAAAATGCCCACGCCGGGAGCACAAAGTTCATCATAAACATTATGCCAGGGACGTAAAAACTTCTTGCTGTTAAATGTCCAGTTCAGCATATCATCACTCCACCAAAAGCCCCATTGATTGGTTGAAAACAAATAATAGGTATCTTTAAATAATACAATAACCGGATCAGCGGTAGCTCTGTGTCTGCCCCATTCGCTGAAATTAGGAATAGGCGTATAGCCATAATCAATATTTATCGGATTACAATAGGTCTTATTTTGTGCTGGCAGGGTTTCCTGAAAAAATAAAATAAGGAGAATCAAAAAAAGCAGTGAAATGCCTTTTTGATAATTTATCCAGTATTTTTCCTTTTTTGTCATGATTTTCATTTAAGTCTGACGAAATTAATGAAAAGGAAATTGAATTTTCGAAAAGTTGTACTGAAAACGGGATGGCAAGCAATAATCACATAATAAGTGGTATATTCGTGTAAAAAATCAGGTTTTGTACACTTATTTATGGATAGAGCCCTTCAAGGTCAACTTATAGATTTTCAAAATCAAACTATATTCCAACCGTGCTTAGACATCAAACAACCAATTAAGGGAACAATATTACCAACATCGGTAGTAAAAAGGTGCCAAAGTCGGTAGTAAAAAGGTGCCAAATCCGGTAATTTGGGTTATATTTGGTTCTTGATTATAATATAAAATGAAGAAAAAGAACTATTTACCACGATTATGTGATATTGAACTGCAACAAGCATTGAAATCGTCTGGCGCTGTATTGATTGAAGGGGCAAAATGGTGTGGAAAAACCAGTACGGCAACAAATGCCGCTGAAAGTGTAGTGTATCTTCAAGACCCGGATCATGCCAGAGATTATCAAGCCCTGGCTGATACGAAGCCGTCCTTACTTCTTAAAGGTAATGCTCCGAGGCTTTTGGATGAATGGCAAGTTGCCCCTGTTTTATGGGATGCCGTTAGATTTGAGGTGGACCAAAGGACCCAACCTGGACAATTTATTTTAACTGGCTCCGCGGTTCCACCGGAAAATCAGACCGCTCATACGGGAACAGGTCGAATTTCCAGATTAAAGATGCGAACGATGAGTTTATTCGAATCAAATGAGTCCAATGGACAAATATCATTAGGTGCGCTTTTTGATGGTAACCAAGATGATGTGGGTGCGTTATCACCATTAACCATTGAAAAAATAGCCTATTTAATTTGTCGTGGAGGTTGGCCGGCAAGTATTGGTATTGCAGGATTACCAGCCTGTAGAATGGCTATGGATTATGTTGAGGCCATTATTCATCAAGATGTATCACGAGTGGACAATGTAGAAAAAAATCCGGAGAGAGTGCGATTACTCCTTCGGTCTTTAGCCAGAAATGTATCCACCACCTCCACTTTTCAAACCATCAGGAAAGACATGGAAGCCACTGATATTGGCATATCTGACAAGACCATCCAGACTTATATGAATGCCCTTCGTAGAATTTTTGTCATTGAGGATTTACCAGCATGGGCACCATCACTTCGCTCAAAAACAGCCATAAGAACTTCTGAAAAAAGGCATTTTGTGGATCCTTCTATCGCAACAGCCGTCTTGAGAACAAATCCGGAAGGTATCCTTAAAGACTTTGCCTTTTATGGCTTTTTATTTGAAGCCTTATGTACCCGTGATATTAGAATTTATGCGCAATCCATCGATGGTGATGTTTTCCACTACCGGGATAAAAGTGGGTTGGAAGCCGATTTGATCGTGCGCCTCCGCGATGGCAGATGGGCAGCCATTGAAGTAAAAATGGGAACCAAACAAATAGAGGAGGCAGCTAAAAACCTGCTAACATTAAAGGCAAAGATTAATAATGAAAAGATGGGAAAAGAATCTTTTTTGATGATTATTACCGGTGGACAATATGCCTATCGACGCAACGATGGTATTTGGATTGTACCTATTGGGTGTCTAAAAAATTAAAATAGTCTTGGGTATTTACGAATCATAAAACAATATTGCCGGCATGGTAAAGGTATGGTTATTAGCAATAGCTACCTCTTTATTCTTTCATCAAAATAAGGCTAGCATTGAATTTTAGCAGATTAATATAAAAATCCGAATAACCAGATTGGCATTTTATTTTGATAGCCATATTCTATTTCATCCGATACAATATAGGCGTTTTCAATGCCTGTAATTTGCTTTTTGGATTTATCCTTCCCTCCTATTTCAAATGCATAAGTATTATCTACTAAAAAATCTGTTTTTTCATGGTAACTAATTTTATGCTTGTACCCAACCTGATTTGCAAAAAAAGTTTCTCTAACATTCCCTCTATTTGCAGAAAAAGAAGAAAGAACATACATAAGATTGGTGTTCTCTAAATAAATTTTGGCTGGCTTTTGTAATCTAACACTCCCCCTAGCCTCTTTTAATAAATGATATGTTAAACCCAGCTCTTGCAGATAAAATAAATAAGACATTAAGGTAGTTCTATGGATTTCTATTTTTTGACTCAGATTAACGATATTAGGAACAAAGGGTACAGATGCTGAAATAATGACTAATAATTGCTTTATTTTTGGAACTAATCCTATATCTATGCTACGAAGTAAGGGAAGTTCAATTTCAAGCATCATATTTATTACTTCTTCTACCCGATGCTCATATAAATTCAATTCTTCTCTATAAAATGGGTAATATCCTTGTTTTAAGTACTTTTCAAAATGAGGGAAAACTTTTATTTTAGCATTGATTAGTCCTGCCAAATGAAGGTGATTTTTTAAAATAGATTCCAGTGTTAATGGGGCAAAATATATCCCTGTTTCTAACATAATAAATTCCCTAAAGGAGAGTCCCTGCATGTGATATATCAGGACTCTTCTACTCAAATCAACACGCGAATTTAAAATTTCCAATAGTGAAGATCCTGTAAAAACAATTTGTAACTCAGAATAATCATCGTATATATTTTTTAATTCTTGCGCCCAATTGGGATATTTATGTACTTCATCTAAAAAAAGATGCTTGCCCCCATTCCTTACAAATTCATCCGCTAAGCCCAGAAGGGTTTTGCCTCTAAAAGCAAAAGAATCCAAACTCACATATAGCGTAAGCGCCTCATTATCGGCAAAGTTAATTTTTAAATATTGTAAAAGTAAGGTTGTTTTCCCTACGCCTCTGGCGCCCTTTATACCAATTAAACGAGCATTCCAATTTACTTCATGCATAAAGCTTCTCACCAAATCGGTTTGGATTTTTTGTGATATTCTTTGGTATCTAATAAATAATTCCTCCATAATGCACATAGTATTGTACAATTATAGGTGTTTTTTGCCCATTACAATGTACAAATTTATCAATCATCTTAAAGAAGGGCTTATTTTAACCGAGTACGAAAGCGATTGCATTTTAATAGGAGATAAAAAAATTAACATGATGCCCGTGTGGTTGTGGCCTTTTAAAACAAAATTAAACTCAATCAAAAACGATGACAAAGACGATGACAATCCTTGTTGAATGCTCCGATATATCCATGCGCCAGTTTGTAATTTCAAGCTGCATATTGTTCAGCATTGTAGTTACTTCATCTTTTTTTAATTTATAATGCTTGGCTGTTTCTAAAACTAAAGAAATGCCATAAAATCAGGAAAGGAGACCAGCAACTTATGCTGATCTCCCTTCAAAATTAAATCGAGAAACAATTTCAGGCAAGGCAAAACCCGAAATCATTTATACCTATTTATCTCTGATCTATCGAAATCAATTTCCCGGTAACTTTTTCCTGACCAATCCAGATTTCATAATTAAATTCCGCACCTAAAGGAAGTTGTTGAACTACGAATTCATCTTGTCCAATATTACCTTTTCTTGTCAAAGACCTGACTAATCTACCTGTCATATCAAAGACATTTAAGCGAACTTCCTCACCATCCACATTTCTGATAAATGGTATATGAACGATCCCATTAAATGGATTTGGGTAAGGCGATTTAACTGCGTCGATCTGGTTTCCTTTTGTATCGCGAATTTCAAGCACGAGAGAATAAAATTTATTATCTCCATACGCTTCATGCGGAGTAATTCTATCTCCAATTTCAACTGCGTTTACCCATTCACCCCGCTTTAAAGATTTAAATGGAAGAGAAAGTAATAATTTATCAGGGTCAATGGTATTAGACCAACTAAAAGTTAAAAGTCCCTCATCTTCAAAAATACCCAGATAAGGGAGTAACTCCTTATCGAGTCTTGTTTCATCAAAATCTAATAATTCATTATTATAATTCAAGGTGAACTGAATACCTTCAGCGGTTAACTTTTTGTCAGACCTCACGTTAAAAAATAAATCTTCTCCAGGATAGAAAGATTTATTAACAGCTTGAAGTGTGTAAGCATTTTGCTCTCTGATTTCACTTGAGATAAGCGCATTGGTTTGAGCAGAGCCATTTATATCACCAATTTTAATACCATAGAAATTGACTTCAGCATTATTTTCAATATCATTGATATTAATTACTTCAGGGAAAATAAATGGTGAGGCATCCTTATTAAAGGTAAATTTACTATCCACAAAACGCCAGCTGGTATTATTTTTAAACTCAGTATCAATACCCAAAATCAATTTACGTAACTGAATAATATCCAGGGTGGTCACTGATCCTGTTTTGTTTGCATCTGCTGCAATATAATCTTGAGGTAACTGAAATGGTAAGAGATTCAGGATATGTTTTTGAATAAGCACCAGATCATAAGTTGAAACCCCATTTAATGGATTTTTATTTAACAAAGGAGCGATGGTATAATCTGTACCGACAAAAAGGCCACTCATACTGAATTTACCACTACTGGTAGTGGAAACAGATTGATTACCTTCAGACCCGGAAATCCTGATATTTACACCTTGTATATTATTTCCATTAAAAGTTTTAACTGTTCCTGCCAGAATAGCACCACAGAGACCGGTTCCTCTTGGATTTATATCAACATTTATGGTTTGGACACTACCTACACAGGCTTTTGTTCCAACCAATAAAAAGGATTGCAGAAAGTATTGAACAGAAACTGAGGTGTCCTCTTCATGAAATAATGACTCAACTATTGCCTTAGGACCAAAGGTATTTAATGGAATTGACTGAGCTCCGCCTTGATTCCTTCCGTAAGATGCTTTCCAGCTAAAACGGGCATAAGATAAATCAGGTGTTCCTGATACGCCAATCGTTAGCACGTTACCTGCACAAACGCTGCTTGTGGTTGTTTTTATAACAGGAGGAGAAGGTTGAATTTCTACCCTTAGAAAACTGGAAGCTGATTGTTTACAAACTTCACTATTAGAAATAATTCTAATCGAATCACTAATTACGGTGTTACCTTTATTTGTCCATACTGCCTGTATAGGACCAGTACCATTTCCCTGAGCATAACTCCACTTATAAGTTACTTTACTGGAACTGAATGAAGGAACTAAAGTTAACTTTTCATCACTACATAAGGGTAAAATACCTGAAATCTCATTTAATAACCGTGGAGAACCAGAGACGATATTAACCGGAAGAACAATCCGGCAGGTTTTAAGTGAATCCTGAAGAGAAACATCATAAACACCCTGACCAACTTTTTCAGCATCGGGTATGCCATTAAAAGAAATTACATATTTATTGCCCAACTCCTGATTCAGTTTTTCTTTAAGATTAAAAGTCAAAGGCGGACAAGTAATAAAAGTATCTAAAACGGGAACCGGCAAATGATGATTTACAGTAATAGAACGGGTAGTCGCACAACCATTTACATTTTTACCAGTAATGGTATACATACCTTGAATACCCCTGGTAATATCAGTTATTTGTTTACCTCCCATAGCATAAGAAAATGAGGTATTCAATGGGGATTCCTTTATCAGGGTTGTCAGATTAATATAGGCCTCACATATTCTGGCTGAATCAACCAGTTTAAAGTCAGGTCCTTTTTCAACCAGTACCTTAAAAGTACCTGAGGTACCTCCTTGGCATCCAGGAGCACTTACGGTGTAACCATAGATTAATTCTACAGCATTTACGGCTGTTTTAATTTCTAATTTTTCATTAATATTATCTTTACCATTGGCATTGTTTAAACCCAGAGCAGAATTGAAATTCCTGAACCATGTGAAGGAAGCATCTTTTAAAACAGGGGTATAATTTAGGGTGGAACCACTGCAAACAGTCAATATCTCATTAGGATTAATATTAAACTGAGGTTTATAAACCTTTACTTCAATGGGACGAAGGACAGAACAACTACCGGTTGGGGTTACTGATGACCCTTTTACGTAATAAATTCCTTCAGGAACAGCCTTTGGATTGGGTATTGACTGAGTTGCATCTGCATTTGCCCAGTAAGACAATGACAAACCTGCAGTAGATTCATCTAAATCAACAGCATTTGTAAGGTCAAAAGACTTATCAGGACAAAGGGTTTCAGGCTGAAGAACTTTTAATTTAAGCTGTGAACGCACATAAACGGTGGAAGTTGATTTACATCCATCCTTTTCACCCAGAACGATATAAGTTCCCTGAGATACCTTTTTTGGATCCATAACTGGCATGGTAAGCGCAATATCCTTGAAAAATTTCAGGCTTGCACCCGGTGTATTCGTACTTACAGCGGCCGTTATGTCTGTAAATGCTTCACAAAGAGGTGCCAGTGTATTTACATTTAATACTGGCGTAGGGTTAATATTTACGGAAATGAACTGGCTGATAATATTTTTACATCCAAGGGCTTCTATTTCATAACGAACAGAACCCTGCTGAGTACCTGAAAGATCAATTCTGTCTTGAATATTGCCATTACCTGTAAATGTACTATTTTCTCTTTTCCATCGAATCTGCCCATTACCAGTTATGGTTAACGGAACCTGGAAAGTTTCCCCACTACAAAAAGCAGGTATATTGGCGGGAATGGAAATTTTAGGGGAAGGATTGACTGTTACGGAAGTTATGGCTGTCGTTCCAATACATTGAGGATTCTTTTTATTAACAGGCGTAAACAAATAATTTACGACAACTGGCGTATTGCCAGGATTCTTAAGTGTTTCCATCAACACTTCAGTGGAACTGGCACCACTTCCCACTCCTCCAGTCAGGCCGTTATAATCGGCTGTCCAGTTAATACTGGCGGACACGGATGCTGGTAGCGGAATTGAAAAAGTTTCATCACTACAAGCCTCCAGTGATGTGCCGGTTAACTGAGGCAGTTCATCTACATAAATTTGAACAGGAGTCATAGGTTTTTCATCTTTACAACCCGATTGAAGAGAGGTTACCTGATTAACTATGAGTTCATCAAACTTTTGTAATGCTTTTAACTTGAAAGTTCCATTCAGTGCAGTCAAAATAGCATTATTTTCTTCCCCGTTAATGGTGTAGCGTATTGACAGCGCTTCATTAGCAATGTACATTAATTCAACCGGTATACCTGCGCAAGCCGTTTTTCCCTGGCTGATAGAAATACTTGGAATTTTTGCAACCTGCAAATCTATCTTTTTTGCTTTAGGATTAACACAGGCATTCGCGTAAGACTTTATAGAGGTAATTAAAAGCTGACTGTTTAAAACCGGATTTTTTAAGGGAAGGTCAACCGGAGTCATACCAATTTCCATTGATTGGGATGAGCCACTACCTACTGTATATTCAATAGTAACTTCTTCGTTCGCAACCAGGGAAAGCATTGCGTCATTACCTGCACATATTGAATTGGGAAGTTTAACTGAGACATCTGGCATTGGGTTTGAGTAAGCCCTTACAGCAAAACGATGTTCAAGTATAACGGGCGTTACACCTACATCAAGACGCAAAGCTTGTATAATGACAGTATCTACACAATCGGAACAAACTTTATTTGTTCCTGTATATTTTAAAGAAAAATCAAAGGTTTCAAAAATCTTAGTAAAAGTCAATACGTCTCCCGCTTCAGGAATTTCATATCGGCTGCTATTCGGACCTTTTACTTTCATGGATAATATTTTACTCTGACTTCCTGTTTCGTTCGTTAAGGTAAAATAGGAAATAGACGATTCCGCTTCACAAACGCCCCCAAAATCGGTTCCATCCAGGTTGTTTGGAATAAAATCCTGATTTTCAACCACAATTTTAGACTTACCCAAAATTCCTATCAAACTGGGTTGAAAGCCATTCTGACAAGTTTCCGGATTCAGATCGACACCACTACACAAGGGTGCCACATTATTAACATTAGCAGATACTTTTGGCGCATAATCCAGGCCAAACCAGTTACTTTGGGCATTAACTGCTTCTCCGGAACCCGTAAGGATAGCCTTATTATTATTGAAAAGATTATTTTGTCTTACAAATATGAATGCACCACTTGGTATTCCCCCTGGTACAATGGAAGAAGAAGATTGCAATCTATCATAAAACACCAGACCATTTTCAAAACCGTTAACGTAATTGTTGTAAACCAATAATCTGGCATCAGAGGCTATTCTCCCAAAAGGCGCCTGATAATCAGTTTGAACCACGATACCACTTGTTTTTGGATTAATATCATTACCTGTCGGACCCACATTACCCCCAAAAAGTACATTTTCCTGAATAATGGCCTTAAAAACTTTTCCTCTCAGTAGAATTCCCCAGGTCGCTTTTGTGAAAGGACCCCCTGAAAAATTAATACAATTTTTCCTAATGATAATATTTGAATCAGCAGTTGCTGACGTTTTCGTACCCTGGCGGATATCGATCATAGTAAGCTCATCGGTAAAATTATTATCAGTCGTTTGGTTTATCGTATTATTTTCAATACTAAGGTCTTCAATTGTCGCATTTTCTGTTGTTATAATACGGATTGCACTCGAGTAAATGGAATTGGTAAACGTATTGTTTCGTATATCTATATTTTTAACCAGACTGCTTGAAATACCAGAAGTACTGTAGCTGTTAATATAAAAACCTCTGGTAAAACTGGTGAATGTATTATTTTCAACTTTAACATTCTGGATACTTCCGTTCATATCCCCC
>Ga0255182_1000668_pt1 | contig 20677 bp, 18 predicted proteins | sample Atl_UVDOM_RepA_8_FD_188420 | JGI IMG/M metagenome (GOLD analysis project Ga0255182, IMG submission 188420) | Freshwater microbial communities from Altamaha River, Georgia, United States - Atl_UVDOM_RepA_8d | ecosystem: Environmental > Aquatic > Freshwater > River | place: USA: Georgia...
CAGCAAGGATTGCGGAGCGCCGCTTTCACCGCAGTGAGCGCAGGGCAGGATGCCCGGAGCGAACGTCCGGCGAGAGGGCACGGGCAACCCCGGCGCCCAGGCAACCAAGGATTCGACACGTTGAAAAACGGGCCGCCCCGCCCCGCTCAGGACTTGACCAGGAGCCGGTCGATCGCGCCGGCCGCGAGCGCCTGCGCGAAGGCGTCGAAGTCGCGATACACCGCCTTGCTCGTCAACTGCACCACCCAGTTGTGCACCAGCGGCGTGATCGTGACGACGACGCGGCCGTGCTTCTGGGCCTCCCACATCTCGATCGCCGTGCCCATCGAGGCCTCGGGCACGTAGGCCACGAGCAGATCGAACTCCTGACACATGCCGATGTGCCCGAGAAACACCGCCGCGGCCCGTTCCGGGCCGTAGGCGATCGAATTGCCATGGTTGGCGAAGGGGTCGTAGACTTCCGCTTCCGGCCAGTGCGCCTGCACGAGTTCCCGCAGCGTCTGCCGGTAGATCTGGTCATGCACGAGCGCCGCCACGTGCGACCCCTGCATGATTCCCGCGAGAAAGATCCGCATGAAAAAGTCCTCTCCAAGCCGCCCATCACGTCCGCAGGGAAAGGCCGCGTCGCGCGGTCCGGTGCGGGCCGGCAGTGTACGGTCTGCGGCGGCCACGGCGGAGGCCGCGCCGCTTCCTGACCTGGCCGCGGCCCGCAAGGTCGTGCTCGACCTGCTCGCGATCCCCGGCGGGTCGGGCGACGAGCGGGAGGTCGCGGGGCGGATCGTGAAGTGGCTCCGCGAGGCCGGCTGCCCCACCGAGGCGATTCACCACGACTCGGCCCACACGAAGACGCCCATCAAGGGCAATGTCGGCAACCTGATCGTGAAGCTGCCCGGCACGCTGCCCGGCCCGCGGCGGCTGCTCATGGCGCACATGGACACGGTGCCGGTCTGCATCGGCACGAAGCCCGTCGTTTCCGGCCGCTTCGTCAAGAGCGGCAATCCGGCGACCGGCTTGGGCGCCGACGACCGCGCGGGCTGCGCGGTCGTGCTCGCGACGGCGCTCGAGATCCTCAGACGCAAGCTGCCGCACCCGCCGCTCACGCTGCTCTTCGCGATCCAGGAGGAGGTCGGCCTCTACGGCGCCCGCTACGTGAAGGCGGCCGATCTGGGCCGGCCAAGGCTCGCCTTCAACTTCGACGGCGGCGCCGTCGAGAAGATCACGGTCGGGGCCACCGGCGGCTACCGCATGGACATCGCCATCGAGGGCATCCCCAGCCACGCCGGGGTGGCGCCGGAGAAGGGTGTGTCGGCGATCGCGATCGCGTCGCTCGCGATCGCTTCGCTCGTGGACGCCGGCTGGCACGGCCTCGTCCTGAAGGACGGCAAGCGGGGCACGAGCAACGTGGGCGTGATCCACGCCGGGGCCGCGACGAACGTCGTGGCCGAGTCGGCGACGCTCCGCGCCGAGGCCCGCAGCCATGATCCCGCGTTCCGCGGGAAGATCGTCAAGGCGATCGAGACGGCCTTCAAGGACGCGGCCCGCAAGGTGCGGTCGGCCGACGGGGCGATCGGAAAGGTGACGATCGACGGCCACCTCGATTACGAGGCCTTCCGGCTGGCCGACGACGAGCCCTGTGTCGTCGCCGCACGGGAGGCGGTACGGGCGATCGGCCGCACACCGCGGCTCGATGTCTCCAATGGCGGGCTCGACGCCAACTGGATGGCGGCCAACGGCATCCCCACGGTCACGCTCGGCTGCGGACAGATGGAGATCCATACCACGAAGGAGCAGCTCGACCTCGACGCCTTCGAGGCGGCCTGCACCGTGGCCCTGCGGCTGGCGACGGCGACATAGCCACAGGCGTCAGACCGATCGGAACACCTGCGGCCGCGCTGCCGGCCGCCACGGGCGACACGGTCGCACCATCCCGACAACCACGCGAACGGACTCCTCATGCTGCTCCCCCGCCCTGCCCGCCGTGTGAGGGTGGTCACTCTCGCGCTCGTCGCCCAGGCCTGCCTCGGCGCCGGCGCCGGTTCCGACGGCCGGGCGGACGGGCCCGTCGGCGCGTTGCGGACGGAGCAGCCCGCCTCGCGGAGCGAGCGCCGGCTCGAGGGCTTCCGCATCCTCGTCGACGACCGTCTGCTCCCCGGGGGCGAACAGGCCGAGCTCGGCCGCGGGGCGCTCGAGTTCCTCCGCGCCAAGCTCGCCGACATCCGCATCGTCATGCCAGCCGAGCGGCTCGCGCGGCTCCGCGAGGTGACCATCATCCTCGACCGGTCGTGCGGCGACCTCGCCGCGATGCAATACCACCCGAGCGCCGACTGGCTCGCGGCCCACGGCTACCCGCGGGACCTGGCCCGCTGCGTGCATCTGCCGCGGGCCGCCGAAGTGGCCACGATTCGCAACGTCGCCGAGCAGCCCTGGGTCATCCTCCACGAACTGGCCCACGCCTACCACGATCAGGTGCTGGGATTCGACGAGCCGCGGATCATCGCGGCCTACGAGGCCTTCAAGAACGGCGGGGCTGGCGACGACACGCTCCTCTTCGACGGCTCCAAGACCCGCCACTACGGCCTCACCGACCAGAAGGAGTTTTTCGCCGAGATGACGGAGGCCTACTTCGGCACGAACGACTTCGCGCCGTTCAACCGGGCCGAACTCAAGAGCGGCTTCCCCGACCTCCACGCCCTGCTCGAGGAGATCTGGGGCAGGTCCCGCTGACGGCCGGCTCGCCCCGCGGACGGCCCTCGGCTCACTCCGCGGGCAGGTCGAGCACGACGGCGGTCTCAGGAAGCCCGGCCCCGACCGCCACGCCGAGCGTCGATGCGCCGGCGAAACGCTCGCCCAAAGGCTTGCCGTCGTTGCCCGTGCCGGTGATCGTCACCCGGTAGAGGCCGCAGTTGACTCCCTGATACTTCGCGCCCGGAATCGTCACCAAGACCGCGCCATCCGCGTCGGTCGTGCCCTCGGCAGCCTGCACCTCGCCTCCCATGAACGGCTCCGGGACGAGCCGCACCCGGGCGTTGGCCAGCGGACGTCGGCGTTGGGAGATCGTCATCTCGAACCGGGTGATCGCGATCCGCGCGTCCCGCACCGCCGTCAGCCAGCGCGACAGTTCCTCGCGGCTCACCGCGCCATCGGCGTCGCCATCGAGTCTCTCCGCCGCCGCGGCGATCGCGGGCACGGTCCTCTGCTCCCCCCCGCGCAAGCCGCCATCGCGGTCTTCGTCCGCAGTCTGGAAGACCGCCTCGGTCACGGCCGCCGGATCGATCCGCGGCGCGACGACACGCGCGGGGCGACCGCTACACCCGGCGGCGATCGGCAGGCAGGCGAAGATCAGGCTGGCGACGTGGGACGTGCGGCGCATGGCGGGGATCCTGGTGGGCTCGGCTATTTTTCAAGCAGGAGCGGGCTGTCGGCGATCGCATGAATGAGCCCGCGGATGCCATGGCCTGCGCCGGCCGTCGTGGCCACGATGCGGTCGACCTCCGCGCGATCGGCAAACATCGGCTCCGCGCCGGTGGCGTACATCAGCATCTGCGCGACGAACGCCCGCGCCAGCCGCGGCGGATCGGCCACCAGGAGCCCGCGAAACGCCTCGAAGTCGGCGAACTCCCGGCCGTCGGCGAGTCTTCCGGAGGCGTCGACCGGCGCCGCCCACCGGAACCGCGGCTTCGTGCCGTCGAAGAGCGGCTCGTCGGCCGGCGTGCCCTTGCCCTCGGAGCGATAGCGATCCCGCCAGCCGCCGATCACGTCGAAGCGCTCGAGCGCGTAGCCGGGCGGATCCATCTTCCGGTGGCAGGTCGAGCAGGCCGCGTCGGCCTGGTGCCGCGCGAGCAGCTCCCGGATCGTCGTCGCGCCGCGGGTGTCGGGCTCGACGGCCGGAACGCTCGGCGGCGGCGGCGGGATCGTCTCGCCGAGGAATCGCTCGGTCACGAAGCCACCGCGGATCACGGGCGACGTGGTCGTGCCGTTGGCCGTGACCTTGAGCACGGCTCCCTGGGTGAGAAAGCCCCCGCGATGGCTGCCCTCCGGCAAGGCGACCCGGCGGATGCGGCTGCCCGCCACGGCCTCGGAGGGCAGGCCGTCGATCCGATAGTGCTGCGCGAGCCGCTCGTTGAGCATCGCGAAGTCGGTCGTCACCAGGCTCGCGATCGGGGCGTCGCGGTCGAGCAGCTCCCGAAAGAACGCCCGACTCTCGGCCAGCATCGATTCCTTGAGGTAGAAGAACTGGAACTCCGGATACAACCCGCGATCGGGATCGGTGTCGTCGATCGTGGCGAGCTTGAGCCACTGGTCGAGGTAATCGACGACGAACCGCTCCGAGCGGGGGTCGGCGAGCATCCGCTCGACCTGCTCGTGCCGGACGTCCGCGGCCCGGAGCTTTCCGGCGGCGGCCAGCTCGAGCAGGGTGTCGTCGGGCGGGCCGTTCCAGAGCCAGAGGGCGAGCCGCGTGGCGAGGGCATGGTCGTCGAGCGCGCCGGGCTCCTCGCGCCGGTAGAGGAAGTGGGGTGACGTGAGCGCCGCCTTGTAGGCGTGCCGCATCGCATCCTCGAAGCAGTCGCCCTTCTCCAGCCGCCCCTGGACGAGCGCCACGTGCCTGGCCACCTCGTCAGCATCGACGGGCCGCCGAAACGCCCGCGGCAGGAAGACGCCCAGCAGGCGGGCCGCATCGGCGGCCGGATCGCGACTGGCCACCGTCGCCAGCGGCGGGTTCAGTTCCTTCGCCGGCATGTCCAGCCGCCCGGGCCATGCCCACTTCGAGTGCTCGATCTTCTCGCGGCCGGGCGGCCGCGTCTTCGACGACGCCGTGAAGGGCTCGATCGGCAGGTCGCCGAAGAGCCGGCGGTGGCTCTCGGGGGGCCAGGTCTCGTGGATCGGCCCCTCGGCCTCGAACCAGTCGACGGCGATGCCTGCCCGCCGATCCCGCGCCACGGCGCCGGTGCCGGTGAGCGATGCCACGTCGAACATCACCGGCGTGCCGGGCGAGAGCCATGCCTCCGCCTCCTGCACCCGTGGCTCGAGCGATACGGCGTCGAAATAGCCGAGCGTGCGCGTGTCGAACTGCAGTGTCGCCACCTCGGTCCGCGGCGCGGGCTCGACAACGCCCCGGTTCCAGAAGAAGCTCCAGATCGACATCCGCAACCGATAGCGGCCGGGGAAGACCGGCACGAAGCTGACGTACTTCTCGTGCCCGCCCTGCTTGGGGAAAAAGAAGCCGACCGATCGTCCCGACAGGATCTTGTCGGCTGGTGTCGGAGCCTTCTCGTCCGGATCCTTGCGGCCGTCCCCGCACCAGGCCGCATCCGGCCGCATCCCGTCGAGCAGCACGGCCGCGCCGGAGAGCAGGTTCTGCCGAAACTTGAGCATCGGGGCCACGTCGAACCGCTTCTTGAGCGCGGGCGGCGGCGTGGCCCGCGTGGCGATGGCGAGGTCGAGCGCCTTGTCGACCGCCGCGAGGTATTGCTCGACCTGCACGGGGGAGAGGTCGAGACCGTCGCCGATCTTGTCGAAGCCGTGCCGCGTGCCGTCCGCCGGCAGCATCCGCCGCACGTCGAGGTCCGGCAGCGCGAGCAGATCGCGGAGGGCGTTTTCATACTCGGCGGCGGTCAGGCGGCGCACGACGGCGCGGCCCTCCCGACTCCTGGCCGCGTCGTCGGCGGCGGTGAGCCATCCGGAAAGCGTCTCGAGCGCAGCCGCCCGGGCCGGCGCGGAGGGCTGGGCCGCGTCGGCCGGCGGCATCTCGCCCGTGGCGACACGATCGTGCACCGCCACCCACTGGGCGATCGCCACCCTGTCCGCCGGATCGCGCGGCAGCCGGGACAGGTCCAGACCGCCCTCGGCCGCGGCGCCGGAATGGCACGCCGCACAGTGCTGCTCGACGAACGCGTCGAGCGATCCGGCGCGGCAGAGCCCCGCGCCGCAGAGGGCCAGCACGGCCCCGATCAAGGATCGCTTCATGTCCGCTCGAGCCCCGTGAGCGTGCCGGTGCTGGATGCGAAGCGGTCGATCTCCAGGCCGTACTGCTGCAACATCGACACGTAGAGGTTGGACAGCGGCGTGTTGTTCTTGCGGTCGAAGGCGAGATGCTGCCCGTGCCGAAAACCGCCGCCGGCCAGCAGGATCGGCAGGTTGGTGGTGTCATGGGAGTTGGCGTTGCTCAGGTTCGATCCGAACAGCACCATCGTGTTGTCGAGGAGCGTGCCGCCCGCCTCGGGGGCGGCGACCATGCCGGCGAGGAGCCGGCCGAAGGACCGGAAGAGCGTCTCCTCCACCGTCTCGAGCAGGGCGAGCTTGGTGGGATCGCCGCCGTGGTGCGTGAGGCCATGGGTCTCGCCGGTGATGCCGGGCATCTTCGGCTTCACCCGCAGCGGCCCGAGGTAGATGCTGACGACGCGGGTGCTGTCGGTCTCGAGGGCCAGCCGGGAGAGGTCATAGAAGAGGTCGGTCTGCGCCTCGATCTCGGTCTCGTCCGGCAGCACCTTCGGGAGCCGCAGGTCGACCGCCGGCTTCGGCCGCCGCTCCCAGGCCTGGGCGTCTCCGAGCCGGCGCTCGAGGTCGCGCACGCTCGTGCAGTACTGCTCGAACCGGGCGCGGTCGCGGCCCGCGAGCTGCCGCTCGAGCTTGCGGGCGTCGTCGAGCACGAAGTCGAGAATGCTCGCGCCCTTGGCGAGCTCGTCGACCCGCTGTTCGACCTCCGCCGGCGACCCCTGGACGAACAGCTTGCGGTAGAGCGCGGCCGGGTCGCGCTCCGGCGGGATCTGCACGCCGTCGCGCGACGTGGAGGGCACCCCCTGCACGGAAATGCCGACCAAGAGCACGAGCGACCTGATCCGCGTGGGGGCCTCGATCTGCTCCACGGCGAGCTGGTCCATGGAGATCGTGTTCTTGAACGTGCTGCGGCCGGGATGGGGGGCCGCGTTCAGGAAGCTCCGTTCGGTCGCGTGCGCGCCGCCGACGTCGGGATGGGAGAGGCCGCTGAACACGGTGAAGCGATCGCGGTGCGGCTTGAGGATCTCGAGATAGCGTGTCGACTCGTAGCCCCGCCCCGGCGTGTCGGGGAAGAAGTTCCGCGGGATCACCCCCATGTTCGACATGATCAGGAGCATCCGCTGCGGCGGGCCACTCGCGCCGGTCGCCGCGGCCGCCGCCCGGCCGCGGCCGTCGGCAGCCCGGATCGACGCCGATTCCAGAAACGGCAGGGCGACGACCGCCCCGGCCCCGCGCAGAAATGCCCGACGTCTCATGCCGCAAGATCCTGTTGCCGGAGGGCGGGCCATCGACAAGGGCGCCCGCCATCACCGCACCGTACTGCGCGAGCCGCCGCCTTGCATGTCGCAACGTTCACGACATGCCGACCGCGCCGCCAGTGTGACGCCGCGCGACAGTTCGGCACGGCTTTTCCCCGGCCGGCTAAAAGCTGCTCTTGTCGACGACCTTGCCGTCCTGGCGGTTGCAGAGGCTTTGGAACGTCGTCCTGACGATGTCATGCCTGATGGCGCGGACGCTTCCGTCACACAGCACGAACTGCCCGACGTTCGGATGCGGCCCGCCAAACTGCCCGGTTGTCGCGACGCCCGGGACGTCGGGGCTCAGGCCCCCGGTGGAGCCGACGCGGGCGATGTTGACGTAGTTCCCGCCATACATGCTGCTGATCCCGTTGCCGTAGTAGTCGGGGTTGCGGTTGCGCTCGCCGAACAGAACCGTGCTCGACAGCCCATCGGTGACCTTGGCGATCGTCACCTTCGAAAATGCGAAGACCGTGCCGGTGGCGTCGCGGTTGGTCCAGTCCGGAAGCGTCAGCACCTGACCGCCGACGTTCGCGGTCGTGTCGGGGGTTCCGTAGTTGTTGTTGCCGAACGTATTGGCGGGTGCGGCGTCGCCGCCGTTGGCCATGTAGTCCACGGTGGCGGACTGGAACGTGCCGGCCGTGTCCATGTTGCGGTACGTGGCCCAGCCCTTGTCGGCTGCGGCGACCGTGCTCCCGCTGAGCACGAGCAGCGGGCCTGCCCCACGCCTGCTCGGACAGACGAATCCCGCGATCGGGATCTCTTCCCGTGAACGGGCACCGGCTTTTTGCGTCGCCGTGGAACTCGTCCCGTCGGCGGGTGCCGCCTTGCCGTCCGTCCCCATCATGAAGACGGCTTGTTGCTCCATGAACGGCAGGATCTGAAACGTCCACGTGCCGGGCTGGTCCGGCCCCAGGCCGTTATCCGCATCGCCCGTGTAGCCAGCGCTCCAGCCGCCGGAGGGCAGCTGCTTCTGGCTCGACTCGAACGACAGCGCCGCCAGGCCCATCTGCTTGAGGTTGTTGCCGCACGTCGTCCGGCGTGCCGACTCGCGGGCGGCCTGCACCGCCGGCAGCAGGAGCCCGACGAGGGTGCCGATGATCGCGATCACGACCAGGAGTTCGACGAGCGTGAAACCGCGGCGGCGGTTGCCGGACATGGCGAGGCTCCAGGACAAGGCGACGGCGGCATGGAAGCGGGCGACACCCCCACCACCGCCGTCTTCGGACACTACCCCGCCCTGCCGACCCGGGTCATGTCGTTACGATTCCGACACCTCGTGGCGGGGGTGCCGCCGCCGGCGGCATCGTCACCTTCCCGAAGACTCTCCATCCCCCCGCTGCCCCTGCCGCGACCGGGCGACCACCTCCCAGCGGTTGGTGCAGTGCAGCTTCTCGTAGATCCGCTTCACGTACGTCCCGACGGTGGAGATCGAGATGCCGAGCTTCTTGGCGATCTCCTTGTAGTAGCAGCCCTCGACCAGCAGTTCGAGGACCTGCTGCTCGCGGGGGGCGAGCACGCCGTCGGCCGCGCTGGCCTCGTCCGACTCGTCGGGCTCCGGCCGTGCCGCGGGGGTGGACGGCCCGTCGACGGCCTCCCCCGGTCTCCGGTCGCGAAAGGCCTGGATCACCTTCCGCGCGATGGTGCGAGTCATCGGCACCCCCCCTTCCCGAACCTCACGAATCGCCTCGAGGAGCCGGTCGGGCATCACCGGCTTGACGAGGTACCCGTGGGCGCCCGCCGCCAGCGCCTGGAACGTCGTCTCGGGATCCTGGTAGACGGTGACGATGAGAATCTGCGAGTGCGGCAGTTCCGCGGCGAGGGCCCGGATGTGCTCCACGCCCGTCGTATCGGGCAGATTGACGTCGACGATGACGACGTCGGGCGCGAGCTGCGGCACGCCCCGCACCGCGTCGGCCCGGGTCGCGAATGCGCCCACGCATTCGCAGTCTGCCGCATCGCCGAGACTGGCGACGAATGCCCGCCTGAGCCGCGCATCGTCTTCGACGACGGCCACCCGGATCCTGGTCATGGTCGGCTCTCCTGCACCACGGCCGTCGGCAGGGGCACCTCGACGGAGACGATCGTGCCGCCGGCGGGCCGCGCCGCGACGATGCACCGGCCACCGAGTTCCTCGCTCCGCCGCCGCATGTTCTCCAGTCCCGACCGCTCGCCGGCGGCGGCCGCCGCTTCCTGCGGGTCGATGCCGACCCCGTCGTCCTCGACCTCGATCGTGAGCCGGCTGCCGGCGACTCGGATGGCGAGGCCGACGTGCTGCGGGCGGCCGTGCTTCACGGCATTGTTGACCGCCTCGCGGACGATGCGGAACAGGCTGTGCCGCATCGCCCCCTCGATCGCCACCGGCGGCACCTCGTCGGGCACGTCCAGCCGCGCCCGCACCCCGGCGGCATCGAGAAACTGCTCGACCGCATGGGTGAGGTAGGGCACGAACCGGTCGAGCGTGTCATTTGCCGGGTTGACCGCCCAGACGATCGCGTCGACGCTCCGCACCAGATCGACGGCCGACTGCCGGGCCCGCTCCACCCGCTCGAGCGTCGCCGGTGGGGCCGTTCCGGCCATCTCACGGTACACCCAGAAGTTTTGCATGGCGATCTCGGTGAGGCCGGCGCCCACCTCGTCATGGAGGTCGCGGGCGATCCGCGTCCGCTCCCGCTCGAGCGCGTGGGCCCGCTCCACCTCGTCGAGCCGCCGCTGGATCCGTCGGATCGCCAGCGACCGGGCCACCGCGACGGCCGGCCCCGCCAGGAGCGCGAAGGCCGCCGCCCAGACCCAGGATCGACGGTGCCAGGGCACGAAGACCTCGATCGCCAGGCTCGTTTCCGCGCCGGTGGGGCCGCCACCGGGATGAAACAGGCCCGCCCGAAACCAGTAGCTGCCGGCCTCCAGCCGGTCGTAGACGGCGACGATCGCGCCGCCGACCCCCAGGCTATGGGCCGCCTTCCAGGTGAGCGAAACGCGATCGCCGGGCTCGACCGGCACCCGCTCCATGAGCGACCAGTTGCCGTAGCGGCGCGGATCGTCATCGAAGAGCACGAGAATCGGATGCGGCTCCGGCTGCGGGCCGATGCCCACCAGCGCCATGTCGCCGCGGGATCCCCGACGGGTCCAGCCCGTGGGCGTGGCCCGGGGATGGGCGCCACCCGGGGGATGGTCGATCACGAGCCGGTGCCGCGTCGGCTCTGCCGTCGGCCCGCCCGTTGGCTTCTTGGCGATCGCCAGCTCGATCTCGTCGACACCGACGATCCCGACGAGCTCGTTGCCGCCGTGCGAGAGAAAGTTCACGGTGACCCTGTCCGCGAGCGGCGGCGCCACCGCTTCGAGACGGTAGGGCCTGAACCCGGACCGCTCGGGCTCTCCCCTCCAGTCGACCGACTCGCCGTGCATGCCCGTGTCGAGATTGTCGATCGTGTCGCCGGCCGAGTCGTAAAACTGGAGGAGGGCCCGCGCGTGGGCCGGCCCGTCCCGCCACTGTTCGTCGATCCCCTCGAGCCGATACCGCAGCCGGTGGCCACCGCCCGCCGCTTCCCCCGTGGCCCGAGCCACGGCGCCCGCCGCGCCCTCGGCCACGTGTATCTCCAGCCGCCGCGCGCCGACCGGCAGCCGCACCGCGGGCCGGCCGTCGCCGGCCGGCTGCACGGGCACCTCGCGACCGTCGACCACGACCTTCGTGACGAGCGGCACCGCTGCCGCAAGCGGCCTGCTGTCGCTCCAGCAGACGGCCAGCGCGGTGAACGCCGGCATCATCCGGATGAGGTTCGAGACGGCAGCCATCGGCGCGAATCTCCCAGTCGGGCACTCTACCACGGGCCGCCGCCGTCGACCCCGCGGAGCCCGCCCCGGCCCAACACCGCGGCGGGCGTGCGCGACTGGACGCGCGCTCGGGCCGTCGGTAACGTGCGAGACACTGCCGATTCCCGTGGCCTCTCGGAACGGAGTCCCGATCGTGAGCCGTGCCCCCCTGTCGCTCGACGCTCTGCATCAGGGCGACTGCCTCGAACTGCTCGCGGCCGTGCCCTCCGGCAGCGTGCATCTGGCCTTCGCCGACCCGCCCTTCAACATCGGCTACGAATACGACTCCTACGACGACCGTCGGTCGGCGGACGAGTATCTCGCCTGGTCGCGTCGCTGGATGGAAGGCGTGACCCGGGCGTTGCGGCCCGACGGCAGCTTCTGGCTGGCGATCGGCGACGAGTACGCCGCCGAGCTCAAGGTGCTCGCCACCCGGGAGCTCGGGCTCACCTGCCGCAGCTGGGTCGTCTGGTATTACACGTTCGGCGTCAACTGCAAGCAGAAGTTCAGCCGGTCCCACGCCCACATCTTTCACTTCGTCCGCGACCCCGAAGCCTTCACCTTCAACAGCGAGGCGATTCGTGTGCCCTCCGCCCGTGAGCTCGTCTACGGCGACAAGCGGGCCAATCCGCAGGGACGCCTGCCCGACGACACGTGGATCCTCCGACCACAGGACCTGCCGGACGGCTTCAGCACCACCGAGGACACCTGGTACTTCCCGCGGGTCTGCGGCACCTTCAAGGAGCGGTCGGGCTGGCACGGCTGCCAGATGCCCGAGCAGCTGCTCGGCCGCATCATCCGTGTCTCGAGCCTCCCCGGCGAGACCGTGCTCGACCCCTTCGCCGGCAGCGGCACGACGCTCGCCGTCGCGAAGAAGCTCGACCGCCGCTTCCTCGGCATGGAGCTGTCCGAGACCTATGCCGAGCGGGTCTCGGCGCGGCTGGCCGGCATCGTCGTGGGCGACCCGCTCGACGGCGCGGCGGAACCGCTCAAGAGCGCCCCGGCGACGAAGGACGGCCGCCGGCTCGGGCAGTCGACCGGCAAGGCGCGGGTCCGCCTGAAAGGCCGGGCCAAGTAGGGCCGGCGGGCGTCCATTCCACCCGGTTTCGGCCTTGTTCTTCAAGGCGGCCACCTGCTTGAATCCCCGCCGGTTCCGGTTCGGCGGGAGCAAGCCAGATGGCCCGTGCCAAGAAAGATGCCGCGTCGTCCGCGAGCCCGGCCCCGCCGGCGGCCGGCTTCCAGGCGCCGCCCGCCGACGGCGGGCTTTCGATCGACAAGCTGGCCCGCGCGTTCGCGTCGATGATGGGCACGGCCGACCCCTACGCCGGCGGCACCGGCGGCCCGGTTGCCGACGTCGTGCAGGTCGACGCCTCGCCGGTGCTCGATGACGACGCGCACGACGGGACCGACGCGGAAGGGACCTGCCGCGTGAACCCGGCGACGATCCTCGAGGCGATCCTGTTCGTGGGCCAGCCCGGCGGCGAGCCGATCACGAGCCGCACGGTGGCGGCGCTCATGCGGGGAGTGCGGCCACAGGAGATCGACGAACTGGCGGCGGAACTGCAACGCCGCTACCGCGCCGAAAATCGGCCCTACGAGGTCGCGTCGCACGGCGCGGGCTGGGTGATGCGGCTGCGGCCCGAGTTCGCCCGGTTCGGCGGGGTCCTCGAGGCCCGCACCCGCACGGTGCGGCTCGACGCCGACGCGCTCGACGTGCTCGCGCTCGTCGCCTGGCACCAGCCGGTGAAGCGGGATCGCGTCGTGGAGCTCGGCTGCGACGCCTCTCCATCCGTCTGGCGCCAGTTGGTGCGGCGCGGCCTGCTCGAACTCGTCCACGACGACCAGGCCGACGGCACGGCGGCCTCCGCCCGCGCCGAGCCGTCGTACCGCACGACGCGGAAGTTTCTCGAAGTCTTCCGTCTGGGCAGCCTCGCCGACCTGCCCGAGCCCCTGGCTCCGCCGAAGTAGAAGCAGTGCCCCGGTGGTGGCCAGAAGCCAGGACACAGTACGGGCCGGACCAATGTCCTGCCCCGTCCGGTGTTCCCCGGGGTAGACTGAGGGGATGATTCGCAATCCGGAAGAATACGAGCGGGAGGCTGAGCAGGAGCGCTGGCAGGCGTTGCGGAGGATGACCATCGAGGAGTCGATCGCGATTGGCGAGGCGCTGCTGACGTCCGAAGTCATGCAGCTCGCCGAGTTTCCGGCCGATGACCATCCCCGCAGTCTCGCCATCGCCCTCGGCATCGCGCCGCGGACCCGGCCGGGCCGAACCGACCTGCGGCAAGGCCGCCCATGCCAGTGAGCGACTTCGACGCCTTCTGCCGGTTCGCCTTTTCATTTCTCGAGGAACAGGGCGTCCGCTTCCTCGTCATCGGCGGCCTTGCAGTCGTCGTCGTCGGCGAGCCTCGCACCACCGCGGACGCCGATGCGATCGTGTTCGTCGCGCCGGCGGAGGCGGATGCCCTGATCAAGAAAGCGGCCCGGGCTGGCTTCGAACTCGACGAGGCCGCGGAAAAACGCCGGCTCGCGACGACGGGGACGCTGCGTTTCCGCAGAGGTCGCTTTCAGATCGACCTGATCACGGCATCGCTCCCGTTTGAAGAAGCCGCCTTCCGGCGTGCCAGTCGCCACTCCCTCTTCGGCGTCCTCCTACCGTTTCCGAGCCCGGAAGATCTCATCCTGTTCAAGGTGCTCGCTGGTCGCGAGAAGGACATGCTCGATGCCATCGGCGTCGCCCGCCGACACCACGATCGCCTGGACATCGGCTATCTCGAAGCGACTCTGCAGCCGATCTGCGACGAGGCGGAGGACCATGCTCCATGGGAGCGTTTACACCGGGTCATCGCCCCGCCGCCTGCGTCCTGACCCACTCGATCGCCGCGTCCCGCGTGGTGACACGGCCGTCGAGCTGTTCCGCCCGCACGGCCGCGAGCATGCGGCCCATCGCGGGCCCCGCGGCGACGCCCGCCGCCAGCAGCTCGGCGCCGCCGACGAGCGGTGATGGATCGAGGATCTCCCGCGGCAGACCGAGTCTTTCGGTGACCCATCGCGCACCTGAAGACGACCCGACGGCGTTCGCGGCGCGGGCCCGCAGCACATCGGCGAGCAGGAATGCGTCGGCGTGCGCGAGCCACGGCTGCACCTGCGACCAGGGATGTGCGGCGATCGCTTCGGCATCCAAGTCCAGCGTCGCGACGGCATCGCGCAGCCAACAGGCCGTCTTCCGCTCGCGGGTCGAGAGCCGCAGCCGGTCCGCGAGCCGCGCGGGAGTGTCGGCCGGCCGATCGCGGCAGGCGATCGCCAGGAAGGAGGGCAGGGTCGGCTCGTCGAGGGCGTCGACGATTGCGGCCGTCCGATCCCAGGCGGTGTGGTCGGCGATCTCGGTGCCGAAGAGTTCGGGCAGCACCTCACGGGCCAGCCCGGTCTCGCGGAGGAGTTCGAGAGCCCGACGGCGGCCCGGTCGCTCGATCATCGCCCGCAGCTCGGCCGCGATCCGCTCGGCGCTCACCGTGGTGACGAGGTGGGCCATGTGGACGACCGCCGCCCGCGTCTCCTCCTCGAGCGCGAAGCCGAAGAAGGCGGCGAACCGCACCGCCCGCAGCATCCGTAGGTGATCCTCGCCAAAACGGAGGCTCGGCGCACCGATCGCCCGCACGATACCCGCCGCGAGATCGGCACGGCCACCGACGTAATCGTGCACCTCGCCCGAGAGCGGATTGAAAAAGAGCCCGTTGATGGTGAAGTCGCGACGCTGCGCGTCCTCGCGGGCGTCGGTGAACGTGACGCCGGCGGGATGGCGGCCGTCGGTGTAGCCGCCGTCGCTGCGAAAAGTCGCCACCTCGACATGGCCGGCCCCGCGGGGTCCGAGCACCGTGATCACGCCGAAGGCGGCGCCGACGGCGAGGGTCTGCCGCCGGCCGAAAACGGCCCGTACTTGGTCCGGCAGGGCGGCCGTGGCGACGTCGTAGTCCTTCGGTACGCGACCGAGCAGCTCGTCGCGGACGCAGCCTCCCGCCCAGAGCGTCTCATGGCCGGCCTGCCGCAGCCGACCGACCACGGTCATGGCAAACTCTCGGGCCAGCGCCGGATCGCAGCGAACGGAGGGCATGGCGGTGAAGTGGAGGGCAAGGGGCGGACCGGACCGCCGTCGACCGATCCTACCAATCACAGCCGGCCGGGACCGCCGCGGTTTCCGGGCCTCCGGCGGCAGGGTATGCTGTGATCGCGGGCCGCCGAGGAGCCGTTTCCTTCGGCCCGGGGGTGGCTGGATCATCGCATCGAGCTGTCCCAGCCCCTGCCGGAGCCCGTTCGATCGCCGCCTGGAGCAGGCGGCCGCCGTCCTCAACAGCCCATCCCGAGCTGCCATCCTCCACACCAAGGAGTGCCGACTCATGACCGCCCACCGCCAGCCCCTCGACCGGTCGTTCGTGCCGCCCTTTTCCCGTCGTGACGCGATCAAGTCGGCCGGGCTTGCCGGTGCCGCGCTCGCGGGCATGCAGGCCGTCCATGCGCAGTCGCCTTCGACCGACCTGATCCGGGTGGGCGTGATCGGGGCCGGCGGCCGCGGCACCGGCGCCCTCCAGCAGGCGCTCTCCGTGCCGGGGTCCAATGTGAAGGTCACCGCGATCGCCGACGCCTTCCCGGAGCGGATCAAAGGCGCGCTCAAGGCGGTCGAGTCGATGAAGGACAAGGTCGACGTGCCGGAGGACCGGCAGTTCAAGGACCTCGACGGCTACAAGAAGGTGCTCGAGCACTGCGACCTCGTGATCCTGGCCACGCCCCCCGGATTCCGTCCCTTCCACTTCGAGGAGGCGGTTCGTGCGGGCAAGCACGTCTTCATGGAGAAGCCGGTCTGCGTCGATGCCTTCGGCGCCGAGGTCTGCCTGCGGGCCGCGAAGCTCGCCGACGAGAAGAAGCTCAAGGTCGTGGTCGGCCTGCAACGGCACTACGACGACAAGTACCGCCAGACGCTCGCGCGGGTCCGCGAGGGCCTTGCCGGCGACATTATCGGCGGCCAGGTCTATTGGAACGGCGGCGGCATCTGGTACCGCAAGCGCGAGAAGGACATGAACGAGATGCAGTTCCAGGTCCACAACTGGTACCACTTCAACTGGCTGTGCGGCGACCACATCTGCGAGCAGCACGTCCACAACATCGACGTCGCCAACTGGTTCCTCGACAAGCTCCCCGAGACGGCCTACGGCGTCGGCGGCCGGCAGAACCGCGTGCCGAACCAGCCGAGCGAGATCTATGACCACCACGCCGTCAACTTCACCTATCCGGGCGGCGTGCGGATCGCCAGCCAGTGCCGGCAGTTCCCGGGCGGCGACGGGCGGGTGAACGAGGAGTTCCAGGGCACGAAGGGCACCGTCAAGATCGGCGAGATCACCGACTATTCGGGCAAGGTGCTCTGGAAGTACGACGGCAAGGCGGCCAATCCGTATCAGGTGGAGCACGACGAGCTCCAGGACGCGATCCGCAACGACAAGCCGCTGAACAACGCCTACTACGGCACGACGTCGAGCTTCTCGGCGGTCCTCGGCCGCACGGCGACCTACACCGGCAAGCAGGTCGGCTACGACAGCCTGATGAAGAGCAAGTTCCGCACGATGCCGGAGAACCTGACATGGGAGACCACCCCGCCGGTGGTGCCCGACAAGGACGGCAACTACCCGCTGCCGATGCCGGCCAGCTACAAGATCGCGTGATGCCACACGGACAAGCATGCGGCAACGGGGCGACCGCGGCATGATCGTCGGCATCCCGAAGGAAACGAAGAAGGACGAATACCGGGTGTCGATGCTCCCGGTGGGCGCCGAGGAACTGGTCCGGGCCGGCCACAGCGTGCTCGTGCAGCGGTCGGCCGGCGCGGGCTCCGGCCTCGCCGATGAGGCCTATGCGGCCTGTGGCGGCGAACTCGTCGACACGGCCGAAGAGGTCTTCGGCCGGGCCGACATGATCGTGAAGGTCAAGGAGCCTCAGGTTCCGGAGCTGGCGCTGATCCGTTCCGGCCAGACCGTCTTCACCTATTTCCACTTCGCGGCCGACCGCCGGCTCACCGAGGGCTTCCTCGCCACCGGTGCGACGGCCGTGGCGTACGAGACGCTCCGCGACGATCGCGGCCGGCTGCCGCTGCTCGTGCCGATGAGCGAGGTGGCGGGCCGAATGAGCATCCAGGAGGGGGCCAAGTACCTGGAGAAGCCGCAGATGGGCCGCGGCATCCTGCTCGGCGGGGTGCCGGGCGTGGCGCCGGCCAACGTGCTCGTGCTCGGGGCCGGCTCGGTGGGCGCCAATGCCGCCAAGGTTGCCGCCGGCTTCGGTGCCAACATCGCCCTGCTCGATACGAACCTCGAGCGGCTGCGCTACCTCGACGACGTCACGCCTCCCAACATCGACTGCCTCTATTCCGACCGCCACACGATCCGCGAGCGGCTCGGCTGGGCCGACCTCGTGATCGGGAGCGTGCTCATTCCCGGCGCCCGTGCCCCGCACCTGGTCGAGCGGGAGGATTTGAGGCTCATGAAACCGGGGGCGGTGATCATCGACGTGGCGATCGACCAGGGGGGCTGCGTGGCGACGAGCCGGCCGACCACCCATGCCGAGCCCACGTTCGTAGAAGACGACGTCGTCCACTACTGCGTCACCAACATGCCCGGTGCCGTGGGCCGCACGAGCACCTACGCGCTCTGCAACGCCACGCTCCCCTACGTGCTCGAACTGGCCGCGCAAGGGGTCGAGGCGGCGGCGACCCGCTCGGCCGCGATCCGCTCGGCCGTCAATGTCTACCGCGGTCGCCTCGTGCTCCGCGCCGTGGCCGACGCCTTCGGCCTGCCCTGCGAGCCCTCGCCCTTCCCATCATGATCCCCGCCTCACTCCGTTGGCAGGGCGAGGCCGACGGCCACCTCGACCTGCTCGACCAGACGCTCCTGCCCGGACGGCTGGCCTGGCTCCCTTGCCGCGACGTCGACACGCTCGTCGAGGCGATCCGGGCGCTACGGGTCCGCGGCGCGCCGGCGATCGGCATCGCCGGCGCCTACGGCCTTGCGATCGCCGCCGGCGAGGCGGCCCGCGACGGTCTGGCTCCCGAGGCGGCGCGGGCGCACGTGCTTGCCCGCGGCGAACTGCTCGCCTGCGCGCGGCCGACGGCCGTCAACCTCCGCTGGGCCGTGGAGCGGGTGGTGGCCGCGGTGGCGGCGCTGCCCGTCGGAGCGACGGCCGGCGAACTCGCCGCGGCGGCGCTCGCCGAGGCCCGGCACATCCACGAGGAAGACCGCCGGCTCTGCGCCGCGATCGGCCTCCATGGCGCCGCGATCCTGCCGGAGGGCGGCGTGCTCACGCATTGCAACACCGGCGCGCTCGCCACCGGCGGCGCCGGCACGGCGCTGGCCGTGATCACGACGGCCTGGGATCAGGGCCGGCGGTTCGACGTCTTCGCAGACGAGACGCGGCCGCTTTTCCAGGGCGCCCGGCTGACGGCCTGGGAGCTCGTGGAGCGGGGCATCCCCGTGACCGTGCTCGTCGATGCGGCCGCCGGGCAGCTCTTGCGGACCGGCCGGGTGGCGGCCTGCATCGTGGGCGCCGACCGGATCACGTCCAACGGCGACACGGCCAACAAGATCGGCACCTATGGCCTCGCCGTCCTGGCGGAGGCGCATGGCGTTCCGTTCTTCGTGGCGGCGCCGTCGAGCACGTTCGACCTCGCGCTCGAGACCGGCGACGACATCCCGATCGAGGAGCGGTCGCCCGACGAGGTGCGGTCGCCCCTGGGCGTGCAAGCTGCGCCCGCCGCCGCTGCCGCGTACAATCCCGCCTTCGATGTCACGCCCGCCCGCCTGATCACCGCGATCATCACCGAGCGGGGCGTGATCCGTCCCGTCTCGCGGGAGGCGGTCAGGGCCGTCTTGGCCGCTACTCCCGATTCCGCGGAGGCCCCTTCGCGCCGATGATCCCCAAAATCGCCATCGTCGGCCGGCCCAACGTCGGCAAGTCCACGCTCTTCAACTGGCTTGTGGAGAAGCGGATCGCCATCGAGGATCCCACGGCCGGCGTCACCCGCGACCGGCTCGTGCAGCGGATCGTGCTCGAGGGCCGGGTGATCGATCTGGTCGATACCGGCGGCATGGGCTTCGACGACCCCGACGGCCTCACGGAGCGGATCGACGCGCAGATCACGGCCGGCCTGGCCGAGGCGGCCCTCGTGCTCTTCGTGGTCGATGTCCGGAGCGGCCTCGTCGGGGCCGACCGCGACGTCGCGGCCCGCATCCGCAAGCTCGGCGTGCCGGTGCTGCTCGTGGCCAACAAGGCCGACGATCCGCGGCTCGACGACCATGCCCACGAGTTCGCGGCGCTCGGCTTCGGACCGCCGCTGGCCGTCAGCGCCCGCCAGCACCGCAACCGTGAGCCGCTCGTCGAGGCCATCCTGGCCCACCTGCCCCCGGCGGACGACGCCGACGGGGATGCGACGACCGAACTGCCCGAGATGAAGCTGGCGATCGTCGGCCGACGCAACGTCGGCAAGAGCACGTTCGTCAACAGCCTGGCCCACGAGGAGCGGGTGATCACGAGCCCCGTCGCCGGCACCACCCGCGATTCGGTCGACGTGCGGTTCGAGGTGGACGGCCATTCGTTCCTCGCCATCGACACGCCCGGCCTGCGCCGCACGAAGAGCCGCAAGACAGACATAGACTTCTATTCCACCCATCGTGCCGAACGGAGCATCCGTCGGGCTGACGTCGTGCTGCTCTTCTTCGACGCCACCGAGCCGGTGGGCCGGGTCGATAAGCAGCTCGCCGACACGATCATGGAGGAGGCGAAGCCGGTGGTCTTCGTCGTGAACAAGTGGGACCTCTACGCCGGCGACGTCGAACGCGGCGAGTGGGCCGACTACCTCCGTGACACGTTCCGGACGATGCCGTGGGCGCCGGTGGCTTTCGTGACGGCGAGGAATGGCCGCAACGTGAAGGCGGTGGTCGACACGGCGCAGCGGCTCTTTCGCCAGAGCCGGGAACGGGTCCCGACGGCGCGGCTCAACGAGATCATCCGCGAGGCGGTGGAGGCGAATCATCCGCCGGCCGACCGCCGTGGCCGGCCGGTCCGCATCTACTACGCGACGCAGGTGGAGACGGCGCCGCCGACGGTCGTGCTCTCGACGAGTGCGCCCAAGAGCATCTCGGAGAGCTACAAGCGATATCTGGTGGGCGTGCTCCGCAAGACGACGCCCTACCGCGAGGTGCCAATCCGCCTCTATGTCCGCGGCCGCTCATCGGACAAGGCCGAGAAGGACGAAGAGTAGCCGCGCCCTTGGGCTCCGTTGCGACACGTGTCCAACGTGTCGAATCCGGCTTGCCAGGGCGCCGGTGCGGGGCCGACCCTGGTCCGTCGCCAGACGTTCGCTCGGGGCATCCTGCCCTCACTCACTCGGATGCCGACGGCGCTTCGGCCTCCCGCCGGCGCTTGTCGGCATACGCCGGCTCTCGGGCCAGGGTCGGCCCCCTACCTCCCGGATTGTCAGCAGCCGAGCCTTGCATGAGCTCCAGGCCCGGAGGGCCGGGTCAGCACCAGCCGGCGGAGGCCGG
>Ga0255182_1000670_pt1 | contig 20652 bp, 17 predicted proteins | sample Atl_UVDOM_RepA_8_FD_188420 | JGI IMG/M metagenome (GOLD analysis project Ga0255182, IMG submission 188420) | Freshwater microbial communities from Altamaha River, Georgia, United States - Atl_UVDOM_RepA_8d | ecosystem: Environmental > Aquatic > Freshwater > River | place: USA: Georgia...
AGGAAGGGGTGTTTATCGTACCTTGTCCGCCATAAAGATAGGCGATAGTTTTAGGAGCTCCTCCCATCACGGGCATTAATTTCAGACTTACAGGCTTACAACCTGGATGTTGCGTTGGATCGATATCATCTTCAAAAGAAATATAAGCTATCCATTTACCATCAGGAGAAATATGCGGAAACCAATTATTGTATTGGTCGAAAGTCAATTGTTCCAATGCTGTACCATCGGTTTTCATGCGCCAGAGTTGCATAGTACCCGTCATACTGCCATTAAAATAGATCCATTTCCCATCGGGTGAACCTTCTGGTCCATCCACATGACCGAAATTAAAACGGGTTAGCTGGGTTTCCTCCCCTGTTTCAATATTGGCCTTAAAAACGTGATAAAGCGCGTTATGGCTGGTATCTCTGCGACCTACATAATACACTTCCTTGTTATTCGCTGACCACCCATGGAGATAAGACGGCGTTTTTTCCGTAACCAAACGAGGTTCACCACCTGCGAGGGGCAGCACATAAATAGTTGATCCACCCCCGGATAATCCAGTCCTGTGAGAACTAATGCCCAACCACTTCCCATCAAATGAAATCACATGGTCATTATTATTTCTATTGATATTTCCTGTATTGAGTTTAGCAGGCGCAGACTTGCCATCGACGGGAATGGTCCAGATATTTCCTTTACTATTAAATAATAATTGTCTGCCATCGGGCATCCAGTTAGGTGCTTCAAAACGAACAGCGCTTTCATAAATAACTTGTCTGTTTCCGTTAAAAACATCCAATATTTCCAATCGGCTAACCAGGCTATCTGCTCCATTAAAATTAAAATAAGGCGGCATCATCTTGTCCACCCTGACATTCCAGAAATTGACCTCTGCCAGGTCATCCGGATTATTTGAACAGATAAATAAGCCTACATAAGGATTTTTACTTATATTTTCCATTGTAACAGCACCATAAGACTGCAAAGGTTCACCCTCATTAGCAATACGCATAGTGTAGGTATTTCCCTTTCGCTCCAGTTGAATAGTCCGGGCCCTTTTCTTTGGAAATATTAATTCATCCTTCAGATTTCTCATATACGCCCCACGAAGTTCCCGCCAGGTAGCCATAGTTACACCATCTCCCTGAATGCACGCAGTAAAATGGACCGCATCATTCTCCAGACCTTCCCTTACCATCCAGCCCATTTTACGCCGGGGATCCTTTCCCGAAACATCTTTAAATTCAACATTAGCTGTAACCATAAAATCACCCGAAATACGCCGGCAAAGGAAATGGAATTCATCCTGGTTCAAACCGATTTGATTCCCGGCCCCTTTTAACTTATATACTTGTTTTTCTGCATCATAAAAAGAATTACCTGCCAATTTCGGTTTTCCGATATCAATAGCGGTATGAAAAGCGCCCAAGGGTTGAGATTGTCCGGAATATAGGCTAAAAAAAACCAGAAAGAGTATAAAAACGGTTATTTTACCAGGGTTCATCATCGGATAAAGATTAGATATTTGAAAATAAGGATAAAAAGCGACATAATGTGCAGAAAAAGGAAAATTTTATGCCTTATGAGGTTTTCAAAAATCCATTGATCTTTTAATATCCAGATACCATCTATGATAAAAAATAGCTTATCTTAGTCAAATTAAAAAATAAAAAATTGATTAAGGTGTTTATAGCTACCAGCCTGGACGGTTATATTGCCGACCAGAAGGGCTCCGTAGATTTTTTATACGATTATCCTGATATGGAAGGAGAGGATATGGGCTATCAGGCATTTACAAGTTCTATCGACGCATTGGTCATGGGGAGAAAAACCTTTGAAACGGTCCTTGGCTTTGAAATAGAATGGCCATATACCGTACCTGTATTTGTATGGACTTCGCAACTACGTGAAATCCCAACTTCCTTAGAGGGAAAAGTTCAATTGATATCAGGAAATGCCGTTAATCTGGTTCAGCAATTAAAAAACGCGGGATTAAATACCCTATATATTGATGGCGGAAAGACGATACAATCATTTCTGGAAGAAGATCTGATAGATGAGATGACCCTTACCACAATTCCCGTATTACTTGGCTCTGGTATTCCCTTGTTTACCCCATCAAATAAGTCCATACCCTTTATGTGTAAAGCCAGTCAACATTATGCCAACGGTGTAACTCAAAGTACTTACAAACGTAAGGACAGATGAGCATCCAATGGAACTAAACGCCGGGTTTTTCCACCCTACATTAGTATTTTTGGCAGTAATATGTATCTTTGACATGATGATACCGGCTTTTTCCTATTATCAGTTGTAACCTATCTTCTTTCAACTTTTTATCCTTCAACGCCCATGGTTCCTATCGATAAAATCGAAGTGAGGAATTTAAATATCGAGGATTTTTCTGCCCTCATACCTGGCCTTAAATCTTTACCCGACGAGGAGCTGGCAGTGCATTGGACAGCATCTCAAATCAAAAAATTACTTGCTGTTTTTCCTGAGGGTCAGATCGTTGTACTGGTCAATGGTATTGTCGTAGGTTATTCTTTATCAATTATTTTGTCTGCTGAGCAATTGGATAAAATGCCCCATTTCAGGGAACTTACGGGCCATTTTTCCTTCGCAACCCATCAATACGAAGGAGACTTACTGTATGGCCTCGATACTTTTGTCTTACCTGAATATCGGGGATTACGTTTGGGCCGAAGGCTTTCAGATGTTCGGAAAGAGTGGTGCGAGGAAAGAAACCTGAATGCTATTATCACTTATTCCCGCATGCCGGTTCAAGAGGGAGAATCATTAAAAAATCCGAAAGATTATATTAGAAAAGTTAAATACAAGGAAATTCAGGACCCTATCCTTGGTTTTCATCTGGCCAATGATTTTCATATTAAAACTATACTACCTGATTTTTTTTCAGGAGATAAGGAAAAGGCATTGAATACCGTCATTCTGGAATGGAATAATATTTTTTATCAGAAAAGAACCCGGGAAATAAGTTATCGCAACAGCGTGGTCAGGGTAGGTCTCATTCAGTGGCAAATGCGCTTATTCCCATCTATGGACGCCCTTTGTGAACAAATTGAATATTTCGTCGATTCTGTAGCCAGCTACACCTGCGACTTTATGTTATTCCCGGAACTGTTCAATGCCCCACTCATGGCAGAATTCAATCATTTGAGTGAACCAGAAGCTATAAGGGAATTAGCGGCATTTACCATACCACTCCGAGATAAATTTCTGGCATACGCTGTCTCCTATAATGTTAATATCATTACTGGCAGTATGCCTCTCATGGAGAATGGTCAACTACTCAATGTAGGTTATTTATGCCGACGGGACGGGACATTTGAACGCTATGAGAAAATTCATATCACACCTGCAGAAGTTGATTCCTGGGGTATGGCTGGAGGAAGTAAAATGGAGGTTTTTGATACCGATTCCGGGAAAATTGCCGTGGCGGTTTGCTACGATGTGGAATTTCCCGAAATGTGCCGTATCCTGGCTGACAAAGGAATGCAAATATTATTTGTTCCCTTTCTGACAGATACACAAAATGGATATATGAGGGTTCGCTACTGTGCTCAGGCAAGAGCTATTGAAAACGAATGCTATGTAGTTATGGCTGGCTGTGTGGGTAATTTACCGCAGGTCCATAATATGGATATTCAATATGCTCAATCAGCTGTACTGACACCATCTGATTTTGCTTTTCCCTCAAACGCAGTAAAAGGAGAGGCTACGCCAAATACAGAAATGACCCTTATTGTAGATATTGATCTCGACTTGCTGAGAGAACTGCATGAATACGGTAGTGTTCGAAATATGAAAGACCGGCGGCTGGAATTGTATGAAATCAAACCGCATGCCTGATTTTTTTCCTTGTGTGACATAGTTTACTGATAGTCCTTTCCTAATCACCCAACTTTGTCTTGTATTTAATTATTTACTTCAAATACAAGAACAATGAAACTAAATATGGGATCCACCGACAAGATGATCAGGCTCATCGTCGCTGCTTTAATTTCCGGCTTATTCATTGGCAATATCATTTCCGGTATTTTCGGCTATGTATTGCTTACTTTAGCTGCTATCTTTTTGCTCACCAGTACGGTAAGTTTTTGCCCATTGTATCTTCCTTTTGGCATTTCAACCAGAAAAAAAGACCTGTAAATCGGCCATGAGAGGTTTATTCTTAAACATATTTTAATAGTAAAATACTAAACAATCATAACATGACTTTGCAACACATTTTAAAAGAGAAAAAAGGAACCATTGTAGATGTTCGTTCTCCGGAAGAATTTATGGGTGGAAATGTAGCGGGATCTATTAATATTCCCCTGCAGGAAATTCCTCAACGACTGGATGAATTAAAAAAATTAAACCAACCTTTGATTCTTTGTTGTGCCTCAGGTATGCGCAGTGGACAGGCTCATGGCTTTTTGAATCAACAAGGTTTTACCTGTTTGAATGGCGGTGGCTGGACCGATGTGAATTATTATCAGGCACAAGCTAACTAAATCTATTTATCATGGATGCTCATTATTATCATGTAGAGGTAAACTGGCAGACTGATCGAAAAGGATCATTATGCTCTCCTGAATTATCCAAAGAAAATGGTCCATGCCTGGAAGTGGCAACTCCTCCGGAATTTCCTAAAGGTATGCCAGGTGTCTGGTCACCAGAACATTTGTTTACGGCTGCTGTAAGCAGTTGCCTGATGACTACTTTTTTGGCCATTGCCGAAAATTCCAGACTTAATTATGGCAGTTTCAGTTGTCCGGCAAAGGGTAAGCTGGAACAGTCAGAAGGCAAATTTATGATGAGTGAAGTGACGCTTTTTCCCACTGTCACCATTTTTGATGAAAAAGATGAGGCTAAAGCATTAAGAATTTTAGAAAAATCGGAAGCCGCCTGTCTTATTTCAAATTCAGTAAGATCTAAAATAATCATGATCCCAACCGTTAAAACGATAAAGTATGAAGTCGCTAATGTTTAGACTAACCAGTCAATGGACATTTATCCGCTTATTTTACTTATTTATCGGTTTGTTCATTGCATCACAAGCTTTCATAGAAAAACAATGGTTCGGCGTATTGTTTGGCACCTACTTTTTCTCTATGGGCTTATTTGCCTTCGGATGTGCTTCCGGTGCCTGCTTTTCAGGCGCTTGTGAAAAACCAACTGTTAACAAGGCAGATTGATAAAAGCGTTCGGAAAGATATTATTACAAATGATTAATTCCTGTGGAATGATATCTTTTCGGACACTTTACAATTATACAAGAAAAAAATAGAGATATATACCTATATTTGGTAAGCCCATTTTCCTTTTCAAATCCCCAATAATTTTGATTCACAACAAATCAATTACCCAAATTACACATTCAACGTGGCAAAAATTAAGACAATCAATGTTAGGGGAACAGAAATTATACTATTCAACAGAGGAAATGAGGAATTTATCTCTATTACTGACATAGCGCGTTACAAAAATGCTACTGAACCAAAAGATATTGTAAAAAATTGGATGCGCAGCAAAAACACAATAGAATTTCTTGGTCTTTGGGAAAGAATTAATAATCCAAATTTCAAAGGGGTCGAATTCGACGCCTTTATGTTTGAAGCTGGAAGCAATTCCTTCGTACTTTCACCTTCAAAGTGGATTGAATCAACAAATGCCATTGGGATAATCTCCAAAATGGGGAGTGGCGGTGGAACTTATGCCCATATTGATATTGCACTTGAATTCGCTTCATGGGTAAGTGCAACTTTTTAACTTTATCTGTTAATCGAATTCAAGCGATTGAAATCAATTGAAAATGATCGATTAAATGCAGAATGGAATCTTCATCGTACCATTAGTAAAATTAATTATCAAATTCATACAGATGCTATTAAAGAACATATCATTCCTATAAGTATAACCAAAGAACATTCTGCTCATATTTTTGCGGGTGAAGCTGATGTACTCAACGTAGCCTTATTTGGCAAAACAGCCAAACAATGGCGAGAAGAAAATACCAAAGTAGAGGGAAATATTAGAGATCATGCTACTTTAGAACAATTATTGGTTTTAGCCAATTTAGAAAGCCTGAATGCTGAGTTTATAAAAATGGGATTGCAACAATCAACCCGTTTGCTTAAACTGAATCAAACTGCTATAAATCAACTTAGTATGATATTAGGTAATAAACAAACCAAAAAACTAAAATAAATTCAATGTCAAATCAATTTATCCTCTGTGGTGTTTATGAAAAGATTGAATTTTCTTTAATACAAGAAAAAAATAGAGATTATACCTATATTTAATGAACACAAATTGCTCATTAAGTATATTACCCATGCTAAAAACTATTCCTAAACCTATTTTTCTTCTGTTTTTTCTATGTTTTAATACAAAAAATGTACTGGCTCAAAACAGAGATATTAGTTACATGTCCTCGGGTGGCAAATTGCATCCGCTTCAGGCTAACATGGATATCAGACATTATACGATTATCCTGGATGTGGATATTGATAATAAAACCATTGCCGGATCAACAGAAATAGATATGATACTTTCAAAACCAGCGGATACCATATTACTGGATCTGGTGTATCTGCTGAAAATTGAAAAAGTTAAGGCCAATGACAAAGTAGTCCAATTTCAACATATAAAAGATAAAATTTATATCACAACAACCGGCGCATTTCAGGCGGGGAAACAAAAAATCTCAATTTTCTACGGCGGAGAACCTCCCGTTGCTGTGAAACCTCCATGGTTTGGCGGCTTTACCTGGACGAAAGACAGAAGCGGAAATCCCTGGGTGGCTATCAATTGTCAGAAGGAGGGTGGCCGCCTCTATTTTCCCTGTAAGGATCATCCCAGTGATGAACCTAATGAAGGGGTCGATTTGTTCATTACCGTTCCTGGTTCCCTTGTGGTGGCAGGTCCAGGTCTTCTGATGGACGTTAAAACTAAAAAGGACAGGAAAACATTTCATTGGAAAACAAATTATACTATCAGTAATTATTGTATTCTTTTTAATGTTGGAAAATATAAGGTAATAGGTAAGGATTATAAAACGATTGATGGAAATATAGTGCCTATTCAATATTATGTTCTGGAGGAGGATACGGCACAGGCAAAAAAAATAATTGAATTAAAAGAGCGAGACTCCAGGGTATTAGAAAAATATTTCGGGGAATATCCCTGGGTTAAAGAAAAAATAGGTATCGCAGCTGTCCCGAATCCTGGTATGGAACACCAGACCATGATTACTTTTCAAAATAAATTTGAATATACGGAAATTGGAGGACATCCTTATTCCGCCAATTTATTTCACGAATATGCCCATGAATGGTTTGCGAATAAAGTAACCAATAAAGACTGGGCACACATGTGGATTCAGGAGGGTATTGCCACTTATGCAGAGGCATTGATTCATTTTGAACTGGGTGGACAGGCTGCCTATGATGACCTGATTAACAGACACCGACGATCCATTCGGGCCAAAAAACCGATGGTTGGTGGAGAGGAATTATCAGAGGATGAAACCTATAATGGTAATGATATTTACACGAAAGGATCCTTTTTTATGCACTCTTTAAGATATGTTTTAGGAGATGAAATTTTCCTGCCAACCCTTAAAAAACTGGCCACAGACCCCAAATATACCTACGATCATTTTGTCACCACCCAAGATGTGGAACAACTGTTTAGCATGGAGGCAAAACAAGATTTGAAACCATTTTTTGATTTTTATACCCGAACAAACGACGTTCTCGATATCGCCGTAAAAGAAGTGGGTGCAGGTAAATTTTCAGTTAAATTAAATAACTTTTTTATGTCCCTGCCTTTGGATATCACCACGGAAAAAGGAACAACGAAATTACTCATTCCCAAAGAAGGATTAACCGTTCAAAGTGCTTTTCCGCCACAGGTTGATTTGAAAAATTATTATCTTAAAAAAATAAGCATTCAGTAATGAAATTATCTAAAACCCTGCTATATCTTTTTTTGCTTATGAACAGCACTTTGGTTTTAGCTGATCATTATCCTAAAAATCATGCTATTGATATCCTTCATTACAAATTTGAAATAACCTTATCTGATCTTTCAGATGAAATATTGGGAAAAGCAACGCTGCTTGTTCTGTTCAAGACGCATGATTCAAAAAAAATCCGTCTTGATCTAATCAATAAATCCGAATCAAGAAATAGTAAGGGAATGGCCATTGATTCCCTTTACAGCCCTCATCATAAAATAAAATACACCCACTCAAATGATGAAGTATTCTTGTATTTTGATACCCCTCCCCAAAAAGATGAAAAGCTGGAGATAAGCATTGTTTATCGGGGAATCCCCGCGGGAGGTTTGAAAATTGGCCCCACCAAATATGGGAATCGTAGCTTTTTTAATGAAAACTGGCCGAATATGGCCCGCCACTGGCTACCTGCTATTGACCATCCCTATGATAAGGCAACCAGTGAATTTTTAGTAAAAGCCCCCTCAAAATACAAAGTAGTATCTAATGGATTGTTGCAGGAAGAAACCCGTATGGACAATAACTATACCCTGACACACTGGAAACAATCTGTGCCTGTTTCTCCCTGGTTGTTTGTGTTGGGTGTTGCTGAATTTGCCGTTCAAATGGTCGGTGAGTTTGAGGGGAAATCTATTCAAACCTGGGTATATCCTCAGGACAGGGACGCCGGATTTCTCGATTTCTCTTATCCAACCAAAGAAGTACTATCGTTTTATTCTTCTTATGTAGGCCCTTTTGCTTATGAAAAACTGGCAAATATTCAGGCAGCAAGTGTTGGTGGAGGCATGGAAACCTCATCAGCCATTTTTTATGGTGAAAATCTCGTAACGGGTAAACCCGATAATAAAAGACTTGAAGATGTAGTCATACACGAACTGGCACATCAGTGGTTTGGAAATGCCGTTACTGAATCTACCTGGGATGATGCCTGGCTGAGTGAGGGTTTCGCCACCTATTTTACCCTACTTTATCAGGAATATGCGTATGGACACCAGGAATATATAAATCGTTTAAAGCTCGCAAAAAAACGAATTGACAATTATACAAAAACGGACTCCACTTTTAGTATTATCAGCGACCGAACCGCTGAGCGTGGTATCGTGACCAATATACTGACTTACCAGAAAGGTGCCTGGGTATTACACATGTTAAGACATAAAGTGGGTCATGTGGCTTTTAAAAATGGGATTCAATCCTATTACCAAAAATATTTTAACAGCACTGCCACCACAAATGATTTCAGGATAGAGATGGAGAAAGCATCAAAAAAAGATTTAAGTACCTTTTTTAAACAATGGCTTTATCAGCCTGAACCATTAAAAATTAAAACATCTTACGTTTACAATGAAACTACACAAGAACTTCAGTTAAAGATGGAGCAAATATCATCTTCTGGTATTACCTTCGAATTTCCTCTTGAATTAGAGATATATCAACCCCAGATGAATGGTACTTCCTTCCATGAATTTGATATAAAGGAAAAGACAACTTTATTAAAAATTCCTATGAAACTGCCACCGGGCGGAATAAAATTTGACCCCAGAAGTATCCTGCTGGCAACTTTTTTATAAGCGCTAACCATGTCTGTGCCATGGTTAACCCACGAAGAAAAACTTATTTATAAACTGATATTGTTAACCTTACAAAAAACAAAAGATGACCCGAACGATTGGCATCATAGCCACCCTACTGTTTTTACTCTTAAATGTAAATTCAAATGCACAGAAAGCGGATAACAGATATTTTGAAATGCGCACTTACACTTGTCATCCGGAAAAAAGACCGGATCTTATCAAACGATTTCAGGACCACACCCTTCGTCTTTTAAAGAAACACGGCATTGACAATGTGGCTTATTTTTTACCCACTTCAGAGTCCTCCTATTCCCTCACTTTTATGCTGGGATATCCCACTCAGGAAATGAGAGATGTGTTGTGGAATGAGTTCACTTCTGACCCTAAATGGAAAAAAGCTGCCGCAAAATCTGAGGAGAATGGGAAATTAGTAGCAAAAGTTGATCAGACTTTTTTACAAATGGTCCCCGAATTATCGACTGCTATTTCCCCCAATAAAGTGGCCTTAGATCAGGTTTTTGAATTGAGAACTTATACCTGTTTACCCAATCGGCTTCCTGCACTGAAGGCCCGCTTTAGGGATCATACCCGTGCATTATTTGAAAAACATGGTATGAAAAATGTAGTCTATTGGGAGAGTGTGGAAAAAGACGGGAATCAGGCCAGGCTCATTTATTTATTGTCACACAGCAGTGAGGAGGCAGCTAAAGCTTCTTTTGATGCCTTCAGAATTGACCCGGACTGGATAAAAGCCAGAGATAATTCAGAGGCAGACGGAAAAATTGTAGAAAAGGTAGAATCTGTTTTTCTGAAACCACTTCCCTTTTCCCCTTTAAAATAATTCACTGCTATCAGCCATAGATTTTTTGCATAGCTGCACGGAATTGTTGCATTTCTGCCATCGTTCCAGTAGAAATTCGGCTCCAGTCGATAAGGGGAGGGAATGGTCTTCCGGCCTGAACTCCCCACTTTTCCAGTTCTTTATTGAATGCACCTAATTCTCTTTTAGGCTTAAAAAATACAAAGTTTGTATGCGAAGGCATGTAAACCAGACCCAAACTATCTAAGGTCTCATAAATATGCTCTTTTGCCTCCTTATTTTTCAACAAACTAAAAGCATAAAAAGCTTTATCGGATAATGCTTCTCTGGCGGCAACCATACCCACGGTACCAACAAAAGCGACTCTGTTAGCTATTAATTTCGAAGCGATAGCAGGATTAGCAACCAAATAACCCATTCTTAGTCCGGCCAGACCGTAAACCTTTGAGAAAGTCCTAGATACAATAACATTAAGCCCCTGCTTAACTAAATCCACCATGCTCGGATAATCGGGCGTTGTAATAAAATCAAAGTATGCCTCATCCACAAAAACCGTTGTCTTTTCTGCGGCTTGCTTACAAAAAGAGTTCAGGTCATTGGCTGGAATTAAGGTGCCAGTTGGATTGTTCGGATTACAAACGAAGACGAGCTTTGTATTTCCGTTTATTTTAGCGGCCATTCCGGTCAGATCGTGATCTAAGGTAGCTGTAACTGGTATTTTATGAATGTTTGCACCAAACTGTTCTGCATAGACCATCAGGGAATTAAAAGTAGGATCAGGCGCTACGATTTCACCACCTTTCCAACCCAGGGTAAGTCCTGTAATTTTCAAACCCTCAGTTGAACCTGCTGTAATTACAATATGATCTTTACTTACCCCTTCCCAATCGGCAATAGCTTGTAACAATTCATCCTGATAAGAAAAGGGATATCTGCAAACTACATCCATATTATCCATTATAGCCTTTCTCACCTTTTCAGAAGGACCGTATGGATTTTCATTTGAACTTAGACGGGCCAACGGATTCCCTGATATGGTATTTAAAGTTTGTTCCGGCAATTGAATGTTTGCCGATACTTTATGCTGGATAGACAAGGAAGCCAGTGCTAAACCACTTAATCGAAGCCAATCTCTTCTTGATACAGGTTGCATAATCATACTTTTTTTTGACAAAATTGGGGATGAATTATTCAAATATAAGAAGAACAAACGTAGGAAGAATGAATAAAATGAAATTTTTAAGACTACATTTTAAATATTTGATAAAAAGAAATACCCAAAAAGGAAAAAATCATTTCACACACCAATCAGCTCGCATCGCTCAAAACATATATGCAAAATTTAAATACAACCAACCCCATTTCAACCCAGGGAAAAATGCATTATTTTAGTTGAAATTTTAAGATCCCTATAGAGAATCTGAAAAATTAAAATGTAAGTTACATTCACTTCAAAAAAATTATTTTATGAAAAGAAAATTCATCTTTTTTTCAATGATTTTCCTGTTTACTACGGCTGCTATGGCGCAACGTACTATTCGGGGAAATGTCAAAAGTAGTGGTCAGGAGCCCTTGATTGGCGCAAATGTCGTAGTAAAAGGAACCACAACAGGAACTACCACAGACTTAGATGGTAATTTTAACCTCAGCCTTCAAAACAGTAATGGCGTTTTAGTTGTCAGCTATACTGGATATGAAACGCAGGAAATTACGTTAACATCAAGTAATGAGTACAATATACTTCTCTCTGAATCTGCTCTTGGACTGGAGGAGGTTGTTGTCGTGGGCTATGGTACACAGCAGAAACGAACAATTACGGGCACCGTTGCCTCGATTAAAGGAGAGGATATTGCTTCTTTGTCTGTACAAAGTTTCGATCAGGCGCTTCAGGGACGAGCTGCCGGAGTTAATGTTAGTATTCCTAATGGTGTATTAAACAATCCTCCCGTTTTTAGGATTAGGGGTATTAACTCGATTAATCTTAGTTCATTTCCCTTAATAGTCATAGACGGGGTACCTACTTTTGCTGGAGATTTATCAGCTAACTCAGCTGCCAACAACATTTTGTCCAACTTAAATCCTTCAGATATTCAGTCTATTGAAATTCTTAAGGATGCCTCTGCCGCAGCTATTTATGGATCAAGAGCGAGTGCCGGTGTTGTTTTAATCTCTACAAAACGGGGAAAACAGGGATCAACTAAAGTAAGCTATGAATCATGGGGTAGCTGGTCAAAAGTAAATCGTTTACCTGAACTTTTAAACGCGCAGCAATATCTGGAAATAAAGAATGAGGCAGCTAAAAATGCAAATCTACCTCAGCAGTTTTTTCCACAGGAATTAAATGGGAAGACAGTAGATACCCGCTGGTATGATTACATATATCAGACAGGCTTTTCACATAACCATAATTTAAGTTTTTCAGGAGGAAGTGATAAAACAACTTTTTTCCTTTCTCTTGGATTTACGGATCAAAATGGTATGATAAAGGCGAATTCATTTGAACGTAAATCGGCACGTCTTAATTTAGACCATAAAGTAAGTAAAAAACTCAGTCTGGGTGCTTCCGTTGGTTATTCAGACAATTTTAACGCTGCTCCAAATACAGGTTCTCTACCAGGACAGGCCTTTAACACCTCCGGATTAGGAAGAATCCCATTAGTGACTGCCCCTATTATTGGTCCTTATAATGCGGATGGATCCTATAATATTTCATCAAATAATCAACCTGGAAGAGGAACGAATCTGCAGCAGGTGGGTTTCGTAAATCCGGTAGCCGTCATTGATTTAAATACCTTCACTTCAGGAGCCAGTCAGATACAGAGTTCTATTTTTGCCAATCTTAATCTGATAAAGGGTCTGAATTTACGCACCCAGTATGGTATTGATAATGCAACGACGGAAAGTATCAGTTTTGCAAGCCCTCTCCATGGGGACGGATTTGGCTCAAATGGATCAGCCACTAATAATTATTCAAACAGACAGCGCTGGAACTGGCAGAATACATTGCAGTACGACCTTACTGTTTCTGAAAATCATAATTTCTCCTTACTGGCAGGTAACGAGCAGCAATATACCAAGTCAGAAGGCTGGGGAGCCAACAGAACCGTTATTGCTGATCCTTTTTTCACGACCTTCCAGGGTAACTTTACAACCATCGTACCCTCTGGAAACTTTCAGGGTGAAAATTATCTATTGTCTTATTTTGGACGTTTAAATTATGATTTCAATAAAAAATATCTTCTTACCCTGAATTTAAGACAGGATGAATATTCTGCCTTTGCACCAGGAAAGAAACGCGGTATTTTCTGGGGTGCTTCTGCCGGATGGTCCATTTCAGAAGAAGGATTCTGGAAAGAATCACTGGGAAATACGATTAATTACCTGCGACTTCGCGGAAGCTACGGCGAAGTTGGGAATAACAATGGCATTGGTGACTTTGCCTCATTAGGACTTTATGGTTCAGGTCTATATGCCCCTGATCCAACACTTGCCTTTTCACAAGCCGGGAATCCGGATCTTTCCTGGGAAACGAGTGAAAAAATTGATGTAGGTATAAATTTCGGTCTTTTTAACGACCGAATTACCGGTGAAATCACCTATTTTCAGAATCTTATTGACGGACTTATCTTAAATGCTCCCCTTTCACCGTCTAAAGGCGTACCTGGTAATTCCATTGCAACTAATATTGGTTCAATGTTAAATACAGGCTGGGAATTTGGATTAAACGGTACTATTGTGCGCAAGGGCAAATTTTCCTGGAATAGCAACTTCAATCTAACTTTCATGGAAAATGAAGTAAAAACCCTGGCTGCCGGAAACGCTGATATCCTGGCTTCGACAGGTGGCTTGGAAACAGCAAATATTATTCGTGTTGGTCAGTCTATTGGTAGTCTGTATGTTGTGGAAACGCAAGGCGTTAATCCAGCTAATGGTCGTCGGATATTCATTAATGGCAAAGGAGAAAAAGTGCAATATACCCATGTGGTAGCAGCGGGTCAATCGCGCTGGACCTATCTGGATGGTCGGACAGCAGCAGCTGTCAACCAATCAGCAGACGGCAAAATTTACGGTCCAACGCTTCCAAAATGGTTTGGTGCCTGGGACAATACATTTCGTTACGGTAATTTTGATTTAAATTTCCAGCTGCAATATTCAGGAGGAAATTATATTTACAATGGTACTAAAGCAGGTTTGAGAGATGCCCGTTTCTGGAACAGCCATACAGATGTATTAGATCGCTGGACAGAAACTAATACCCAGGGTACCATTCCAAGAGTGGTTTACGGAGACAATATCTCCAATGGATCAGCTATTCCAATTTCTGAAAATGTGGAGAAAGGTGATTTCATGCGTTTGCGTAACCTCACATTAGGATATAGTGTTCCCACCTCTGTTTTTGGAGATAAAATAAAGATTTCCAGCTTAAGGATATATGGCAATATTAATAATGCATTCCTGATTACCGGTTACTCTGGTACAGATCCGGAAGTTTCAACCAATGGAAATTCCAATCAGGCGCCTGGGGTCGATCGAAATTCTGTCCCTATGGCACGTACCTTCCTGGTGGGCTTGAACGTTGGTTTCTAAAAACTTAAAATTTGATTAAAATGAAAATGCACATAAATTTTTATAAAAAAGTTCTGGTTTCAGGTTTGTTTATAACCAGTCTGCTTCACACTTCATGTAATGAAGAACTACTGGATCCAGTTCCATTAACTACCTTTTCAGAGGCATCTGTATTTAATACCCCTGACAGAATATTACAACAAGTCCGCGGTATTTATAGTGCTGTAAAGAGTGGTTCTTTTTACGGGGGTCGTTTTTTAATTTACCATGATATACGTGGAGAGGAATTCCTCAATGAAACGACGAATGGGGTAACTGGATTTTCCACCTGGACACATACTATCGTTTCCTCAACAGGTGAAGTTAATTCCTTGTGGAATGCTGCGTATTATGCCATTAATAGTGCCAATTTATTAATTGATGGATTAGAAAAAAACAAGGCGGTACTTAATAATGAGACCCTTGCCAACAATTATCTTGCTGAAGCCAGATTCCTTCGGGCACTGTGCTATCATAGTATGATCAGCATTTATGCACGTCCATTTATAGATGGAAATGGTTCAAAGCCTGGTTTACCCCTTCGATTATTGCCCGAGAAAGGCGCAGCCAATAATGACCTGGCAAGATCTACCGTGGCAGAGGTTTACACCCAGATTCTTTCAGATTTAAATTTTGCAGAACAGAATCTTCCCGCCAATTACGCAACGCCTTATCTAAACACCACCAGGGCACACAAGAACACAGCCATAGCGCTAAAAACCCGCGTATTTCTGGAGATGGGACGTTATCAGGACGTAATTACCGAAGCAGGAAAAATTGTATCTACTACAGAGCCTTTCAGGGCTGCTTCAGGTGTTGCCAATACCTTACAAGCTGACGTAACCAATACATTCAGAACTCCCTACACCACTACTGAAAGTATATTTTCCATGCCTATGACGGAATTAAACCTTCCGGGTACTCAAAATGGACTAGGCTCTTATTATAACCCAGGTCCGCGTGGTATTGGAGATTTTTCCTTAAATCCAACGGGAATCATTGGTAACACCACCGATTTTCCAACTACTGACAAACGCCGTGGATGGGTATTAAGGGTAAATAATAAGCCATATCTGAATAAATTCCCTACAGGTCCTCAACATCTGGATTATGTACCCGTCATTCGATATGCTGAAGTTTTGTTAAACCTTGCTGAGGCCATTGCCCGTACTTCAGGTGTTAACGATCGAGCTGTTGCCCTACTCAATGCAGTTCATGGCCGTTCAGATGCTTCAAAAGTTTATACCACCGGAGAATTTGCCAATGGAACCGCCTTAGCAAATCAGATACTAACCGAAAGAAGAATTGAATTATTGGGAGAGGGCTTTAGAACCCGTGACCTGATGAGACTACTCCAGACCATTCCCGGCAAGGCGAATGTCGCAGCCGTTAATCCTTCTCAATCAGAATATATCTGGCCAATACCTCAGGCAGAATTAAACGTTAATAAACTAATTGTTCAGAATCCTTAAGATTTTCTGACCATTATCTATTAAACTCAAAGAGGGTTACAGGTTTTCAAGCCTGTAACCCTCTTTATTTTGATTAATTAATTTTATTTCTTCTTCTGTGTTATTTTAGGTTTTGCCGTTAGTTGATAGGTAAATGAAAAAACATGATCACCCGCAGAGAAATTACCCCCTGATAAGGGAAAGTCAAATTGATAACCAATACCAAAAGGATGTTTAGATACTAAGGCATTTAACCCTACAGATTGGCTTCCTGTGATGGTTCGGTAACTGAAATTTCTATATACAGGCGCCAGACTGAAAAATGAACCCTGGGAAGTCAAAAACCGTATCTCTCCCAAAATATCCAATTGGTAATCCGCATTTTCCTGCGTACGAATCAATATACCAGGCTTTATCATCATCTTATCATTTACCTGCAATTCTAATCCGGTAGAAACAAAAATTGTCAGCGCAGTCTGAAGATCATTTTCGTCGGAATAAACAGGATTGAAGAAAGGGAGAAAATTATAAGCTGAAACACCAAAAAAGTAACCGTGAGAAAAGAAATTAAATCCGACATTAAAGTTAGGACTGAGGTGGTTGAATTTTGAATCATCATTGAACACATCATCATCTGTCATATCAGAAAGTAATTTTATTTTATCAATTCTGAACTGATTCAGATTAGCGGATAGGCCAAAGGAAAATCCGGAAGGTTTTATTGAAATTGAACCGGCTCCTGTATTTACATTTCGCTGATAAATGGAATTTCCTTCCATCAGGATATTTCCGGTTTATGGAATCATTCCATCAAAGCCAATCCGTATCGCATTGGTTGAATTATCAGCGGCGATTCGGATAGCATTGCTATATTGACCTGATGATTCCAGGGAATTGGTTCCTTTTAGCGCAATATTGCCTGATGTTGAGGTTATTTTTAGTCCATTTCCAGTTAAAACCAAGCCCTCTTTATCATTCACCGTGGAAGTGAAACTTGCATTTCCCTCCATGGTTATATTGCCTGAACCGGAAGTTATAGACATTGGGAAAGCGGCCGATTCACTGCTTACATATAATCCATGCCTCCAGCCAGTGTCTGTTGAACTGGCGTCAGAACCGACGCCATTAATGTTTATATTTCCTGATCCGGTTGTAATACTGGATGATCCTGTAGATGAAGACTCTATTCTTGCACCAAGCGCATTTGTGAATCGACCTAACAACTCCCCCTTTATTTCAATATTTCCGCTTGTGCTTGCGATAGAAGCATTAAGTATATGTATACCGTAATTGAGATTACCTGTGTTTGGTGTTCCTGAAGAATTAGAAATACCAAAAAGATACATATTACCGATGCCCGTAATAATGGTTGAGTTACGAATTCGCAAACCAGGTACATTTTCTGACCAGGTTCTTGCGCCTGTATTACCAACCGTTAGTCCATTCCAGATAACATCAGAAGCCCCCCCGCCAATCCATAAATTACCGCCGTTAGTATTTATTGTATTATTATCCAAAAGTGATATCCTGCCATTATCAGGTGCAGCAGAGGTAATGGCAGATCTTAGTATAACATTCAAAGCCCCATTTGTTGAAGAAATATTGGCATCAGTCAATCCAATATCATTGGCAATACGAAAAGTTAATGTACGGGTAATAGTTCCCGTATAGATTATGGAAGAAAGTATATTACAATCCCTTGTCTGACCACTTTGCCAGGGTTAAACCACCGTTAAATCTCCCACATTATTGACGTGGTTAGCGATTACATTTGGGTGTATATTTGCTGTACCCGATGAGGCTACAGAGAGCGTATTTCCCGAAATACTCCAGTTGGTACCTGAGGTTCCGGTTTGTCCTGTGGTGGATATCGTTAGATGTTGTGCAAAACTAAAAGGAGACAAATAATGCAATAAATTGACAAATGCTAAAAAACTGCGAGATTAAGGAGGTAACTCTAAAATTCATTTCCATAAACAGCTATTTCAATATACTATGAAATGGCAAAAATAGACTTTACTTTAGTTAAAATAGTTATATGATATACGTGAAAAACACGGTATACTATTAATTATTTATTTAAAAATGACTAAAATTCAGTTATTTACAATTAAATTTAATTTTTAAATGCTATTCGTTTGAAAAGGATAAAAGATGGGTTACCAGATTCTCCTGTGGGGTAAGATTCATTTTTTTGCGTATATTAGTTCTTGTTGATTCAATCGTTCGTAAACTCCTGTTAGTAATTAAGGCCAGATCCTTTGTGGACGGATTTAGCCTTAAATAGGCACACAATTTTAATTCCACCGGACTTAAATCGGGATATTTATTCAACAGCAAACTAAAAAAATCCTCATTATTTGAGGTCAACCGAATATCAAAATCATTCTTGAGCGTATGAATTGAATCTGCTTTCAATATAGATTCAATCTTTTTTAATTTTACTTGTTCTGTTGAATTTTCACTCAGGATTTTTGAGGTTTTCTCAACCAGATCGTTAATTTGTTGCTGCATTTGTGCCAGCAATGTCACCTGCGAGGTTAATTCCTTCTCTTTGTTTTCAATTACATCTTTCAGATATTTTCTGTTTAATTCCTCTTTTTGCTTTTCCAACATTACTAATTTATGTTTATGTCGCCACCATTGAATTATGACAAGCAATAAAAGTACACAACCAATCAACAGGGAAATTAAATATTGATAATTTAACTGATTTTTAGAGAGGGTTACAATTTCCTTTTCTTTTTTCTCTGATTCATATTTTTCTTTTAGTTCAAAAGCTTCCTTTTTTACAGACTCATTAACCAGGCTATCATTCAGCAGGTGAAACCTGGTCTGGTAAGAATAGGCTGATTTATAATCGGACATATCTCTGTATAGCCAGGATAATCGCTCATAAACCAGTGCTTCTTCCCGAACCGATTTCAATGATTTTGTTAATGCCAGACTTTTGTTCAAACGAAAGGTGGCATCAACAAATTTTTTTTCTAGCCGAAATAGATTACCCAGATTCAGGCTGGTCAACATTACGCCATACTGAATATTATACTTTTCACAAACTTTTTCACATTCCAGAAAGAGTTTTTCTGCTGCCCTATAGTCACCTTGTTTTTCTAAAATATTTGCCCGATTCGTCAGGTTTTGAGCTAACAAAGAGGGATAATCAGCCTTTTTTAATTCCTGATACGCCAAATCATAATATTTCAATGCTTTTTCAATCTGATTGGATTGCTTATAATTACTTCCCAGGTTATTATAATTTAAAATAAGATGGTAAGTATTTCCCAGCGATTTATTGATATCGATGGCTTTTAAAAGATTAACTTTCTGGCTGTTTAAATCCCCTATGCGTTGATAATCGTTTGCCAGATTATTGTAAGCCAAAGCAAGATTTTTCTGATCGCCTGTTTTTTCAAAAAAGGAAATAGCCTCCCATAATGACTTGATGGAAAGCGTATAATTGCCAGAGTACGAATATTTCATACCATCTACCAGTAGGTACTTTCCATAAAGAGAAGAGCTCGACGAACTATACTTTGCTGCCTGACCCTGCCAGTAATTAAGCGAATCAATATTGCCTTTGAAAAAGAAAATGCTTGCCAGTTTCAAACAGATGGATGCTGTTTCCTGTTCGTCCCTGGTTCCTATCCGTTGTTTTAATTTATGCAGGGTAAGTATAGTTAAATCATAAGCATCTGAAAAATCTAAATAAAATAATTGCAACTCGTATAATTCAATCAGTAAATTTTCATTGTTTTCCTTTATCCATTGGCTTTCCACCTTAAAGGATTCCTCCAGAAAAGCGGATGGATTTCTTTGAAGGATTAGTTTAAGCGTATCTATTTTTTCATGACCGGAAAATGACTTATTTTGATAAGTGTTCTGTCCTGAAATGTTTGACAAGAAAATACAGGAAAGGATAAATGAATAAATAACTTTCATATTTAAGTAAATTAAACAGGAATTGTTTTTCCAATATTATTAGCTTAAAATCTGGAAGTAATACTAGCCAAGATAAAATTAATTTCAAAGCCTTCCTTTGTTTTCCATAGATATTTTAATTTATTTTTCAATTAACAGATCCACATTTATAAGTCGGAATTATGGCAAATATTATGAAATGACCCGATTGAGGTACTTAATCCTGAATACAACGAATGGAGGCACCAATGGTTTTACTCAACT